>Ga0315274_10001700_pt1 | contig 33644 bp, 25 predicted proteins | sample YL17G02_20_MG_FD_203700 | JGI IMG/M metagenome (GOLD analysis project Ga0315274, IMG submission 203700) | Sediment microbial communities from Yellowstone Lake, YNP, Wyoming, USA - YL17G02_20 | ecosystem: Environmental > Aquatic > Freshwater > Lake > Sediment | place: USA: Wyoming | collected...
GATTCTCCCCGTAGCCGGTGAAACGGAGGTGGGCTCTGCGGGAGCGCAACCCGCCAAGGGATAGCCGGTCGGGAGTCGACGAAATGTCGGACCGGGGACAGCCCCCAAGACTGTCCCCACCCCTTCATCCCGACATTTCGGAGACGACCCTATGCCTCAAAAAACTCACCCAAAAAGTGTCTTAACTCCGAACCCCAACTGTCGGATTCAGGCTGAACCAGCACAGTCCCGGGAGTTTCCAGAGAGAACTTGCTGAAGTACCGGAAGTATCTTCTTGAGCACCTCGATCGAAAAGCGATTCTCACTGGGTGCGAGGACTTCCCCTGGGAAGAGAAATACGTTTTGGGCGGGTGGAGTCGTGCGGAATATGAGAAACTCAAGAAAACGAATCCATCCTATACCGATGAGTATGAGCTGATAGACATATTGCAGGACGATCTCCCGGAGAACGATTTGATTGCGCAGGTGAAACGTCTGTCGGACGGAAAGGTCTTTGAAATCGGTTTGTCCTGGTTGACCGTGAAGAAGGAAAAGAAATCGCCGAGATTGCTTCGTCGCCAAAATGCGGCTTCTCGCAATGACACGACTAAGGACTATCAACTGCTCGACGACTTCGCGACGTGGGTAGTGAACTGGTGAAGACGAAAGGATGGCCCTAACTTGGCGGAACCAGCCTTGATCCCCGGAATCTACAACTACTGCGACCGGTGGTGTGAACGTTGTGCGTTGACTTCACGCTGTGGCAGTTTCGCTTTTGAGGATGAGTGTTTTCCGGACCCGCGCGATCGGGACATCGGGAATCAGCGTTTCTGGGACAAACTGCACGAGATTCTTCGAGCAACCCTCGATGTACTTCGGAAGGAGGCAGAAGCCAGAGGCTTCGATTTGAACTCCCTCGAATTGACCGCCGAAGCGAGAGCAGAGGAAGAACGCGGGGAACCGGCCAGCAGCCACGAGTGTGCGCATCTGGCCGGAGAGTATTCGCAGTTGACGGGGCAATGGTCTGGTTCAGCGGAGGGGCTGTTTGAAGAAAAAGGCCGTGAGCTGGAACTGGTCGCCCGCCTTGATTTGCCCAACAGGAATCCGCATGAGGAAGCTGTGAGTCTCCAGGACGCAATCGCCGTGATTCGCTGGTATCAGGACCAGATCCACGTCAAACTCGTTCGAGCCATTCGGGGCAAGCTTGAGGAAATCCCAGCGCCTTCGGAGGACCTTCCCAAACACTCGGATGGCTCCGCAAAAGTTGCCTTGTTGGGGATGGATCGTTCGATAGGTGCATGGGGCGCAATGCTTGGTCATTTTCCAGACCGAGAGGACGACATCCTGGATATCCTCATTCATTTGGACCGGCTGCGGAGAAAGACAGAGAAGGAATTTCCCGCCGCAAGGGCGTTTGTGCGACCAGGATTCGACGAAGGGGATTGATCGAGGAGGCGGACAAGCGGCCTCAGCCGTCGGAGACATGCGAAGGCTGCAGCCTGTGCGTGACGCTCCGCTGAAGCGCAACGATAGATCTGGCGGCCCGCGTGGCGGCAAAGGCGACTGCTTCTTCCCCGGATGCTTCTACAGATCAGTCCGTCCAGCAGATCAGTCCGTCCTGTCAAATCAGACACTGTTGACTTACCACGGCCAGAGCCGAGCGGCCGACGGGGCGGCGGGCGGGTTCGTCGGGTCCCACCCGTTGGCGGTCATGACGAGGAGGCACAGGAGCGTGACGGTGTCTTCATAGTAGCCTTCGTGGGCGGTGCGGACGGCGTCGTAGATGGCATTGAGCCAGGCTTGCTGTTCGGGAGCGGTCATGGCGGCGACGCCGATGGGGGCGGCGAAAAAGATCGTGAAATAGTCGCCGGGAGGAATGGGCGTGCCGTCGAGGTGGTAGCCGGGCTTGATGTTCCGGGGATTGCCGGCGGCGGCGGCGCGCGCCCAGCGCGTGATGCGTCGCGCCACGGTCGCTGAAACGGAGTCGCTTGTCAGGAGCGCATCGGCAGCAAATCGCCAGGGTACGCGGCCGGCGTTGTAGGAATAGTCGCCGTCGGTGGGGTTTTCGAGAAAGTTCGGCGGAGCGGGCTGGAGCGTATGATTGGTTGTCGAAAGCGGCACGGCGAAGTCGGGCAGGAGGCCGGTGGCGGGCGCGTAGGAGTTCTGGAGCGATGCGGCCGCGTTCTGGCAGGCGGTCGCGACTTGAAGCCAGACGGAGTTGCCTGTGGCTCTCGCAAACGCCCGAAAGTGATCGGGCATGAAGTCCGACGGACGCGGTGTGTATTGGTTGTATTTCGGGTCGCCGCCAGATTTCACCCAATCGCCGAGCATCGGCAGGCGGCTTTGGGGGCCGATTTCGGCGGCCAGAATGCCGGCGATTACGTCTTCGGCTTCGCGCCGATAGGCGATCTTGCCGCTGCCGCCCCACTGGCGGTCGGCCAGAAGCAGGCCGAACGCGATGTCGGCGTCGCCGTCAAAGGCGCTGTCATTGTCGCCGTCGTCGTGTTCGTCGGCAGGGACGGTCCAATCCATCAGGCGGCGGTCGCCCGCACTGCGATGGTCGTTGAAGAAATGCCAAAGGCCGTCGAAGTACGTGCGCGCGTTGGGATCGGCGCCGGCCATCAGCGCGACGATCATCATGCCATAGCCCTGTCCCTCGGAGACGGTTTTCGAGCTGGGGGCTGTGCCGAATCGCACGCGATAGCGCGGCGTGCCGTCCGACTCGGCGCCGGCGGGAGCGAGATAGTAGCTTTTCCAGCGCGAGTAAGCGGCCCGCACGTCGTCGTCCAGCTGGGCCTGGGTGCGATGGTTGGGGCGAATGGTGCCGGGAGCATAAGCCACGTGCTGTGGGAAGGGATAGCGCGGCGTCGTTTGTGCGGCAGACTGGCGACTTGCGCAGATGAACAAGATCAACGCGCCAACGAGCAGCGTGCAAAGCCGGTGCCGGGGAATGCCTCGTTGCTCATGCACAGTTCATTCTCCTGACAAGAGCATCCTGGCGACTTGGTGTCTTGGTGGTCAATGGCTTTTGCTTTTCTGAAGGGGCGGTTGTTTCTATCCACGAAGACACACGAGAAAGCACGACGGGAGTGCAAAGTGGTCTGTTCCGCAATCCGCAATCCGAAATCGGCAGGGGGCTTGACATTCTGGGAGTGCGCGCCTACTATGTCGGCATGAATTCGACATAAAGGACGGACAGTGAAAGCTTATGCGATTGCGGACTTTTTTGCGCTCGAAGATTCATCGCGCCACGGTCACCGAGGCGAACGTGGACTACATCGGCAGCGTCACGCTCGACGAGGACTTGATGGAGGCGGCCGACGTGGCCGAGTACGAACAGGTTCTGATCGCCGATCTTGAGAACGGCGAGCGGCTGGAGACGTATGTCATTCGGGGCAAGCGGGGGTCGGGAGTGGTCGGGATCAACGGCGCGGCGGCATTGAAGATCGGCGTGGGCGACAAGATCATCATTTTCGCCTATACGCAGATCAGCGACGACGAGATTGCGGGCTTGCGCCCGAAGATCGTTTTTGTGGACGAGCGCAATCGCGTGACGGACGTGGCGCGACTGGAGATGCCCGAGACGCGGATGGCGTGAGGGAAGAGGTTAGAGGTGGAGAGATTAGAGGTGAGAGGTCAGAGGTCAGAGGTTGGAGGCAAGACGTCGGGAGCGGGCGAGAGCCGGGAATAATCGGGGCGCGAGAGCGAAGCATCGGCGTCTGTGGCCGTCCATTGCGTCCATCACCGTCCATTGGGAGTCAAAACCGATTATGCGAATTGTAGCGGATGAGAACATTCCGTTTGTCCGAGAGGCCTTTGGGCGGTTGGGCGAGGTCGTGACCGCCAAAGGGCGGGCGATCACGCGCGCGATGGTGCGCGAGGCCGACGCGTTGATCGTGCGGTCGGTGACAAAGGTTGGCGCCGAGCTTCTCGACGGCGCGGCGGTTCGGTTTGTGGCCACGGCGACGATCGGCTTCGACCACGTGGACGTCGAGTATCTTCGCGAGCGGGGGATTGGATTCTCGTCGGCGCCGGGTTCCAATGCGAATTCGGTGGCCGAGTACGTTGTGGCGGCGTTGCTGGTGCTGGCGCGACGCGGCGGCTTTCGGCTCGACGAGAAGACGATCGGAGTGGTGGGCGTGGGCAACGTCGGCAGTCGCGTCGTTCGCAAGGCCGAGGCGCTGGGGATGAGGGTGCTTCAGAGCGACCCGCCGCTTGAACGCGAGACGGGCGATCCGCGTTTTCTGCCGCTCGAAGCGCTTCTGGAGGCCGACGTTTTGACGTTTCACGTGCCGCTGACGAACGACGGACCCGACGCCACCTATCACATGATCTCCGACCGGTTCCTCGGTCGCCTTCCGGTGGGAACGATCCTGATCAACACGTCGCGGGGAGCGGTGGCCGACAGCGCGGCGCTTATGCGGGCGGTCGAGACGCAGGGACTGGGCGGGCTGGTTCTCGACGTGTTCGAGAAAGAGCCCAACATCATGACGGCCTTGGTGGAGAAGAGCGACCTCGCGACGCCTCACGTTGCCGGCTATTCGTATGACGGAAAAGTCGGCGGGACGGCGATGGTCTATCGTGCGGCGTGCGAGTTTTTCGGAAGGCCGGTGGAGTGGGACGCAACGCGGGCGATGCCCGAAGCGCCGCATCCGCGGTTGGCGGCTGGCACCGATGGCGAGGATGAGGATGTTCTCCGGGAATTGGTTCGCGCGGTCTATGACATCGAGGCCGACGACCAAAGGCTACGGAAGATCCTTGAGCTGCCGCCGCCGGAACAAGGTTCCTATTTCGACCAGCTTCGAAAGACTTACCCCGTCCGCCGCGAATTCCAGAACACGGTTGTTGAAATGAGCGGCGCGCGCCCGTCGCTTCGCGCAAAAGTCGTGGGGGTGGGATTTCGGGTGTAGTGGCGCCAGGTCGGACAAGTCGGACAGGTCGGACGGGTCGGACAGGTCGGACAGGTCGGACAGGTCGGACAGGTCGGACGGGTTGACGGCCTGTCCTACTCAAAGAGTTCCCAGAATCGTGCAGCAGTGGCAGCCCGCTGGTATTCGTAGGCGCCAATATCGAAGGCGGCGAGGCCGTTGCCATCGCCATCTTTGGGGCGAGCCGCTCCGGTGTAATCGGTTGTCGGAGCGGCCGTTGGGCTGCCGGCGTCAATGGCGGGCGAAGCGGCCTGCAAGCGAAAATCGTACGCCGCCGCGTTCACAAATCTCGGCGATCCGCTCCGGAAACTCGTGCCGCTGGTGGCGCGATCGTCGGCGTCCGCGTAGTCGTTTGCCCCATCAAGCAGATTGTACTCGACGGTGGTCCGGGCCTCGATCACCCGCGACCGCAAGATCTGCCATGCCTGATTCTGGGAGCAGATGTTGTTGCGGACGACCAGATTGCTGCTGGCGGGATTCTTGGTCACAACCGTGATCCCGCCTCCCCAGCCCGGCGTCCCGTAGCCGTTGTGGAACACGGTGTTGTTGACGATCCAGATGTTCTGCTTGGGGCCGTCGCCTGTGGGAAGACCGTCGGTGTTATCCGAGATCACGATCCCATTCACTCGGTTGTTGTAAACGATATTGTTGAAGACCCGCACGTTCGTCAGCGAGCCCGTATTGATCTCGTCGGTGATCGAGATGCCCTCGAGCGCGTCGTGGACGATGTTGTTGTACACCTCGATGCCGTCCTCGTGCGACCCCCAGGCATCCACGTAAAGTCCCAGCAGGGCCATGTCATGGACGTGGTTCCCATAGATTTTGCCGTTGCGGTTTGCGTCCTTCGAGCAAATCCCCTCGCCGCCACCGCCGACAACTCCGACCGGGCGGTCATACACGTGGTTGTTCTTGATCTCAAAAGTGTCGGTGTTGGAGACCGTGAGGCACTCCTGCAAGTCGCCGTCGCCCTGGCAGGCTCGCCGGATGTCGTTGCCATCAATGACGACGTTTGCGCAGCGCCACACTGAGATGCCCGACGACCAGGTGCCGGAGGTGGAGTTGTTTTCGAACACCAGATGATGCGATAGATCCCATGTCGTCTCGGCGAGAAAGCCGGCGTAGGCGGAATTGACGGCTCTCAGCTTCTGGACTTTGATGTAGCTGTGGTTGAAGATCTGAAACAGCCCGCCCCATCGGGGATCGCCGGTTGGGCGGACATTTTCGCCGTCGAGGACAACAAGGTCGTTGCCGTAGGCGGCATAAGTGATATACTGATTAGGCGCGCCGGAATCCTGCGGCGTCACGACCTCCTTGTACGTCCCCGCCTTGATATAGACGGTGTCGCCGGCGACCAGCGTGTCGGCCGCTTTTTGAATGGTCAGCCAGGGCTGGGCTTGAGTGCCGGGATTGGAGTTGTTGCCGTTCTTGGCGACGTAGTAGGTGGCGGCGGGAGCGTTGGCGGCGACTACCAGGATGGCGAGAAGTTGAACAAGACGCAGTCGGCAGGGTGGCGGCGAGCCAAACGTCCCGACAGTGTGGTTTTCTGATCGAAGATGACCGTCAATCCACCCGATTCTCATGCGCCAAATACGATCCAATACGGGCGTTGTGTGCAAGAGGTAATTCAAAGGCCATGGCGCTTTTTGCCCTTGCCTGGTGGCAAGCGAAGGAGTGAAATCAGACTCGGGAAGGGCAAGGAGGGAGAGCCGGGCTATGGTTATTGGAAAAGGCAGCGAGACGGGGTTTGTCGGCGAGGCCGAAGTGCGCGAAGTGGTGCGCGAAGCGCTGGCCGCGCACGATTTTCGGGGCAAGCGGGTGCTTCTCATTGTTCCCGACCACACGCGAACGGCGCCAATCCCGATGTTTTTCCGGCTGTTGCACGAGATAATCGCGCCAGCGGCAAAGAAGCTCGACGTGCTGATCGCCTTGGGCACCCATCCGCCCGAGGAAGAGGAGAGAATCGCGGAGCTGCTGGGCGCAGGGTCCGACGAGCGCGCCCGCCGCTTTCCGGGCGTCGAGGTTTTCAATCACGACTGGAACAACCCGAGCGCGCTTCGTGAGATTGGAACAATCCCGGCCGAGGAGATGGCGAGACTGTCCGATGGGCGGATGCGCGAAGCGCTCCCCGTGAGGCTCAACCGGCTGATCTTCGAATACGACCATCTCATCATCGTCGGGCCGACCTTTCCGCATGAGGTGGTTGGGTTTTCGGGCGGGAACAAGTACTTCTTCCCCGGCATCAGCGGCCCCGACGTCATCAACCGCACCCATTGGCTCGGTGCGCTTCACACGAATCCGGTGATCAATGGAACCAAGAAGACGCCCGTGCGCGACGTGATCAATCGCGCGGCGTCCTTCATCAAAGTCCCCAAACTGTGCTTCAGTCTCGTCGGTTGCCACGAAGGACTGCGCGGGGTGTATGCGGGGACGCCCGAGGAGGCGTTCGAGGCGGCGGCCGACCTTTCGGCCAAAGTCCACATCGTGTACAAGGAGCGCTCGTTCAAGAGCGTTCTCTCGATGTCGCCGCCGATGTACGACGATATTTGGGTCGGCGCGAAGTGCATGTACAAACTGGAGCCTGTGGTGGCCGACGGCGGCGAGGTGATCGTCTATGCGCCGCATATCCGGGAAATCTCGTTCACGCACGGCAAGGCGCTCGAGCGCGTCGGCTATCACACGCGCGACTACTTCCTCGAGCAGATGGACAAGTTCAGAGACGTGCCGCTGGCGGTCCTGGCCCACTCGACGCACGTCAAGGGGATTGGGACTTTTGAGAACGGCATCGAGCGGCCGCGCATTACCGTTACGCTGGCCACCGGCCTTTCGGAGGAGTGCTGCCGGCGAATCAATCTGGGCTATCGCGATCCGAAGACGATTGAACCGGCGAAATGGGAAGGCCGCGAGGACGAAGGATTGTTGCTCGTGCGCAATGCGGGGGAGCGGCTGTATCGGTTGAAATCCACGCGATAGTCCTAGATCGCATCAGTTCTCCAACTTGCGAGAAGACGCTTCTCCGTCCGGGAGTGTGCCATGAGAGGCGATGAGTTTTTTCAAGAGGCTGCGAAACGACCGCCTTTCTCGAAGCTCCATCCGAAGGTGGCAGAGTTCTTCAAAGACTACCTCGCGCACGAGAAGATCATTTCGTTCCGCAACCAATTTGTGGTAAACACCCATTTTCCGCCTTACCCAAGCCCCGCGTTCGACAATCTGGTCGAGAGTTTTTCCGACATCGGAGAGGCAAGCGGGCGGCGACTCTATTCGGTAACCCTGGCCGTGACAAACCGATGCGATTTCCACTGCTGGCACTGCTACAACGCGGACCGCAGCCCCCGCGACATGTCTATGGAGACACTGAACAAACTCGCCATCGAGATTCAGCAGAGGGGAGCCGTTATGGTCACGCTGACCGGCGGAGAACCCCTGCTCCGAGAGGACTTGGAGGACATCGTCGGGTTGTTTGACGACCGATCCTGTCGAATCGTGGGAACAACCGGCTCCGGACTGACGCGGGAGCGCGCTCACACGCTGCGCAAGCGGGGCCTCTTCGCTGTTGCGATCAGTCTCGATTCTTCGGACGCGGACGAACATGATCGGTTGCGCGGCGTGAAGGGAGCCTTCCAGATCGCCTTGGACGGACTGCGCACGGCATCGGAAGCGGGGCTGTATCCCTATGTCGTTGCGGTGGCCGACCGTGACTTTCTTCAGCCCGAACGCTTCTGGCGCTTCATGCGTTTTGCCGGCGAGGCGGGCGCATTGGAGGTGCATTTGCTCGAACCAAGCGCGACGGGCCGACTGGCGGGGCGAACGGACGTGTTGCTCGGCGCTGCCGACAAACAGCGCATCATCGAATACCAGAAGGAAGCGGCGCAAGACGATCGCTTGCCCATCCTGTCGTCCTACACCTATCTCGAAGGGGACGAGGCGTTCGGCTGTGGCGCCGGACTGACGCACCTCTACGTTGATGGCAGCGGCGAGGTGAGTCCATGTCAACTGGTTCCCCTTTCGTTCGGTAATGTTGCCCAGGAGCCATTGTCCACAATTCTCGACAGGATGGGATGTCACTTCATCCGGCCGCGAGCTTCCTGCGTGGGCCGCATTCTGGCGAAGCATATACCCGGCGGGCAGGCGCCCGTGCCGCCGGAAGTCTCGGCGGAGATATGCGAAAAGTGCCTGCCCAAAGTTCACGAGGTTCCCCGGTTCTTTCGCATTCGCGCGGAGGCTCAAGGCGAGGTTGGGCGAGGCGAACTTCAAGCCGCCTACGACCATGTCCATGAGGACTACGACCGTTTCTGGCTCAGTGAAGCGGCAAAACCAATCGAGCAACTTGTGGCCAGGCTTCGCGTGGAGGAATGCCGGCGTGTTTTTGAGGCCGGGTGCGGTACGGGCTACGCGACGGCCCTGCTGGCGAGCCGGCTGCCGACCTCCGGCGAGCTCGTCGCGGCGGATCTCTCCGAGGGAATGTTGGCGGAGGCGCGCCAACGCGTCTCGTCCAAGGGACTGCGCCATGTGCGATTCCTCGCCGGAGATGCCCTTGGACTTATGGGCGCCGAAGGCCCGTTTGATCTCATCTTCTCGAGCTGGGTTTTGGGGTATATTCCTTTGAAGCCCTTCTTCCGCGCGGCAGGCCAGGCCTTGAGCGCAGGCGGGCAACTCGCCTTTGTCGTGCACAAGGAGAACTCTCCGCGCGAGCCGCTCGAGCTATTCGGCGAGATCGTTGCGCGCGATCCGTCGGTTCTGCAGAAGCGCGTTGCCTTCGATTTTCCCAGAGGCACGGATCATGTCCGATCCGAAATGGGAGACGCCGGTCTTGCCGTGAAGGCCCTGTGGGAAGGCGAGGTTGCGTTCCGCTATGATACGGCGGAAGCGGTTTTGGAGCACCTTTTGAAGTCCGGGGCAGGAACCGCCTTTCATGACGCTCTCGATCCCGGACGACGCGACGTTTTGGAAAAAGAATTCCTCGACCTGCTCGCGCAAAAACACAAGACCCAGACGAGCATCGAAGTAATACACGATTATGTCGCCTGCATTGCGGAAAAGCCATAGAGGACTCTCGACATTCGACTTTCGACTCTCGACCGAAAAGCAAAGCCGCTCACTTCGGCGGATTCGCATAGAAATCACTCAACGCAGCCAGCTGGCCTTCGAGGGTGTCCACGAGCGACGTCGCGCGCGTTTCGTCGCGATCCCGAGCGGCCTGTTCCAGCTCCATGGCCGTGGCGCGCAGTGGGGCGGCGCCGAGAGTTCCGCTGCTTCCCTTCAAGTTGTGAGCCAGTCGGGCGACCGTGGCCCAGGTGCCCGCACGGATTCCCTCGCGCAGCGCCTGGACCGTCTGGGGCGCCTGAGTGAAGAAGGTCTTCACGACGATCTTAAGCAAATCGCGATCGCGCGCGCAGTACTCCATGGCGGCCTCCAAATCGGCGGGGGCGGTCGGCTCGGTCCCTTGGGGCGGCGACGGGGACTGGTCGGGTTGAGGCGGCGCGCCGTCGGCCTCCGACCCGTCGGGTTTGCGTTCGGGGGAGAGCCACTTGTCGAGGATGGCGAGCAGTTGGGCGGCGCGGACGGGTTTGGCGATGTAGTCGTTCATTCCCGCCGCCAGACAGCGTTCGCGGTCGCCCTTGAGCGCATGGGCCGTCATGGCGATGACGGGGAGATTGGCCAATCGAGGGTTGGCGCGAAGCCGCCGGGTCGTCTCGAAGCCGTCCATTTCGGGCATTTGCACGTCCATCAGGACAATGTCGAACGTTTCGCGGTCGAGCGAATCCAGGGCTTGAAGTCCATTGTCGGCAACCGTGACCTGATAGCCGCGTTTGCGCAGGAGCGCGGCGGCGACTTCCTGGTTGATGAGATTGTCTTCGACCAGAAGGACGTGGCCGGTGACGCGAACGGCCTTTTTGGATTGGGTGGCCGACGGCTTCCGTTGCGGCTCGGCGGCCCCCGGGGCCAGCCGGCGAAGCACGGAAACCAGGGCCGAGCGCAGCCGCAGGTTGGTTACCGGCTTGACGACGTGCTCGTGCCAGCCGATCTCGCGGCGGAACGATTCCGCGATGCGGGAGGCGGTGGGAACCAACGCGATGACGGGCAGCGTTTTTCCGCCCGAGCGAAGGGCGAACTCGTGGAGCGAGTCGGGCGCCGCCTCGATCATTCGCAAGTCGAGGAGCAGAACCGAGAAGGGATCGCCGCGTTTTCTGGCCTCGTCAAGCGCCTCGATGGCCTCGGAGGCCGCGGCCACCGCCGCACAGCGGCAGCCCCAGGCGGCCAGACGTTCGGCCAGTGCCGCGCGCTGGGCGTCGTTGATCTCGGCGACGAGGACAGAGAGGTTCGCCAAACCGGGTGGGGGACTTTCGATCGGAGACTCTGCGGTTTCGACCGCCAGGGTCACTTCGAAGAAGAACCGGCTGCCCGTGCCCGGCCGGCTTTCGAGGCCAATCTGCCCGCCCATCTTTTCCACCAGGCGCTTGGAGATCGAAAGGCCCAGGCCGGTTCCTCCATAGCGGCGCGAGGTCGAGCCGTCGGCCTGGTGGAAGCTTTCAAAAATGGTCTGGCGTTGGTTCTCTCCGACGCCGATGCCGGTGTCGGAGACCGAGAACAGCAGTCGGGCAGCCGACGCGGCGTGCTCCCGGCTCTCCACGTCGAGAACGACCTGTCCGGCCTCGGTGAACTTGACGGCATTGCCGAGGAGGTTGATCAGGACCTGGCGCAGTCGCGCGGGATCGCCGATCAGGCGCGTGGGGACGTCGGGTCGAACGTGACAGACGAGGTCCAGCCGTTTCTCGCCCGCGCGGGGGGCCACGATGGCAACTGCCCCCTCGACCAGCTCGTCGAGATCGAAGGCGACCGATTCGAGTTCGAGGCGGCCGGCCTCGATCTTGGAGAAATCGAGGATGTCTTCGACGAGGGCGAGAAGCGCCTGCGAGCACTCGCGGATGGTGGCCATATAGCCCTGCTGTTCGTTGGTCAGACGGGTCTCGAGGGTCAGATCGGTCATGCCGATGATTCCGTTGATCGGGGTGCGAATCTCGTGGCTCATGTTGGCCAGGAATTCGCTTTTGGCCCGCGTGGCCTCTTCGAGCCGGGCGAACTGGCGGGCGGTGTGGATGGCGACGGCCACGAGGCTGGCCAGGGTCTCGGTGACCTGACGGTCCTCGTCGCTGAACGCCCGATCGGGGCGGCTGTTGCCGAGCAGGAGAACGGCCAGGGTTTGGTCCTGATAGCGAACGGGCGCGCCCAGGCAGGCGCGGACGGCCGGGTGCCAGGGGCCCGGCTCACCGGCGTATTCCGGCTCCGAGGTCATGTCGGCGGCGCAGATCGTCTCGCCCGAAACGATTCTGGCCAGCAGGCCGTGCTTGCGGATGGTGACGCCGGCCGGGAGCCTCTCGACCGGAAAGCGGGCGGGGAAGAAAGGTCCCATCTGGCCGGTCTGGGGGTCGGTGAGAATGATCAGGCCGAGTTCGGCGTTGACCAATTCGACGCCGCGTTCGATGGCGGCGCGGAGCAACTGGTCGAGCGGGATGGTGGCGACCAGTTCGGTCGCCAGCGAGTTGATGGATTCGAGGCGGCGTCCCAGATCGGTTTGGCGGCGAAGCGCCAGTTCGGTGCGGCGACGGGATTCGTCGAGGACGTGCATCTGGGCGTCGAGTTCGCGGTTTTTCCTTTCGAGTTCGCGAGCCGACTGGACGAGCGCCGCTTCGGCGTGCTTTTGGGCGGTGACGTCGCGGAAAGACTCGATCATTCCGACCACCTCGCCCGCGTCGTCGCGCAGCGGGGTGGCCACGATGTTCAAGAACACGTGACGCCCATCGGGGAGGACGGCTTCGGTCTCTGAGCGAACGATCGGCTCGCCCAGAAGAATCCGGTCGAGAACCTCGGAGGAGGCCGGGCCGTTCACAAAGCGCGGGATGCCATTTCCGCGCGCTTCGATCAGCTGCTCGACGGGAACGCCGAAAACCTCGGCCATGGCGCGATTGACGCGGACGGTGCGGCGGTCGCGGTCGAGGACGCGCATGGGTTCGCCCGTTCCGTCGAAGATGGCGGCGGTCTCGCGCTCGTAGCGGCGGCGTTCGGTGACGTCGGTGCCGACGACGATGGTTCCGGTAATCGCACCGCTCTTATCCAGGAGCGGGGCGGTATTCCACACGAGGATTCGGCGGGAGCCGCGGCGGGTGTGAATCGGGCATTCATACTCGGTGACGGGCACGCCGCTGTTGGAGCGCATCATAATCCGGCGGGAGACCTCCTGCTGATCGGCGGGGACGAACAGTTCGACGAAGTCGCGGCCGCGGATTTCCTCCTGGCGATACTGGGTCAGTTCTTCGGCAAACCGGTTGAACAGGACAATTCGGCCTTCGGCGTCAAGAGCGACGATCGCGGCGTTGGCCGTGCGGATGACACTTTCGGCGAAATCGCGCGCGGCGGAGACCTCGGCCTCGAGGCGTTTGCGTTCGGTGATGTCGCGCATGGAAATACAGTTGTACTCTTTGCCCTCGAATTCGAGGTGGTTGACGGTGAGTTCCGTGGGGAAGATGCGGCCATCCTTGGCGCGATTCAGCGATTCCATGGTGAACGAGCCGAGTTTCTTGGATGTTTGCCACTCTTCCTCCCACGTCTCGCGCTTGGAGACGACGTCCACGTCGTGGACGGTCAGCGAGAGCAGCTCGTCGCGCGTATAGCCCAACAGGCGGCTGGCGGCTTCGTTGACGTAGATGAACCGCATGTCCTTTCCATTCCAGAAGATGGCGTCGGCGGCGCGGTCCACGGAGAACTTCATGAGCCGCAGTTCGGCCTCGGCGCGTTTGCGTTCGGTGACGTCGCGCACAGAAACGCAATGATACTCCTTGTCGTCGAATGCCATGTAGTTGATGGCAATTTCCACCGGGAACGTTGTCCCATCCTTGCGGCGCTGGGTGGACTCAAAGAGCACCGAGCCGGCTTGCTTGGACTGGCTCCACCATGTCTCCCACCGGTCCGCTGGGATTTTCATGTCTACGTCCCAGACGTGGAGACGAAGCATCTCATCGCGTGAATAGCCGAGCGAGCGGCAGGCCGCGTCGTTGGCATAGAGAAAGCGGCCTCCGCTATCGCTCCAGATGACGGCGTCGGCGGCGCAGTCCACCGAGAACTTCATCATCCGCAGTTGTTCCTCGGCCCGTTTGCGCTCGGTGATGTCGGCGGCCACAACCAGCACCGCCCGAGTCTCCCCGGCGTTGTTTCGAATCGGCTGGAGGCTGGTGCGGAACCAGCGCTGGGCGCCTCGAATGATGGAGATGGTTTCGACCACCCGTCCTTTGCCCGAGCGGAACACTTGGGAGACATAGGCCATCTGGCCGTCCGCGATTTCTTTGGGGAACATATCCCACATGGTTTTGCCGATGTAATCTTCGGGCCGCCCGCCGTGGCGTTCGGCGCCGGGGCCGTTCATGAACAGATAGACGCCCTTCCGGTCGAAGGCGACGATGCTCTCGTCGGCGCTCTCGACCAGGGTTCGATATTTCTCTTCGCTCTCGCGCAGGGCGTCCTCAGCCCGCTTCCGTTCGGCGATGTCCACGTTGACCTCGGCCGCCAACCATTCGCCATGTTCGTCCTGGAAAGGAATGGTTGTGACCTGAACGGGGCGGTTGCCTTCGTTGACGAGGATATGCTCCGCGACGCAGGGCTGCTTCGTTTCGAGCGCTGTCCGGACCAGGCATCCCGGGCACTCCTCCGGCCGCCCCATGAAGTACTCGTGGCACTTCCGGCCGATGGGGTCGCCGTAGGTTTTCTGCCATTCGGGGTCAATGTAGCGGATGTTCAGGTCGGCGTCCAGGATGTCGAGACCCGTCTTGGTGGCGCCCAGGATGAACTCGATTTGTTGCTTCAACCGCCGGACTTCGGTTTCGGCCTGCTTCTGATGGGTGATGTCGTACATGACCCCCTGGAGATAGAGCGGGTTTCCGGTGGCATCGCGGACGGCGACCGCTTCATCGTGGAACCACACGATGCGCCCGTTTGCGGAGAACATGCGATACTCGGAGCAAAACGGGCTTCCGGCGGTGTGCGTGGCGTGCAGTTCCGCCAGAACGCGATCGTGATCATCCGGGTGGAGTTGTTTCCTCCAAATGTCGGGATCGGCTTTATAGTCGGCGGGGGCGAAACCCAGGATCGTCTCGATTTGAGGGCTCACGTAGAGGGTCGTGCTGGCTTCGTCGAGTGCGGCGGTATAGGTGATGGCCGGAATCTGCTCGACCAACGTCCGAAACTTGGTCTCGCTTTCGCGGAGGGCGTCCTCGGTCCATTTGCGTGTGCACAGATGGCCCAGCGTGGCGGCGTACAGGGTGAGCAGTCCGCACTGATGCTCGGTGATCGGTTGGCGGGAGAGCAGATTGTCGGTAGTGAGGAAGCCGACCACTTCTTCGCCGTTCCACAAGGCCGCCGAGGCGATCTGCCCTTGCCCGACGACTTCGGAGCGGTCGTCATAGAGCGGCTGGTGGTCGAAGTGGACGGCCTGGCCCTTGAGGGCCAGCGCTTTCTCCCAGGTCAGGTTGGGCAGAATCGGAGCCTGCCGACCCCGCTCGTCGCGCAGAAGCCCCTGTTCATCCACACCCCATGTGCCCAACGCCTGGTTGCCATCTTGCCGATCCACAAGCCAGATTCCCAGGCGGTCGAATCCCAGCCGGCGGCAGCCGAGTTCGACGGCGCGACGACAAACGTCGTTCACCGAGGCGGCCATGGAAAGTTCGTTGCCGATCTTGTTGAGCGCCTGCAGCTGCGTCGAGAAGCGGCGTTCGGCTTCTTCGCGGCGCTGCAAGGCCTGTTCCATCCGTTTGAACTCGGTTATGTCCTCCACAATGCCGTCAAGACACAGCGGATGCCCCGTGGGATCACGAACGACCCGGGCGCTGACGCGGCCCCAGAACGGAGTGCCGTCCTTACGCTTCAGCCGGCATTCAAAGCCGTCCATTTCGCCCTTGGCCAGAATGGACTCGGAGAACCGCGCGCGGTCGGCGGGGTTTTCATAGAGATCGCAGACGCGCCGATTCATGAACTCGTCGCGCGAATCATATCCGTGCATCTCGTGGTGCGTGCGATTGGTTTCGAGAATCCGCCCTTCCGGTCCCGGTGTGTGGCGATACAGCCCCACCGGAATGTTGTCCACGAGCTCCCGATAGCGCGCGCCCGATTCCCGAAGGGCGTACTCCTGGCGACGGAGGGCAGCCAGGAAGAAGCTGGTCACGCCGAGCAAGAGCAGAGTCGTGGCCACAGCGGCCGCCAGCGTTACTTTATTGAACCGCAAGTAGGCATCGAGGCGAGACGAGATTCTTTCCCGGATGCCGGTGGCCGAGTGCAAGATTGGTTCGCTTTGAAAGGCCTTGGCATGCACGGAGAACAACTTGGCCTGATCGGCGGCGATCTCCTTGTCGAGATGCAGGATCGCCGCCACGTATCCTGCCGGGATGAGAAGCGTCAGGGCGATCAACAGGCCGCGCGCCCACTTCAGCAGGGTTCCCTGGTTGTGCATGGTGGCACCTCTTCTCGCTGACCGAAGTCTCGCTCCGGCTCTTACTTCTCCCGATCCGCCGGCCGAATCGTCACTTGCGGGTCCACATGGTGAAACAAGAGGGGAGAAAAAACAACGGGGAAAACGACGGACAGACAGCCGGCCGTCAAAAGAAAAACCCACCAGTCGAACGTCGTGTCCCGGTGGGTCCTCTCAGAATCGCCCGCGTCCGACGGACTCTGTCCTAGTCGGCGCGAACGACGTTGGTGGCTTGCATTCCCTTGGGGCCTTCGACGACGTCGAACGCAACCTTCTGGCCCTCCGCCAGGGTCCGAAAACCCTCCATCTTGATGGACGAGTGGTGGACGAAAATATCGCCACCGCCACCTTCACGCTCAATAAACCCATAGCCCTTCTTGTCGTTGAACCACTTCACTTTGCCGACAGGCATCCGCTCACCTTCTTTCCCTCGGCCGGTTTCTGAAGGCGCGCGCACCGACGCGTTTGCTGACGCACACCTGTCACTACGTCCAGTCCCAATGGATAGACCACCGACGAAGAGAGGACAGGGCAAAAGCGTGACTGGAAGGTTGTGGGACAGATAAGCAACACGGCCATCAACTGCTCACCTTCAGGCCTTACGTGCCTCGGATTTAAGCGGAATGCTGTTCCGTGTCAAATAGAAAATTAACCTTTTAGCATTTCCGAAAGGCGAGCCGTTCGGTCGCCGGCCCGGTCGGAAAAGGGGGGACGTTGGCGAGCGGCACTCCAAGAAAGGCGCCAAACCCCTACCCCCGTCCAACGGCCGGCCTTCGCCGTCCATCCGACCGAATGACGAACCGGCGACTCACCCAAACCGCGGGTGCCACGTGATCTGGCAATTGGGAAGCGCCTTCTCCAAATCCGTTAGAGCCTCGGCGGGGATCAGCACCTCGCGATATGACACGCTCATCCGGCGCAAGCGGGTCATCTTCTTCAGCGGCGAGATGTCAATCTTCTTCTCCATGTTCCGAAACCACAGGCTGAGTTCTTCGAGCGACTCCAACTCGGTGAGGGATTCAAGACCGTGGCCCTCGAACGGACCGGTGATGTCCAGTTTCTTGATGCGATGGAGATTCCTCAGATAGGCCAACCCCTTGTCGGTGACATTCGTTCCCCAACGGCCGCCGATCTTCAATTCGCCTTCGAGCGACGGCAGTTGCAGCAAGGGTCTCAGCCCTTCGTCCGTGACGGCATCCGAGAGGACAAGCGTTTTCAGGCGCGTCGCGTTGGCAAGGTGGGCCAGGCCCGTACCGGTAACTTGCGTCACGCTCAGATCCAGAACCTCCAGCGATGTGTATCTGCTGAAATGGGCCAGAGACGAATCCTCGATCATTACACATCCGCCGAGATCAAGCCGGCGAATGTTTGTCAAACCAGACAGATGCTTGAGCCCTTCATTCGTAACGTTGGGAAGCGGGGGATTCCTCCAACGAAAGGTCTGTGGCAGGGTCAAGTGGCGAAGGCCGGTCAGTTTTCCCACGTGCTTCAGGTCGTTGTCGTTGATCGCCGCACGGTCAAGGTTTATCCCCTGCAAGTCATCCGGCTTCAGGCGGCTGAGGGGCTCGAGGTCGGGAGTGAGCCTCCGCTTGAACCGGAAACCCACTTTCTCCAACAGCTGCTGGAAGACCGAGGGTTTCCAATCCGGACGGTCCACACTGAGCAGCAACTCTTTGCCGGCAGGAACAGAGACGTATCCGCGCGCCGGTCCCAGGCTCTCTTTCCAGGTCTCGCTCGAATCCCAGTCGCGGACCTGAAGATCCCCAAGCGAAACATCGTCGGGGAAATGAAGAACGCGGGGTCCGGGCGGAGGGGAAGGCGCCGATGGGCTGGGCGGTTTCTTGCACCCGCACAAAGTGCAGCCGAGCAGGACTGCTGCGAGGGCGACGAGGAAATGGACGGAGTGGACGGAATAGACGGAATGGACGCTCGTCCTGCGCATGGTTCTTCGCTTTGAGTCGAAGGGCTATGGTCGAAAGCCTGTGGTCAAAAATCCGCTCAGGTTGCGGCCACGTCGAGTTGCGCTTCCCACTGTTCGAGCAGCTTGCGGTGCTCGGCGAGGGCGCCGGCGTATTTGGGTTCACTCGCCACGTTTTTGGTTTCGCCGGAATCGGCGGCCATGTCGAACAGCTGCTCGACGGGGTCGCCCTTGTAGGCGATGTACTTGTAGTTCGGGCTGCGCACCATGCGGCCATTGACGGTGACCTCGGCGGCCACGAACAGTCGCGGCATCGGGCGGTCGCCTTCGAGCGACGGGCGGAGGCTGAGTCCGCGCATCTTCGGCGGGCTCTTGACTCCGGCGTAGTCGCAGATCGTGGGGACAATGTCCACGCCGGAGACCAGCGTGCGGCGGTCCTGCTTGTTGGCGAGCATCTTGCCCGGCCAGGCCACGATCAGCGGCACTTTGGCGGCTTCGTCATAGAGATAGTTCTTGAGCGTCATGTGATGGCGGCCGCGGCCCTCGCCGTGGTCGGAGGTGAGAACGATCAACGTGTTGGCGGCCTCGCCGGAATCTTCGAGCGCCCGGAGAATGCGGCCGATTTCGGCGTCCACCATCTCGACGTGGCGATAGTAGCTCCACAGGTAGTAGCGCCACTGCCGCTCGGACCAGGAGGGTCGGCGGAAGTTGGCGACCTTGCGGGGTTCGCGGCTCGGATCGAACGCGAAGTTGGGCGGCAGGGGAGGGAGACGGTCGGCGATTTCGGGATAGGGCAGCTCGTCGGCAGCATTCCAGTGCATGCTGACCCACTGGCAGATGTCGTGGGGTTGAAGCAGCGAGGCAGCGAGGAAGAATGGCGAGGTGCGGCTGCGGTTGCGCAGATAGCCCTCGCAGGCTCGTGACACGGCGGCGTCGCCCATGTTGCCCTGTCCGCCGATGCCCGTGGGGATGACTTTGAAACCGGGAATGTCGCTGGTGAACGAACCGGGCATGTGCCATTTGCCGGTATAGATCGTTTCGTAGCCCTGCTCGCCGAGCCATTGTCCGAGATTGGGGACATCGGAGCGGATGGGGATGCCGTTGGTGATCACGCCGGTTTCGGACGGCATGCGGCCGGTAAACCACGAGCTGCGGGCGGGCGAACATAAGGGGTTGGCCGTGTAGGATTCCATGAACGAGACGCCGGAGCGCGCCAGGCGGTCCAGGTTCGGCGTGGCCACGTCGCGGCAGCCATAGGCCGAGAGCGTGTCGAGGCCCTGTTGGTCGGTGGTGATGAAGAGGACATTGGGTCTTGAAGCCCGGCCAACGCTCGGCGATGCCGCGCGCGTGGGGGCGCCGGTCAGGAGCGCGGCGCCGGCCAGTGCGCCGGTCGTCAGAAATTGCCGCCGGTTGATGGCCGACGGACGGGCAATCGGTCTGGCGTTGTCTGCTCTTGTCATTTTTTTTTCTTCTTCTTTCCTTTCCCCGCCTTGGCTGGAGCTTTCGGATTCTGTCCCATGCGCTCGGGCGCTTTGGGATCGAGAATGTAGGCGCGGACTCCGCTGATGGCGAAGAGGAGGCGATGCTGGTCGTCCACCCAGTACTGATAGGGGAGGATTCCCGCGCCGATCTGCTGGTAGCCGTGGAGCGCGATGGTTTTTCCGCCGAGTTCGATTTGGGCGTCTTGCCAATAGGAGAGCCGCTGGTTCTCTTTCACCAGATCGAGGTCTTCGAGCAGGGCGAATTCGAGCGGCTTGGCGTCTTTTCCGGACAAGCGCTGCACGGCGTCGAACAGCGACCAGTTGGTGGTAAAGGGCGAAGGAACCGTGCGCGTGAGCGTCTTGTCGCCGGCCTTCACTTCGATGGTTCCGTTCTTGACCGTTGCGGATTCGTTCACCCGCGAGAGTTCGATGGGGCGGCCCTCCGCATCGAGGAGGACCGATTCGATCTTCCAGGACCGAGGGCTCGCGAGCGGATCGGCCGCACAGTCCAACTGCGCATTGGTCTGAAGGGCTGTCCGCGCCATTTGTGCTACAGACATTTCGACATTCAGGGTCGCCGACTTGCCGTCGGGCGCGGGCGTCCGCTCAAGGCGGAGAAAACCGGAGGCTTTGCGCCCGACGAGCCAGATTTGATAGGTGTGTTTCCAGGGGCCGTTGGGATCGAAGTCGCCGGTCGGCGGCGCGATGTCGTCGAGCGCGCTCAATTCACGCAGCGCGGCCAACGTCAAGGGCTTGCCGCGTGTGGGATCGGTCTGTTGTGCTCTGGGCATGATTCCTCCTCTGGGAAAGTCGGTTCGTACCTCTGGCAAGAGTCATCTTGCTGGCAGGGCCAGCGTTCCCGCGCACGTGAACTCGACGTCGTCGGGATGGGCGTGGATCGCCAGAACCTTGAGATTCCGTTCTCCCGTCTCCGCTGCCATTGGCGCTCTCCCGGTGGTCTGCGTTTTGGATCAAAAGGCGCGCGCGAACTGCCCTGCGCCATGACACGAATCTCAGGCTACGGAATCCGAGTTTCAAGTTTCAAGGAAATGCGGAGGGGGAGACAGTCCTAATTGAGGGACACGTCGCTCGCTTGGTTGCCGCGCGGACAGGCAACCGCCGCGCGCCCCGCTGCACGACCCGCACGAGACGGTCTTCGTCACCCGCCCCAAGTCGTTATGGAAAATGAGGCAGCCGTCCCTTCGTTCCCGCCGTCCCCTCGTTCCTCAGAAGCCCGACATTCGGGCTTGATTCGCAAGGACGGGCCAGAGTATCGTCCAAATGAAGTCAAGGCAGTTCAGGAGGCTTTCCGATGACCCACCTAACCATCAACCGCGAAGAGTTCGTGCAGCGTGGAGAAGATTGCTACGACCGGTTTCTGCGCGACAAACTCGAACCCGAACACAAGGGCAAGTTTCTGGCGCTCGACGTAGAGACCGGCGAGTATGAAATGGACGCCGACGAAATGGCCGCCATTGATCGGGCGCGCGCCCGAATGCCCGGCAAGATTTTCTATATCCTCCGTGTCGGCTATCCCGCCGCCCATCGCCTCGGCGCACGCGCAACCTGGAGAAAACCGTGATCACCGGTTCCGTCACTCCCGAACTCGAAGCCGTCCTGAGCATCGAACTGCGTAGTCTGAATGGGCAGTCCCAAACCATTCGGGCTGCGATAGACACCGGATTTGACGGCGTGCTTGCCTTGCCCGGTACGGTGATCGAGCGACTGGATTTCCCTTTCCTGGGCCTTGAGAAGGTGGTGCTGGCCGACGGCAGTCGGACGGTTCTCTCCACCTTTGCGGCAACGGTCCTCTGGCACGGCAAGTTGCTGCGCGTGACTGCGATGGAAGCCGAGGGTGGGGCACTCGTCGGCATGGCCCTGCTTCACGGCAGCCGCCTCACCATGGACGTTCTCGAAAACGGCCCGGTGCGCATCGAGCCGATTGAGTGACGGACAAGCACGGGCGTGGCGGTCGGGGCGATCGTCAAAGTGGATCGCGTCTTCGAGCCGAACGCCGCGCGCCCCGCTGCACGACCCGCACGAGACGGTCTTCGTTACCCGCCCCAAGTCGTTATGGTAGATGAGGTAGCCATTCCCTCGTTCCTGAAACTGGTATCCTGTCGCTCAATCTCCAACGCTCATTTGTATAGCGACCACGCAGGTCCAGCTCCTGTTAGGATCGCAGAGCTCCCAACAACCACCACAGGGAGGGTAATTCCTACGCCACCATTTGAGACGGTCAGATTGGTGGTGCCGGGTACGACTCCACGAACCAACCCGTCTCCCACAACCGTCGCAATGGATGGATTGGCAATGGTGTATCGCGTTCCGAGTTGATGGGGCGTAATGTCCCGCCTTGTGCCATCGGAAAAAACACCTAGCACGGATAGACTCGCTGTTTGCTCTTTTGCAACACCAAGCCTCCCTGCCGGAAAAGTCTCGACCCCGAGCAGCGCTGCTGTTGTCGTCACCTTGAGATCCACTGTGTCTGTGGCAATTTCATCGTTTGTCCCAAAACCGACAACAGCAATTGGATAAACACCCAACGCATCCTTTGGAATGCCAACCTTAAAATTAAACGGCGCGGCTGATTTAGCATCCACGCACGACGGAGCGGTTAAAAGAACGGAGCGCAATGCCCCACTCCCAGTCACCTGCACAGTAATTGTTGTGCCCGCAGCCACAGCAGACCCGGATGTCGGTGTGGCTATGTGAACCGACACCGATGCGGTGGGACGAACGGCTGACCTTATCGGCGGGGCTACCAGCGGCGCATAGTGCAGATTCGGTGGCCGGAAAACCAAAGATGTGAAAAAGGTGCTTCCGGACGAAGCATTGAGCAGCATTTTCAGTTGGTTATTGTCCGCGTTTATTTCATTCGTATGGCTGACATGGGAGTAGGGGGTAAAGGTGCTGAGTCCGCCTTGCTGACTGCTCCGGGCAACTATGAGATCACTGTTTTCCCTGAAAATCGCCGGTGGCAAGGTCTCGACTGGCTGGTCTTCTGCCTCTGCAATAAACTGATAGATTCTTCTCTCATCAACGCTTCCATCTGCCACATTGGCTTCAGCAACAATGGCATGAGATGGCACATTGTTTGGGTCAACAGTTCCGTTCAGCCAGGAATCAATCGCACTGCTGTCCACGCAAAGGTCCGCAACAGCGCCGCGATCACAACGACGCCCGAACCGGTTCAATATCCATTGCAGTCCGGGATCCGTCATAATGTAATTGGCCGCCTGGCTCCCGGAATGCGGTGTGCCAATCGTTATGAGTTTGTGGACGTCGTTCAAATACCGAGTCGTCGAGGCAAGATTCCGCAGGTACGCACGTGCCAGAATGCCTCCCATACTGTGGGCAACAACATCAACCTTCCCGGCGGAGTATCCGTGATCTCTTGCATTTTCCAACGCGAAATAGATCGCCCAATCGCACACATTGCTGTTCGTCTGAAATGCCTCGGCGTTTGTCAGGCGATAGTCATGTGCGCGAAGCAAATCTGCGGGATACAGACGAGATGCATCCCTGAAGTAGCGAACAACGCCATCCCATGCTGCGCCATCCGACCAAATACCGTGCAAGAACACAACTGGGGCACGGTAAAGATTCATCTGCTTCTGCAAACACACAATTCCGTTATATGTCATGCGAACTGTGATTGTTCGTGTCGTGCTGTTTGCGTCCTCTAAATGGTTCGTCCGACAGAACGAGTCGGGGGCAATATATCGTGCGTCAATTCTTCCCGTCCGGCGAGAGACAATCCGTACTGAACCGTTCTGACCCGGCGAATCGCCTTCCACGACTTCGATTGAAAAGCGCGTTGGGTCAAGCGAGGCACCCATCGTATATACCAAAGCCGTTGCGTCAGCGCCGTCAGCACATAGAGCTGTCACAGCCTTCAAATTGCCAAACCGTGCCGGAACGTCATTGTATAGTGCCAGGTTTCCGGCAGGGGGCGGTGTTGTTGACATTGCCTGATTAGAGTAGCCCGAGTTCCCTATAGCATTATATGCGGAGGCGCGATAGTAGTATGTCGTATTCGCCGTGATCCCCGTGTTCTGGAATGTTCTCACATTGGCCCCGACAGTAGCGATCTGTCCCCAACTGCCCGACGCACCTGTTTTCCGCTCGATCTTGAATCCCTGCTCATTGTTCGAATTGTCATTCCATGCGAGATTGATCTGACTGGAGAAAACAGCAGTCGCTGTCAGGTTCGACGGCGCCACCGGCGAGACATCCCGCGTCGTCGCACTTGCCTGGTTGGAGTAGGATGAGTCGCCGATAGAGTTATATGCACGCACGCGATAGTAGTACAACGTGGCGGCTGACAGCCCCGTGTTCTGATAGCTTCTCACATTCGCCGCGACAGTCCCGAACTGCGACCATATTCCCGACGCACCGGTCTTCCGCTCAATCTTGAAGCCCTGCTCATTGTTCGAATTGTCATTCCATGCAAGGTTGATCTGACTGGAGGAGAGCACACCAGCCGTCAGGTTCGACGGTGGAGCTGGTGCGACGTCCGGCGTTGCAGCGGAAGCGGTGTTGCTGTAAGGGGAATCGCCGGCTGTGTTGTAAGCGAAGACGCGATAGTAATATGTTGTATTCGGCAAAAGCCCCGTGTTCTGATAGCTTCTCACATTTGCCGCCACGGTCGCGATTTGCAACCACGTGCCCGAAGTGCCTGTCTTGCGCTGAATCTTGAAGCCCTGCTCATTGTTCGAATTGTCGCCCCAGGTAAGGTTGATCTGGCTGGATGAGACGGCTGTAGCCGCAAGGTTCGACGGAGCTACCGGCGCCACATCGCGCGTCGTCGCGCTGGTAGGTCCTGCATATGCGGAACTGCCGCCGATGTTGTACGCTCGCACCTGATAGTAATAAGTCGTCGCCCGCTGGAGAGTCGTGTCTTGATACGTTCGCTCGTTCATCCCAACGACTGCGATCTCCGACCACGCTCCCGTCGCACCTGTTTTGCGCTCAATTCGGAAGCCATCTTCGTTGGCGGAATTGTCGTTCCATGACAGATTGATCTGTGTCGAGGAAACCGCCGTGGCCGTCAGGTTGGATGGCGCAAAAGGAATGGCCACAATCAGAAACGCTGACGGATATGTCCATGGGTGGCCGTCAGGGTTCGCAACTTCCAGGTCCCAGGCCCCTAAGCCTCTCAGGGTGAGATCGAAAATGCACCGGACCTCTTGCGATGAAACGACATTAACACCGGTGCCGTTGATCGTTCCCGCGATTGGTTTGCGAAGAAGTGCAGTTGCACCAGATTGAAAATTCGCCCCGCGAATCGTGACATTGACAGAACCGGTATTGAGCCCAAAGGTGGGTGCAATCGAGGAAATCTTCGGACCGTCTCCCGCGATGCTCGCTATTTTGGCCCAGCCATTCGCGGAGTCCTGATACGCGATGTAGCGATCGTCAGCCTGCGAGATATCCAGCGAACAATAGGCCCCCACATCATTCCCCGAATCAACGGTTCCTGTTGGATTCCAAACACCAATGGACGACTCGCTCTTGTATTGCAGAGACCGATCACTGGCGTTGTAGAAAGCGACAGCGAGCCTGTTTCGCCAGTCCACATCGCCCGATGCGTAGTAAATGTTCACTCCTGATTCGAGAACCTCTGTTGAAACCTGCCATTTGTAACCCAAAACTCCCGCATACTTGATCCCGCTGTTCGTCGCATCATAATAGACGACATGGCGGTTGCTTGAACTGTCCACAGACAAGCATGTATAAGAGCCAACATCGCCCGCGGACTCGATGGTCTCATAATTCCACAGGCCATCCACACCTTGAACAAACCGCAGATCGCCGTCGGTCGCATCATAGTATGCAACAGCGAATTGGCCGGATGGCATCACTACGGCGGAACAGGAGAAGCCTACGCTGTGGGCACCGTTGTCTACATAGTAGATAGACCAGCTCGCCGCTTGGATATTCGAACCATCCACACAGAAAGCCAGGAGTAATGCAAATCCCAGAAATGTCCGCGGGCGATTCATCGCTTCAGTTCATCTCGGCATGTTTTAAGCTGCTTGTTGTCCACGTGTCGTCATAACAATTATAGAAGATATGAGGTTTACCGTTTCTAATGACAATCGAGTTCCACTCACCTACATTCCCTGTATCAATATATTGGCTATTCCATGCGGTACCATTATAGTAGGCGTATTTAAGGTCCCAGTCAGCTTGATCAAAGTAGCTAAGATGAAGGTTCCCGGAAGCGTCGGCGGTTAGAGAGCATTTAACAGCAGCACCTGTTACCACGTTGTCAATGGAGGGAGACTCTAGCCACTGCTTTGTTCTCAAATTGTACTGTATGTGAAGAGGTTGACCGTAATAGAAATAGACGCAATGCAGAATATCGCCCGCTATTACTATTTCTATCCAAGGAAGCCCCATGGCCGGACTCGTTGGCGAGTGGTAAATTAAGTTGGAGAGCTCCGTGTAAGGCCCGCTCCTTTCCGAAAGGATGATTTTGGCATAGAGAAGATACCACGTTTCGTACCATATTTGGTATCCGTTGGACATCTGCCGTACGTAAGAGTGGCCCTGCAATGAGGCAAGTGCAGTCACTGGGGTGGTTCCAATTATTCCATGCGCTATCGAAGCGCATTTCGCGTAACTGTCTCCGGCAACATAAACTGGGTTCCAGGATGAACCGTTCCACTTCCCGTGATACAAAGCACCGTCCTTTATGTAGGCCACGTGCGGGACTCCCTGCAAGTCAACCTTGATCGTGGGTGTGTATCCCGCATTCCCACTTTGGTCAATAATCTGCTTGTTCCACTGTGCGCTGGCCATGCCACACAATCCAAGCGTGATGATCACCATCGCTCTCGTTACGAGCATCTGTCTCATTGTCGTTCTCCTTTCCCGTCGCTAATGGATTTTCGTTTTCGTAGAAACCTCGCCCGACAAAGCGTGCCATGCCGGATTGACCGCCACATGCCTTGGCCGGTTCGCCACCCTTTGCCGGATTTCAGGCCGCAGAAAATGGCCTTTCCTTCACTCCAAAGGTTTCGCAAGACTCCCGACTGCGGGACAAAGGATAGACTACCCCCCCCCGTTTGTAAAGAACTATTTTCAGTTTTTTGAGGTCTGCCAAATTGATCCTGGACGTCACCCAACCAAGCTGCCGAGAGGCCGAAAGATCGAGGCCCTGGACAACTGGATGGTCTCGCGAGGAAGCGCGCAGCCTGCTTTTTCCCGAAAGGACCGCTACGCCATGAGTGAAACATTCTTCAAAGACAGAGCCGCTGTCGTGACCGGCGCCGGAGGGACTCTCTGCTCGGCGGTGGCCAAGGAACTCTCCCGACTGGGTGCGTAACTCGCACTGCTTGGACGCACTTTGACAAAACTGGAATCCGGAATTCGGGGCGAGGATACGAATTTCCGAACTTCGGGTTCAGCGAACCGCCGAACGCACTTCGGCCGAAAGCGGCTCGTTCATGCTGCCCGTCCGGTAGCCCTGGAGGTCGAGCGTGACGTAGTGGAAACCGAGCTTTTTGAAATGGGCCACGAGCGCCGAACGGGTGGCGGGATCGAGCAGACGGGCCATGTCGTCGGGCAGCACTTCGATGCGGGCGACCTTGCCGTGGTGGCGGACGCGAACCTGTCGCAGTCCCAGGCCGCGAACGTAGTCTTCGGCTTCGCCGACCTGGTTGAGCTTCTGGTGGGTGATCTGCTCGCCGTAGGGAAAACGCGAAGCGAGACAGGCCTCGGACGGACGGTCCCAGTTGGGCAGGCCCATTTCGCGCGAGAGCGCGCGGATTTCGTCTTTGGTCAGGCCGACTTCGCGCAGAGGGCTTCGCATGCCCAGCTCGGCGGCGGCGCGCATGCCGGGGCGGAAATCGCCCACGTCGTCGGCGTTGCTGCCTTCGACGACGACGGCCAGGCCGCGCGAGTCGGCCAGTTCCCTCATGCGATGGAAGAGTTCGCTCTTGCAGAAATAGCAGCGGTTGACGGGGTTGCCGGCGTAGCCTTCGATTTCGAGCTCGGAGTACTCGATGACTTCCTGGGGCAGGTCCTGCTGGCGCGCAATGTCGCAGGCCAGTTGAAAGGCGCGCGTGGTCAGCGACTCCGACCGGGCGGTGACGCCGAGGACTTTATCGCGGCCCAGCGCCTCGACGGCGACCTTGAGCAGGAAGGTGCTGTCCACGCCGCCCGAATAGGCGATCAGGGCGGAGCCGTAGCCGCGAAGCGTTTCGCGCAGCCGGTCGAGTTTTCGGGTCAAATCACTGGAAATCATGATCTTGAACTTCTCCTTCACGAGCATCCAATCGAGATAGTGGGGCGGATTGGCGGGGGGATCAAGAGAATTGGCGCAAGGGCAGACTCCTCCGCCCCGTTCGATCATGATGAACCACGGCGAGCTCCCCAAACCGAGTCAGGTGGTCGAGGGATGGGCGTCATCGCAGTCCTCACAACGGAGGTGCCTTTGCGATCAACCCTTCCACTCGGGGAAGCAGCGGCGGCACCTCTTCGACAGCCGTTTTCCAGATCAGAGATAGGTCGAGGCCGAAGTACTCGTGAATCAGCTTGTTTCGAAAATCCATCATCTTGCGCCACGGAATCTCCGGCGTTCTGGCTCGAAGTTCGGGACTGACTCGCCGGCTTGCTTCCCCAACCACTTCAAACGACCGCATGATTGCGTTTTGTGTTCGTCGGTCTTTAAGGAAGTCCTCGTACGAAATGCCTTCCAGAAAGGAGCATATCTCCTTGAGGGCGTCTCGAACGTGACACAGGTATGGCCGGTCACTGCTCATACAGGACACGTGTTGCGCGCAGAATCTCGTCCTTCAGGTACGGGCTCAGCCCATTTCGAGATACCAAATCCACCCGATGTCCAGGGAAGGCTTTCTTCAGGTCCTCTTCTAAGTCCAGGAAGCGAAACATGGTCATTCCGCCATCAGGATCGTAATCAACCAAGAGGTCAACGTCGCTCCCGAGACGAGACTCCCCCTTGGCCCACGATCCGAACAAATCCAGCCGCCTCACTCGATAGGTTCGACAGATTCTTTCCAGAGTCCTGCGATTGTAGCGCAATGTGCGTTCCATAATGAATCGCTTCTATCACCGCACGGGCGAGGAGGACAAGTGCAAAAAGGAAGCAGCGTTTTCTTTTTTGCCTCCCCGGATCACTTCGCGCTTGAAAATCGCCCTTGCGGTTTTTTCAATGCGAGTCGGCGCGCGTCAACTCGACGGCGCCTCGCCACAGTTCACGCGGAAAACCAGGACCGATGCACGAGACACCCTTGACCCTTTGGCACCAGCAGCACGGCGGACGGATGACCGACTTTCACGGCTGGTGGATGCCCGTGCAATACACCAGCATCACCGACGAGCATCTGGCGGTCCGCCGGGCCGCCGGTTTGTTCGACCTCTGCCACATGGGCCGAATCCGCCTGACCGGCCCCGCGCGGATGGAGTTTGCCCAACGGATGACCACCGCTGACGTTGCCGCGATGGCCGAGGGGCAGGTGGACTATGGGTTCCTCTGCAACCCGCAGGGCGGCATTGTGGACGACATCACGGTCTATCGAGGCGATGACTACGTTTTCCTGGTGGTCAATGGCGCCAATCGTTTCAAGGTAATGGACTGGCTCAATGCCCATCGGGGCGAGCGGGCGGTCACGATCGAGGACGTTTCCGACTCGCTCGGCATGATCGCCATCCAAGGCCCGGAGGCGGAGGAGATTCTTCAAGCAGAAACGGAATTTCCCTTGGCCAAGTTGCGATACTATCATTTCGGCACGGCCAGGGTGGCCGGCGTCGAGATGCTGGTTTCGCGGACGGGCTATACGGGCGAAGACGGGTTCGAACTGTATCTGGGCGCGCCGCGTTGCCTGTCAGTCTGGGAAGCGCTGATGAGGGGCGACCGGATCCCGGTGGGGCTGGGGGCGCGCGACACGTTGCGGATCGAGGCGGCCATGCCGCTTTATGGAAACGAATTGAACGACACGACCTCGCCGTTCGAGGCGGGGCTGGGCAAGTTTGTCCGGATGGAGAAACCCGATTTTGTGGGCCGCGACGCCCTGCTCGAACGGTCGAAGGCGGTGACGCGGCGCTTGTGCTGCCTGGTGATGGAAGAGCGTTCGATCCCGCGAACGGGCTATGCCGTCTGGGCAGGCGACCGGCGGATCGGCGAGGTCACCAGCGGAACGTTTTCGCCGACGCTGGGCCAGGGGATCGCGATGGCCTATGTGGAGGCCGCGTTGGCGAAAGAAGGCGCGTTGCTGGCGGTTGAGATTCGCGGCAGGAAGTGTCCGGCGCGCGTGATCCGGCGGCCATTCTATTCGCGGAAACGATAGGAGAACCGAACGATGGAAGTCCCCACGAATCTGCGCTATCTCAAGACCCACGAATGGGCGCGGGTCGCCGGCAACGAGGCGACTGCCGGCGTCAGCGAATACGCCGTTGAGGCGCTCAATCGCGACATCGTTTTCGTCGAGCTGCCGGCGGTCGGCGCCGACGTCAAGCAGGGGCAGCCGTTCGGCGTCATCGAGGCCGTCAAAGCCGTCTATGACCTCTACGCGCCGGTCAGCGGCCGTGTGACGGCGATCAACGAGACCCTGGCCGGCGATCCCGGCGCTGTGGGCCGCTTGCCCTTCAGCGACGGCTGGATGATTCGCATCGAGATGTCCAATCCCGGCGAACTCAACAACTTGTTGACGCCGGAGCAGTACGCGAAGCAGCTTGAAACCGAGAAGCATTGAACGATGAACGATGAAGGATGAACGATGAACGATGAATTCACAGACCTGAGACAAAAAACAGGAGGGCGATCATGCAAGGGCAAATGACACGGCGCGAGATGCTGGCGATGGCAGGGGGCGCTGTCGCGGGTGCGGCGATGACGGCTGCGGGTTCACCATCGCGGGCGACGGCTGCGGGTTCACCATCGCGAGCGACGGCTGCTGAAGCCGAGCCTTCGATTCCCAAGAACGCGCTGCCGCGATGGCGCGGGGCCAATCTGCTCGAAAAGTTCGCCGCAGGTGACGGCAGGCGGCCGGGCCAGCCGTTCGTCGAGCGCGATTTCGAGTGGCTCGCCAAGTGGGGAATGGATTTCGCCCGCCTTCCCATGGACTACCGCTTCTGGTGCGAGATGCCCGACCGGCGCAAGTTCAAGGAATCCGTCCTCAAAAACATTGACCAGGCGGTCGCCTGGGGCAAGCAGTACAAGGTCCACGTGGACATCAATTTCCATCGCGCACCCGGCTACTGCATCAACCCGCCGGAGGACTGGCTCAGTCTCTGGACCGACGCGGAAGCGCAGGAGATTTGCGAGTTGCACTGGCGCACGTTCGCCCGCCGCTACAAGGGCATTCCTTCCACTCAGCTGAGTTTCAACCTGTGGAACGAGCCGCCGCGAGCCGACGGCAAGCGAATGACACGCGAAGGTCACGAGAAAATCGTTCGGCGGATGGTCGCGGCCATTCGCGAGGAAGACCCGGATCGCCTTGTCATTGCAGACGGTCTGGACGTGGCCAATTCTCCCATTCCCGAACTCGCCGATCTCAAGATCGCCCAAAGCATGCACACCTACCAGCCGTTTCATCTCACCCACTACAAGGCCTCATGGGCGCGAGGCTCCGACACCTGGCCCGAGCCGACCTGGCCGATGGTCGAGGGCAAGACGACGTGGAACCGCGAGTATCTGCGCGAGCGGTACATTCCCTGGCTCGACCTGATGCGCAAGGGCGTCGGCGTCCATTGCGGCGAGACGGGCGTCTATAGCCGCACGCCGCACAAGGTCGTTCTGGCGTTCCAGCACGATCTGTTCGCCATGCTGAAGGACTACGGCGTGGGCTGGGGGATGTGGAACCTGCGCGGGTCGTTCGGCTGGGTGGACAGTGGCCGTCCCGACGTCAAGTACGAGGACTTGGACGGCCACAAGCTCGACCGCGAGATGTTGGAGATGCTGTTGACGGTGTGACCAGTCGGGACGGCAGCGATATCTTCTATGTTCTCATCTCGTCGAAAAGAAGCACTGATCTCTGAACCTTATCCGTGTCCGGAGTGCGCGCGGCCGCAGTTGGAGCACGTCGTGGAGACGTTTCGCCTCGCCGATGGGATCAAGGTCAGCAAACTGCGACACCTGAAGTGCCGCTCGTGCGGCGCTCGCTTCTTCGACGATGAGGCGATGCGGGCGATCCGGCTGGTGCGAGAACGCCACGATTCCTCGTCTGCTCAACGAATACGGTCCGCAGGGCAGCTGAAGCGGCGACGCTCTTCGAGGGCGACGCTTTCGCTGGTGCATCGGCGCCAGGCATGAGGATTTCGACGGCCACAAGCTCGACCGCGAGATGTTGGAGATGCTGTTGACGGTGTGACGATCGGCCCGTCCCGCTGTGGGAGCACCGGCGCTACGTCTCCGACGGGCGGAAATCGAGCAATTGCAGCTCGACGCGCGGGGCGCCGGTCCACGTGCTGATCGTGGGCCGAAAGGCGAGGTCAATCGGACCGGCGATCTCGCGCAATTCGGTCAGGGCATCGGCCATACCGAACCCGATCACGTCGAAATCCGCGTGGCCGCTGGCGACGGCCAGCTTCAGATGATTGGCGCCGACGATGCGCGGCTCTCGCGTCAGGTCGGCATTGAGCAAGGCAAAGACCGGCTTGGGATTGCCATAGCCGCACGGTTCGAGCGCCTGAAGGTCCTCGACCGCGTCTAGGGTCAGGTCTTCGGCGTCGCACGCCGCATCAACCATCAATTCCTCGAACACGTCTTCGTCGCCGAGCGATTCGAGGGCGATGGCATTGAGCCGCTCGCGCAACAGGCCGACCCGTTCCGCCCGAAGCGAGAGTCCCGCGGCCTGCGGATGGCCGCCGAAGGTCTCCAGAATGTCGGAACATCGCGTAAGAGCCGCGTGGATGTCGAGTACGGGGACGCTGCGGGCGGAGCCGCGCGCCAGACCCTCGGTTTCGGACAGGACAACAACGGGCTGGCCGAAGTGATCGCTGAGCTTCGAGGCGACGATGCCGATGACGCCCAGATGCCACTGACGGCCGAGAACGACATAGACCAGATCGCGTTCCATGTCGCATTGCTGCGGAATCAGCGCGAGACTTTCGTCGTAAATGCCGCGCTCGACGTTGCGGCGGCGGTCATTGAGTTCGTTGAGCTGACGGGCCAGCGCGCGTGCGCGCGCCGGGTCGGTCGTCAGGAGCAGTTCGACGGCGAGCGAGGCGTGCTCGGTGCGGCCGGCGGCGTTGATTCGCGGCGCGAGGAAAAACGTAACCGTGTCGGTCAGGAGCGGTTTGACGTTGCGCTCGCACAATCGGAGCAATGCGGCCAGTCCGGGGTTTTCCGTTCGTTCCAGTCGGGCCAACCCCGCGCGCGCGAGGGCGCGATTCTCGCCGATCAACGGCACGATGTCGGCCACCGTTCCCAACGCCACGATGTCCAGAAGCGAAGTCAGGAACGCCCGGCCTTCGCTTTCCTCGACGCCGAGCCGCCGCAGCACGGCGTGGGCGAGTTTGAACGCCACGCCGACGCCGGAGAGGTGAAGGAAGCCATAGGGACAATCGGGACGGTTGGGATTGACGACGGCGCGGGCGCGCGGCAGTTCGGGGCCGGCCTGGTGATGGTCGGTGATCACACAGTCGAGTCCCCGCGAGTTGGCGTAGTCCACTTCGGCGACCGACGAGATGCCGTTGTCCACGGTGATGAGCAAGCGCGCGCCCTTCTCGGCCAGCAGACCAATGGCCTCGCAGCTCAGGCCATAGCCCTCGTCCACGCGATGGGGAATGTAGTAGAACGGATCGGTTCCCAGCCAACGAAGCAGGCGCAGCAGCAGAACGGTGGCGGTGATGCCGTC
>Ga0315274_10001701_pt1 | contig 33633 bp, 19 predicted proteins | sample YL17G02_20_MG_FD_203700 | JGI IMG/M metagenome (GOLD analysis project Ga0315274, IMG submission 203700) | Sediment microbial communities from Yellowstone Lake, YNP, Wyoming, USA - YL17G02_20 | ecosystem: Environmental > Aquatic > Freshwater > Lake > Sediment | place: USA: Wyoming | collected...
CTAAAAGAGAAGACAACGGCACCACCATCCAAGGAAGAAAAAATAGAAAATGAAGACGCACGGCGTCCGTTGTCCGTTTCACGCGTTCCAAGTTTCGGCCCTCTTTCGTGATTTTTTGACCGCAGGTGGTCTCTTCCCGCTCGCCGCATTCCGGGCTTCTCGGCTCGGTTTGCGCGCGGGAGGGGCGGCGCCTTGCTCTCTTTTCTTCACTTTCGGGACCGGGACTGTGTCGCGTTTGCCGCCCCGCCCTCCCCCACCCCCCAACCCTCCCCGCACCTTCCCCTCCTGCAACCCCCCGCGGGGGGAAAACTCGCGTTTTGTATTCTTCTCCCCGTTCCCGTCGCCGTGGCCTGCGTTCTCAAACCGCTTGGTCCCGCGCTTCGCTTGCGCCCTCCCCTTTTTTTATCCCCCTCTTGGCCTGCTGATTGTTTCCTTCACCGGAAACTTTATCGCGGCCAGAGGGAGGTAAAGAAACAAAACCCAATAAACTCCGACTGCATGATGCGCGAGAAGAGGGCTCGAAAGAGACCGATTTTCCGCTGCTCTGTAATTTCGCACACAATAAGCAAATAAGCCTGAGGGCGCGCCGTGGGGCCTTCCTTTCGTAGAACTCGACGACGGAGGGGAGATGAACTACAGGCGTGTGAGAAGAAAAAAAGGAAAATCAAAAAAATACAACGTTTTGACTTGTTTCGGTCTCTCACTTTTTTTTTCTTCTTCTTGGCCTCTCTCTTTGGGCTTCCGCAAGCTTGTTCTTTTGTTTCCTCTCCGCCCAAGCAGGTGCGCTTCTTTGCACTCCTATGCAGGGTCCGCCCCTCTGCAATCGCGGCAATTGGCCGGGGAAACGAACGAAAGAGCAAGGGCCTGGGAAAGGAAGTGGTGGCGTTGTTCCGTTCGTCCGCCATTGAAGGCAGTTGAAGGCAGTTGAAGGCAGTTGAAGGCAGTTGAACGCGTAGCCAGTCTCTCTTTGTTTTCTCTCCCTCTCTCTCTCTCTCTCTCACCTCGCCCTCCAACTCTCCCGCGCCGTTGGCGAGCAAAACACCACGTTTTAGTCTCAGCCACAAAAACAGCAGAAAGAAATGGCCCGCTTCTCCTCGCTCTTGGCCCTCGTGGCAGGCGCGCTCCTCGCATTCGTCGCCGCCGCGTCTGCCGCCGCCGCGCCGCTCTCCCGAGACGTGACCTCGGCGCCCCGCCTCGAGCAGCGCAGCCGCAACCTCCGCGAGGCAGAGAGCGAGCTCATCAACGTCGCAGGAGCCGTCGGCGAGGCTTACGGGGAAGCGGTCGGCGAGGCCTTACTCGGGCAGCAGCAGGGCCACCGCCGGAGCCGCAGCCTCCGCAGTGCGGAGCTCGCCGGCGAGGCCGGCGAGGCGCTCGGCGAGGCCGGGGAGGCGTTTGGCATCTTTGGCAGGGGCTAAAAGAGAAGACAACGGCACCACCATCCAAGGAAGAAAAAATAGAAAATGAAGACGCACGGCGTCCGTTGTCCGTTTCGATCTCCCTTTGAATAGAATGAATACAAGTGTCTCGCCGCTTTATTATTGCCGAGCGGTTTTGAAACAAAGGAGGAAAAAACGGAGCGCCGTGGGGAAATTGTAAAAAGACGTGCAGCAAGTGAGGGAAGGACTCTTCTCCTCCTTCTCCTCCTGCTCCTTCTTTCAGACAAAGGCCGCAACCATCCCTTCCACCCTCCCTTCCTCCCACTCCACGCCCAGCTCGTCGAGCTTGCTCTTCACGGCCAGCGGCAGCCTCGCTCTCCTCCCGGCGCCGTGCGTGGTATGCTTCCCCGCCCCCACGATGAGGTTGAGGGTCGTCGCCCTCGCTGCTCTGGCCGACGTCGCCGCGCCTCCTCTGCCACCGCCGCTCCCGCCCCTGCTCTCCTCCCGCGCCCTCTCGATCGCTCGCTCGACGGCGGCGACCCCCTCGGCGACGTGCAGGCCGTGGAGATCCAGAGTGATGGCCGAGTCGGGGCGAGGCGAAGCGCGGGAAGAGGAGGAGAGAGGCGGAGAATGGGCGTTGTTTCTGCTCTCGAAGATCGAAGCGGCCGCGCGCTCGTGCTCCTCCCTCATCTCGGCGGCAAACCCCCTCCCCTGGGCCCCGAGCTCCTTGGCCGCAGCCTTGTCTCCCCTCAGGTAGGCTTGCGTGGCCTGCTCGAAGGCGACGTTGCGGGCGACGCACAGGGCGCGCGCGCGCTCGCGGGCCTCGGCGTACGCGCCCGAGACGGCGGCGCCCGTGGAGACCCACTGGACGGGGCCCCCGGCCGAGGGGCCCGCCGCCGCCTGCCGCAGTCGCCGGCCGGCGGCGGCGGCGGGGGGCGCCGCTCGCGCCGCGGCGGCGGCGGCGGCGGCCCGGGCCGCGGCCTCGGCCTCCCGCGGGTCGGAGAGCGCCGCCGCGGCGAACGACGCTCCTTGGAGCCGTCGCCGCCGTTCGGTCTCGCTTTGCTGCTCCGGCCTCTTCTCCGCCGGCGCTGCCGCTCCGAGGGCCGGGAAAGAGAGAGCGAAGTCTTCTTCTCTCAGAAAATCCGTCGGCGCCGTCACCTCGGTCTTTCGTCGCAGCGGGGGCAGGGAGAGAGTTGCCCGCGGCGGCGGCGGCGCTGCTGCTGCTGCCGAGCCTCCTCCTCCCCCTTCTCCTCCTCCTCCTCCCCCTCCACCGAGGGAAGGGAACGCCGTCAGCAGCGGCAGCGGCTGCTGCTGCCGCCTCGGCTCTTGACGCTGCCGCTCCTCCGCTGCGGCGGCAGCGCCGGCGGCCCTCGCCGATCCGGCTATGCTCGCCACCAGCATCTCGGCAGAGGCCAAATCCCCTCGGGTCGCGACCAGGACCTCCCGCAGCGAAGGGAAAGAAAACGAAGGGAAGCGGGCCGCGAGGGCGGCGAGCTCGGCGTCGTCGCTCCCGTTGTCGCCTCCCGTCGCCGTCGCTGTCGCTCCTCCAGCTCTTCCGGGAGGAGGCACGAAAGGCGCCGCCTCTGGCCTGAGTCCTCCGCTCATTTTACCTCCTCTCACTCAGAGACTGTCGTCGCTGTTGTTGTTGTCGTCGTCGTCGTCTGCCGGGAACAGCTTCTCGAAGAGCCTCTTTGCCGCCGGCCGCACGCCCGAAAAGACGTTTTCTCTCTCCCCCCAGTCGGCGAAGAGCAGGAGCCCGGCGCTGAGCGCTACTGTGGAAGCGGCTGTGATGCCCCGGACTCGCCGCTGGAAGCGCGTGGCGGACTCTCGCGGGAAGGGAGACTTGGCCGGGGGCATACGGATAGAAGGAGGAGAGAGGGAGGAGGAGGACGTCGAGAGCGAGAATGGCTTGATGCTGAGTTCCGAGTCGTCTCTCTCTCTTCTCTCTTCTCTCTTCTCTCAACCTTCCTCTCTCTTAGCTCGAGGCTCTCACAGCGGCGTGCTCACTCGTGTGATCACAGTGAATACTCCCCGCGGAGCGAATACTCCGCGGAAAAAGATGCGTCTCTAGAGAGCGCAGCGAGCGAGCGAGCGAAAGAGACAAAGAGATTCGTTGGAAGCAAGAAATCTTTTCTGATTTCTAAAGGCTAGACGCTCATCACTTCGCTTTCTTTGATCGACCCACTCGACTTCCGCTTCGCTTTTCGCCTTGTCTCTTTTCTTCCTCTCTCTTTCGCCTGCCGAGGGACGATATCAGGGTGTGTTCTTGTGCTTTGCGCGCGCGAGAGAGCGAGCGAACGACAAAGAGAGAGAGAGAGACACGGCGCGCAAAAAAATGCATGTTCTCTCTCTTCTTTTTCCGTTTTGCTCGACCCCTCCTCCGATTCTGCCTCCTCGTCTCCTTCCTTCCGTCCTTCTCACCTTCTTCCCTTAACTCCCGTTCGGCTCTCCTCCATGTCGAAATCAACCGTCCCAGAGCCACTTTCAAAAAGAAACGAGAACAAAACGAAATGGACCCCGCTCCCTTGGTGCTCGGCGCGGACCCTCCCTCGAGGCTCGAGAACGAGCTCGTCGCCGCGGCGGTGCCCGCCCTCGGCGCCGCGGCGCGCACGAGGGCCAACGCCGTCTACTACGGCTTCTGCGCGCTGTCGGTCGGGTTTGTCATCACGATGGCGGCGCTCGTGTGAGTTTCCTTGTATTTTGTTTTTGAAAGAGAAAGAAGAGAAAGAAAAAAGAAGCTCACCCTCTCTCTCCCTCTTGAAAAAAAAAACTTTAGCCGCGAGTCTTTTTCCTGGAGGAACACGCTCATTTCGGAGTCCGCGGCCTGGCGCACGTTCGTGAAAGAGGAGATCCACGCGATGGGGCTCGCTCTCTGATTTGGTTCTTTTAAAAGAGAGAGAGAAAGAGAGAGAAAGCGGAAGAGAGAGGGAATTCTTGAAACCTCTCTCTTTTTCTTCGACTCTGCTTTTCTTCATTCGCTTTTTTTTTTTCTGCTTTTCTTGCCTTTTTCTTCCCCCTCATTTCTCGCCCGCGCGCCGCTTTTAGAGGCATCCCTGGTTCCTTCTCTTAGTAATAGTGAAATAAGTCCTTTTTTACAAAACCAAAAGGAAAAAAGTGCTTGCTGCTGTTTGTACTTTCGTTGCTGTTCTCTCTCTCGCTCTCTCTCCCTCTCTCTCTCTCTCTCTCTCTCTCTCTCTCTCTCTCTCTCTCTCTCTCTCTCTCTCTCTCTCTCTCTCTCACTCTCTCTCTCTCTCTCCTTCCCCTCTCTCTTTCTTTCTCTTCTTCCACCCTCTCTCTTTCTCTCTCTTCTTCTCAAGCCCCGGCCTCGAGCTGCAGAATGTACTTGGAGAGCTTGGCGAGCTCGTCCTCGGAGGAAGTCAGAGCCGCCGCCGCGGAGGCAGCGGACGCGGCGGAAGCCCCGGCAGAAGAGGGAGCGGCAAGGGCGGCGACAGGCGGCCTCGGCAGCGACAGCGCGCCGTCGCAGGCCTCCCACCCTCCCTGCCCCGCCACGAAGGCCTCGAAGGCCGCGGCGCCCTCCCCGGTCCCCGCGGGGAACCCCAGCAGCGCCGCGGCCCGGGGCAGCGGGAGGCGCGAGAAGGCCCGCGGGAGCACGGCGGCGACCCTGGCCCGCAGGCCCGAGGCGACGCGCGCCGCCAGGGCCGCGAGCGCCGGGTCGGCGGCGACCGCGCCTCCGCCTCCGCCGCCGCCGCCGCCGCCGCCGCCGACCCCGAAGCTGTCCCCCAGCACGCGCCAGGCCGCGACCGGGTCGGGCAGCCACAGGGCCCGCAGCAGCGCGAACGCCGCGCGGGCCGCGGGCCGCTCCCGCGAGGCCGGGGGCAGGCGGCGCCAGAGCAGGCGGGCGTCGTCGAGCGCCGTCCGCCCTGGAGAGGCGGAGGGGGAGGCAGCGCCGAGAGGAGCGGCGGGGGGGGCGGCGGCGGGGGCGGAGGGCGGGGAAGCGCTGCCCGCGTGGGCCAGGAGGTGCGCCGCGGCGGGCCAGGGAGGGGAGAGGGGGTCGCCGGCGGCGAAGGGGGCCTGGTTGGCGGTCGTCGGTGGCGTCGTCGGGGGTTCCGGGGGGGGAAGAAAGAGGGGAAGAAGACGCGGGAGGTGAGGTGGGAGAGAGGGGGGAAGGCTTCGCCCATCGTTTCGTCGCTCGTCTCTCTTTCTCGTTCTCTTCCTCCTCCTCCCTTCTCTCGCTCTTTCTCTACCTGCAGCTCGGCCGCGTCGAGCGAGGCGGCGAGGTCGTCGAGCCTGCCAGCGGCGAGCGCCTGCTCGACCAGGGCCTGGGCGTTGGACATGACGTCTTTTTTTTGCTCCCCCGGACGTTGCGATCGTCGAGCGACGTCCGAGCGAGAGAGCAGAAGAGGAGTGAACATGGCGACCGCTGCTGCTTCTCCACTTGCATCCGCTTCGACGGCGAAAAACGAAAGAGCATCGGAGAGGTCCTCTCGGCTCTCTCAACGAACGGATCCTGCCTCGTTCTTCTTCCTCCTCAGAGCACGAGCATCTCGGCCCCTTGTTCACTCTCCCACAAAAAAAAGAGAGACGATGACGGTCGAGGAGCCGCGTCGCGCCGACTCCTCGTGGCGCATGCGGCCGTCGTCGCTCTCGGCCGCCGCCGCCGCCTCTGCCGGCGAACAATCAGCGAATCCGCTCGTCGTCTCCTTCCCGGCGGGCTTCCACCCTCCCGTCTCGGGGTGGGAGGCCTACGAGGGCGGCCCAGGAGGCCAGCAGCTGCTCGTCGTCGCCCGAGCGGTAAGATAATATGTATAGGGAGAGAGAGAGAGGAAGAAGAAAAGAAAGGGCGAGGGCATCAAAAGGGCGGTGCTTTTCCTAGCCGCGACCCCGACCTTTCTTCCCTGACGACCTTTCTTCCCCTCTTCCTCCTCCTCCGCGACCGAATCAAAAACCCTCTCACCCCTCCAGGGCACCGACGCCGACTTTGTCGGAGCCGCACCAAGGGCGACGAAGAACACCATCGCCAACAAGAAGAGGGCAGCGGGGAACCCCCCGCCCTCCCCCGCCTCCTCCTCCGCCCCGGCCTTTGCCGTCGCGAGCGTCGACCGCGCGACGGGCGAGATCGCCTACTCGCGCCTGGCCACCGCGGGCGGGCCCCTCAGGCTCGCCCCGCGCGCGAGGAGGGGCCGCGACTGGCTCGGGGGCGACGACGGCGCCCTCGCCCTCCCCTCTCCCCCTTCCACGACTGCTGCTGCTGCTGCGGTCGTCGGGGGCGACGCCGGCGCCCGCGCGGCCAGGGAGGCTGCCGCACTCGCCGCCGCGGCCGGCGACGACGCCGCCGCGGCCGCCGCGGCCTCGCTCGCCGAGCGCGCCGACCGCGCGGCCACCGCGGGGGCCAAGCGCGCTCTCGTCGCGGCTTTCGGGTCCGAGAAGTCGCGGAAGAAGCTGGCCGCGGCCGCGCGAGGGGCGATCGACGGCGACGGCGACGCGGCGCTCGGCGGCGGCGCGGCCGCCGCGGGCGTCGGCGCGCTCCTGACGAGGGCCGCCGCCGACGCCGCCGCCGCCGGAACTCCCCGAGACGCCGCCGCGGCCGCCGCGGCCGCGTCTCGCGCCGTCACGCTCCCGAAGCACCATCCAAGAGCCACGACGGTGCACGAGGCGTACGTACTCGACGAGCTGGTCCCGGCGGGGGCGCTGGCGGCGCTGGAGGCCGCGGCCGACAGGCTGGTTCAGGCGGCGACCTTGGTGAAGACCGAGGACGGAGGGGGGGGCGCCGGAGGGAAGGAGGCACCTGTCGCCTCTCCCTCCTCTCCCTGTGCTCCCGCCGTCGAGGAGTTCCCCGCCTGCGTCCTGGCGAGAGCCTCGGCGCTGCTGCTGCGCGCGGAGAAGGAAGGCGCGGCGGCGGCGGAGGAGGGCGGACGGGGCGGCGGCCAGCGCCGCAGCCTGCGCGCGCTCGCGCTCCTCGCCGCCGCGCTGCGCCTGCGCCGCGCCTCGAGGTCGCTGCGCGTCGACCCTTCGAGGGGCGGCTACGAGTCCCTCGGAGAAAAGCTGGGCGTGTCCGCGGACCTGCTGCGGCCGATGCTCGAGAGCGGGGACTACGCGAGCAGCGCTGCCGCGGGGCCGGCTTCCCCCGCGTCGCCGCTCGCGCTCAGCTTCTCGCGGGGCGGGCTCCCGGAGCGCAAGCTCGCGTCCCTGACCCTCGTGCTCTCGCTGCTGGCCGGCGACGGGAGCCTCGCTCCCGCGGCGTTCGAGGCGCTGAGGGCCGAGCTCAAGGCGTCGGCGAGGGAGCTCGCGAGCTCCTTCAGGGAGGTTGGGGCGAGGGCGAGCCCGGTCTCTCGCAGCGCCAAAGGAGGAGGGAAAGACGGCGAGGAGGAGAGCGGCAGCGAAGAGAGAGGCGACGACGGCGGAGAGGAAGCTGCTGCTGCTGCTGCTGCTTCTCCTCTGTCCTCCCCCGCTGGGAAACCGCACCGAAGGTACGCGGTGAAGCTCCTCGTGGGAGAGAAGGAGGGCACGGAGCTCGGGGCGTGCTTCCCGGCGCTGAAGCTCGGCAGACGGTAGAGACTCTCTCGGAGGGAGTTTTTCTTTCGCTTTGTTTTTTGTTTTGTAAAATGTCTCTCGTCACTACTGCTGTTTTCCCAAAAAGCCACCTCTCGGACTTCTTCCTTGTCCCCTTCTTCTCTCTTCCCTCCTTTCGCCTCCATCGAAGAAGACAATTCGGGCCTCCCCTAGGCCCGCATCGGCTGCGGCGGCGGCTGCCGCAGGCGGCAGCAGCAGCAGCAGCGGCGGCGGCGAGGCCCGCGGGAGACTCGCTGCTGGTCGAGGAGGAGGAGGAGGAGGAGGAGCAGAAAGAGCTCGAGCCCGGGGAGGTCGAAACCTCGGCGGCTCTTCAATGTCGGCGCCTCTCGCGCTCGGCATGCGCAGGCTACTGATTTCGTCGCCCACCAGACGCGTAGCGGTCACCGTCCTGGCGTCTCACGAGCAGCAGCGCGCGCTCGCGAGCACTGAAGCGCTCGCATTCGGCCCTCGTAATCGAGGCTCTCTCTTTTTTTCCATGGCAATCGCCGACACCCGGCGGTCGATCGCCATCGCCGCCTCCGCCTCTGCCGCGCCAGGAGACCGGAAGAAAGACCGGCGAGAGGCGCCCTCGTTCATAGTGCCGGAGAACGCCCCCGAGAAGATCCTGGGGCAGGTCATGAGCGCGCAGGCCAACTTCGTCCGCGTCCGCGTGGACTCGGTCGACGGAGAATCGGCTCCGTCGACCTCGACCTCGACCTCGGCCGCCTCAACCTCGTCGCCTTTTCCCCGCCCCGAGCTCCTCTGCACCGTCCGCGCCCTCCTAAAAAAGATGCGCCAGTCCGTGCTCGTGGGCGACCGCGTCGCCGTGTCCGGGATAGACTGGGCCTCTGCCCGAGGGGCAGTCGACGCCGTACTGCTCCCGCGTTCGAGCGTCCTCACAGATCCGCCCGTCGCCAACGCCGACCACGTTTTGGTCGTGCTCGCCGCGGCCTCGCCGCCGCTCGAGCCGCGCAACGCTTCCAAGTTCCTGCTGGCCGCCGAGGCCGCGGGCTTGCCGGTCAGTGTGGCGCTGAACAAGGCGGACCTGGTGCCCGAGGAGGAGCTGAGGGCGAGCGCGGAGATGCTGCGGTCGTGGGGCTACGACGTCTTCCCGACGACGACGCGACTGAGCGGCGCCTCTCCTTCTTCTTCGTCGTCGTTCGGCGGCGTCTCCTCGCTGCTCCCGGCCCTCCGCGGGCGCGTGACCGTGCTCGCGGGGCCCTCTGGCGTGGGTAAGTCGAGCCTGATCAACGCGCTGCTCCAGAGGAGCAAGGAGGAGGCGGAGGCGGAGGCGGAGGAGGGCGAGGAGCGCTGCGACGACGGGGACGACGGGAGCGACGGCGACGAGAGCGGCGAAGAAGCTTCTCCCTCTTCTTCTTCTTCTCCTTCTTCTTCCTCCTCCTTGCTCGCGGTCGGAGAGGTCTCCCGCGCAGGTCGAGGCAGGCACACTACGAGGCACGTCTGCCTCGTCCCCTTGCCGATGGCTAGCGAGGGAGGAGAAGAGGAGGGAAACGGAGACGGCGACGACTCTGCCTCTGCAGCTGTCGCGCTCCTCGCCGACACTCCAGGATTCAACCAGCCCGACCTCGCGTCCCTGGGCGTCAAGCCCGCGGAGCTCGCGAGCCTGTTCCCCGAAGTGAGGGAGAGGCTGGGACGGTGCGCGTTCGCGGACTGTGCGCACGTGTCGGAGCCGGGGTGCGCGCTGCGGGACGGGGTCGACAGCGAGAACGAGGAGGACGAAGGAAGCGCACGCGAGGCGGGAGAGGGGGAAGGGAACAAAGGCGGCAGCGGCGGCGGAGACGACTCGAGGCCTCCTTCATCTTCTTCTTCTTCTTCTCGCCTCTGGCAGCGCCACCCCTGGTACGTAGAGACCCTCTACGAGCTCCGCGAGGTCGCGTCGAGCACCAAGGCGCGCCAGGCAGAGAAGGCGGCGAGGCAGGGCGCCGTGCGGATGAAGTCGTCGAAGCGGGGAGGGGGGGGGGCAGGAGCGGGAGCCGGAGAGCGGACGCGCGTTTCCGGAGCCCCTTCCTCGCAGCCGGGCATGCGCGCCGAGGCTTTGCTCAACCCGAAAAAGGACCGGAGGGTGTCCCGCACGTCGAGAAAGAAGGGCCTAGCGGACCTCCTGGAGGAAGAGGGACTGTAAAATTAAGTTGAGAGAGAACGGAAGAAAAATATCGCATCTTGTTTTTTTTGAATTTTGCATTCTCTCTCTCTCTCTCTCTCTTTCGAAAAACTCAACGCCTCTCCATTATTTATACGAGAGCGACGGCATAAATCTCATTTCCCGTTGGTCATTTAAAAAAGGAAAGCACCCATAAAAAAGCTATCTAAAAAAAGGGCTCAAAACCAGAGTCCCGTCTTCCTCGGCGCGCGGAGGGCGCACCACCTCGGCACCGCCGCACTACTGCCAAACAGCGCCGCGGTCCCGCAGAACGCCGTCGCGCGCGTCTGCTCGTGGCGCAGCTCCAGCAGCGCGTGGACGACGATGGAGAAGGCCGCCAGAGACGCGGCACGGAGAGCGTGGGGCCTCGCGACCGCGGCCGCGGCGAGCGAGGCCGAGGCGGCGCGTGCGAGCGCCGAGCCTACGGAGCGGAGGCAGAGCGCCAGCAGGGAGGCGAGCGCGAGCGGCACCGCGAGGGCGGCGGCGGCCGCGGCCCCCGCGGAAAAGGCGGCGGCCTTCCCGGCGGCTCTCGCAGAGAAGAGAGCGGCGTTCCCGGCGGCCCCCGCCGCCCCGGAGACCCCGTCGGAGACCTCGGCGACGGCCGCGGCGGCGACGGCGACGACGTTTGTGAGCGAGCGCGCCGCCAGCGAGGCGGCGGAGACGGCGGACTCGGCGGCGGCGGCCCTCCGGGCCGCTCGCGAGGCCTGAGCGGGCGTCAGCGGGAGAGGGCGACGGAGCGAAGAGGAGCTGGACGACGCGACGGCCGCGGCTGCTGCCGCAGCGGCGCTCGCGAGCCTCGAAGGAGAAGGGACCGGCCTGCGGGAAAGCCTCGACACTCCCCACGAGGAAGCGCGGGGGCTCGCTCCGGTCCTTCCTCCCTGCTGCTGTCGCCTCGCGACGACGGGGGTCTTCCCGGAGGGAGAGGCAGCGAGTAAAGCGCCGAGACCCTGCGGGTGAACGGCGGCGGCAGCGGCAGCTGCTGCAGCTGCGGCGGCGTCTTCTTCCTGTTCTTCCTTCTCGACCTCCTCCACCTCCCGTCCGCCGGCCACCGCCGCCGCAAAAGCCCTCGCCCTTGCCGCCACCGCCGAGGCGGCCCCTGCCGCGGCGAAGGCCGCCCCCGCGAGCTCAGCCGCCTCGTGTTCGGCTTCCTTGATAGCGAAGTTCTCTTCCTCGGAGGGAGCAGCGACAGCAGCAGCAACAGCTTCCTCCTCCGATCGCAGCGAGTTTCTCCTGTCCCGCGACGACGACGGCGAAGAAACGTAGAGCTGGCGCCGGGAGGACGACGAAGGCGAAGACCATGGAGCTCGCTGCTGGATCTTGAGCGGGGAAGACGAGGCCGACCCTCTTCTGGCCGCCGAGGCGGCGCGGGCGGCCCTTCTTGCCTTCCTCGCCGCTACTCGCTTTGCCACCGCCGCCTCGTCTTCAACCTCCTCGGCTGCCGCCTCAGCTGCCGCCTCGTCCTCTTCGATCTCGCGGGCCGCGGAGATCGCCGCCTCGCTCGAGCCCGCGACAAAGAGCGCCCCCGAGGACGCTGCCGCGGCCACCGCCCCGGCCGTCAGCCTGCATCCCCGGAACGACCGCTCCCGGGCGGCGACGGCCGCGTCGGGCGCGTCCGCGCACACGAGGGCGCGCTCCGCCGCCGCCGTCGCCGTGTCCGTCGACTCCCCGCCGTCATCGTCTCCGCCATCGCCTCCTGTCCTCGTCGTGGCTTCGAGCTCGTCGGCGGCGATGAGGAGGTGCTCGGCGGCCTTGGCGTGGTGGGGCGACAGCGGCTGCTTGGCCTGCACCGGCGACGACAAGGACGGAGAGGTCTTTCGCGCTGGCGACGAGGCTTCCGCCCTGGCCGCCTTCCTCAGGCTCGAGGGAGGCTTCGGGAGCTTCGCAGGTGAGAGGAGGATCCCGCTCTTGGGCGGCGTGCTCGTGCTCGCGCTGATCCCGATGAGGAAGACCGGGCGGGACGGAGAGGAGGTTTTGGGGTGGAGCAACGGCGGCGGCGGCGGGGCCGCTGTTTCTTGGAACGGAGATTGCATGTTTTTTTCTTCCTCTTCCCTGACGTCGTTTTTGCCTATTTAAGAAGAGTGTTTTCTTTTTTTCTCTTTCGTCGTGAGCTCGAGAGAATTCGATTCTGCAATTCGTGTGGGGAGAAAGTAGCGGAGGCGCGCGCGAGCGTCTTGCGCCGGGGCTCGCTCTGTAACGTTTTCAAGTTGGCGGGGCGCAATCTCTAGTTGGGAAGATAAATGTCTAGCTGCTGAATGTTCCTGGCCTCGCTCTCTCTATGTCTATCCTGCTGACGCTCGCTGACCTTTTCAATTTCCACCTAGCGAGCAAGAAGACTTCACACAGTAAGAGAGCGTTTTGCAAAGGCAAGATAAGCGAAAAAGACGACCCTTGCTCGGCGCTCTCGAAAATGAAAGCGAGAGTTTTCGTTTTCGTTGTGTTGGTTGCAGTTCACTCCTCCTGCCTCCCCTCACGAAAAAGAAAACAAAAATCTCAACCAAAAAATGGGCTTCTGGTCTTCCTGCTTCGGCTTCTCGCGCCGCACGGCCGACGTCGACATGATGGCCTCGTGTGAGGTGAGAGTTGGAGGGCGAGAAGCCTGCCGGGCAAGGAGAGCGAGGGGAGATTCAGAAGAAGCGTTTCAGCAGCATCAGCCTGCCCAGCTCTCTCTCGCTCGTCCGCCATTGTCTCTCTCTCTCGCATGTCGCCTGCTCCCTCTCTCTTTCTGTCTCCCCGGCACCTGGAAGCGACCCTTCCCGGCGTCGAGGGGTGAATCAGGCATGATACTTCACTTTTGTTACTCGAATGAGATAATTAGCTCGCGTCAAGGGCCACCGTGCGACCAAGGCCAATTCCGAGAGAGAGAGAGAGAAAGCTTTCTTCCTTGTCGCCGCCGCCGCGCACTTTTTACTCTCCTCGTCCAAGAAAACACTCACTCACACGCCTTCCCCCCCCCTCTTTTCCCTATTTCTATTATTTCAACGCTTCTCAGGACGAGGACCCCATCGCGCGCGCCGTGCTCGCATGGCAGGTCGCTGGAGGAGAGGAGCCCGCCGCGGTCGCGCAGTCGTCGAGGCCCGTCGCTGCCTCCTCTGCCGCTCCCGTCGCCGCCGCCGCTTTGACCTCGACCTCGACCTCGACTGCAGTCGAAGCCGAGACATCGACCGCCGCCGCCGCTCCCGGAGCCTCCACCCCGCCGCGCCGCGCCACCAAGCCCCGCGCGGCAGACGACGCCGCGGCCGGCCGCGCCGTCGGCTCCAAGCGCGGCAGAGGCCACGCCCCGGCGCGCAGGCCGCCCAAGGCCCCCAAGGGCGCGCCGACGCTCAGCCCGGCCTCGACGTCAAAAAATGCTTCTTCCTCGCTCCCGCGCGCCGTTTCGGGCGGCTCCGAGCTGACGCGCGGGGACTCCAAGGTCGCGCTGGCCCTGGCGATGGGTGCCGTGGCCAAAGGGATCGGGTCGAGCGTGGCGGATGAGTAGAGTAGGAGAGAGAGAAAAAGAGAGCAAATATAAAAAGGGAGAGAGAGAGCCATTTTTTCCATCGAGTCCAGCTTCATTTTTTCCTGCCTTTTTTTTGTGAAAACTCAAAAACACTTGTCCTCTTGTTTTTTTCCGCCCAACTTTTCAAAACTTGTCCTTGTGCTTCCTGATCGCAGTGAATGCCTCCGCGTCGCTCGCCTCCGCAGACACGCCGAGCTCCTTCCGGATCAGAGGGTCAAACGGCCTCAGGAAGGGATTGGTGCGCTTCTCCTCCCCAAGCAGCGAGGGCACCGTCGCAAACCCTGCCTTCCTGTCGGCGTCGATCCCGGCGGCCCGAAGCCGCAGCTCTGCGTTCGCCGCGTCGAGGCTCGTGGCCCACCGCGCGTTGGACTGCGTGTACTCGTGCGCGCAGAAGACGCGCGCGTCGTCGGCCAGAGGGAGGAGCTTGGACAGGGACTGCCACATCTGGGGCCCGTCGCCCTCGAAGAGGCGGCCGCAGCCGAGGGCAAAGAGCGTGTCCCCCTGAGTTTTTAAAATAGTTTTTTTTTTGGTGAGGCGTTTTGGAGGAGCGTCGTCGTGGATCTTCTCGAGACAAGAACACCACGGAACGAAAAGCAAGAGACAGGGAAGAATAAGAAAGAATGAAGACTTACCGGGAACAGGGCCTTGCCCTTTTCAAACCAAAACGCGATATGACCGCTGGTGTGCCCTGGAGTCTCAAGCACGATGGCCTCCGCCTCGCCGACCTTGATCTTTTCCCCCTCGGAGAGCCTGACGCCGATCCGCGGGATGCGCTTGGCGTCGCATGCCGCGCCCACGACGGTCGCTCCGAAGCGCTCGCAGAGCGCCTCGTTGCCGCCGACGTGATCGCCGTGGTGGTGCGTGTTCAAAATAAAGTCCAGCCTCCCACCGAGCTCTGCCTCGATAAATTGTGAAACGGGCGCGGCCTCGGCAGGGTCGACGACGGCGACGGCGCCCGTGGCCGCGTCGACAAGCACCCACGCGTAGTTGTCTCTGAGGCACGGGACGCGGAAGACGGAGAGGCCGCCGAGAGGCGGGGCGGCGAGGACGCCGCGGGCCGTGGCCGGGGTCTTTGGCAGGGGTTCCAGCGGAGGGGAGGGGGAAGCCATCGCCGATGCCACCGTTCTTTGAAATCGACGGCGAGGGAGCGGAAGAGAAGAAGAAGAAGAAGAACAAGAACAAGGAGAGAACAAGAGCGAGCGGGCGGCGAGGCTCCGAAGCGGGGGAAGCAGCGCGAGGCGGCCTCCTGACGCTTTATTTTTTGTTGAGGCCAAGAGGAGGTTGAGAGAGAAAAAACGTCGGAGGTGCGAAGACTATTCAATCCCGCTTCCTCCTTCCAGTCCCCTCTCATGGTCTCTTTCGCGTTGGGTGCAAGAGCCTGAATTGGACACAAAACATAGCTCTTACCAGCTGCGACCAAATGGAGCATAAAACAGCTACCAGAGACGGTGGGAAACGCCAGGAAGCGATGAGAGATCGAACGAGTTTTTTTCCGCTTTTCGGCTGAACCCCCCAGAAGTGTTTTTTTATGATTCTCTCTCGTTTCGTTTTTTTGTTGTTGTTCTTGTTGCACAGCTCAGGGGGAACCCCGCCCTTCCACGCGGGTCTCTTCCTCTCATCTAATCTCTCTCTCATATAAAGGGGTTTATTAGGTTATCGAAATGTCAAGTCCGAAACGAGGGTGAGGGGGAGGTGGGTCGTCTATTTGTTTTTTTTCTTGGTGTTGGTAATCAAAGGGTGGGACGTTTTGTTCAAAAGTTCTCTCGTTCTTCAAATCTAAAAAGGTACAAACAACGCTCGGAAGATCGACGATGAAAGGCACACGACACAAAAGCACACGCACGCTCTCTAGTTAATAAAGTAAGAAGACAGAAGGGTACAAGGCAAAAAGCGTCGAGAGAGAACGCAAAAAAACGCTTTTTTTTATTTTGGTACAAGTGTCGAAAGTTTTCTTTTGTTCTTTTTCTTTCTCAGGAGGCCTTTCCTTCCTGCTCGACCTCCTGCTGCGCCGCACGAGCCACGGCGGCCAGCAGCGACGCGCCGCGCTCGCTGGTACCGGAAGAGGAGCCTGCGACGTTGGTCTGAGGATGGACCGGAGGAGGAGGGGGGGAGAGACGCTGCCGCTTCAAGGCCGCAGCAGCGGCAGCAGCTGCCTTTGCCCTCGCCTTGCTGCTGCTGCTCCCGAGGCCGCCCCGCTTCGCCTTCTTCCCCCTTCCTCCTTTCGCGGCCGCCGACGCCCTCGCCCCCCCGGCCAGGTGCGGTGAAGCCCTCTCCAGCCTGATTCTTAGCCGAGCCGGCGTCGAACCGCCATGGTGGTGGCGGCGGCGGCGGTGGCCGCTCGGCGGAGATACCTTGGACAGGAAGACGACGTCGCCGACACCGACGCCCCACTCCGCCGCGAACAGCTTCCAGCCCGCGCGCAGCTCGTACGAGTAGCGCGAGGGGACGCAGCGGTAGGTCATGGGCCAGACCCGCCCGAGCTCGTCGACGACCTCGACGACGACTTGCGAGGGGAGCGACGACGACGACGACGGCGGCGGAATCGAGCCGTTGACCCCTCCGCCGCCGCCCTCGAGCGCCCCCGCCGTCATCGCCCCGGCGCCTCCGCCTCCGGGGGCCCACAGCGGCACCTGCGGGGGAGGGGGCAGCAGGGCCCGGGCCATGTCCTTTGTCAGGCAAAAGATGTGATCGCACGACTTGGAGTCGAGCTTCTTCGAGAGCTCGAGCGGCGGCGCGTCGCCGTCGGCTCCTCCGGCGTCGTCAACGTCGCTGTCGTCGTCAAAGTCCTCGTCGTCGGAGGCCGCGGCGTTGGCCGCGAAGGCCGAGACGCGCTTCTTCGTGAGGGTCTCGGTCTTCTTGGCGGCTGAGACCGGGGGAACCTGTCGAGACGGGGGAGGAGCTGCGGCGGCGGCGGCAGCGACGGGAGCGGAGGGGGCGGCGGCAGCCACAGGAGCGGAGTGAGCGGCGGCGGCAGGAGCGGGGAGGGCGGCGGCGGCTGTCGGAGCTGCTTTCGCTCCCCTTTCTTCCTCTTCTTCTTCTGGCTTCGCGAAACGGGAGGAGACGAGCCCCTGCTCCGCTGCTTCGGCCACCGCTCCTCCACGGGGAAGAGGAGGCGGAGGAGAGTTGACGGGCGCGGGCGAGCCTTCCTCCGTCGCTCCTCCCAGGCGAGGAGGAGGAGCATCAGCAGCGGCAGCAGCGGCGGCAGGAGCAAGTGCGGCAGCGGCGGCCTGCAGGGGCCGAGTCGGAGGAAGAGGAACGTAGGGAGCAAAGGCCACCGCCGCCGCCTCAGCAGCAGCAGCGGGCATCGCCGCCTGCCCCGAGTGGACCCGGGCGAGCAGAGACCGGAGGGCCTCGAGCGTCACGGCGGAGGGGGGCGCCGCCGCCGCCGCAGCAGCTGCAGCAGCCGAAGAAGCTGCCGCCGCCGCGGCTTTCCCTTTCGCAGCGTCCCCTCCCTCCTGCTCCTCCTCTTCCTCCTCCTCCTCCGACGACGAGGGGGCAAGGCTCCGCTTTTGGCCCTCCCCTCCTGCTTCACCTCCTCCAGTCGCGGTGTTGGTGTCGGAGGAAGCCCCTGGGACGGCAGCGAGCGCGGGAGGCGCCGCCGCGGGGACGGGGGCAGCGGGAACCAGGGCAGAGGCAGCAGCGGCCGCGGCCGCTGCGGCACCGACGGCCTCGAGGAGGATCGCCTTTGCCACTTCGGCGGCGTTCGACCTCATCTCTGCTTCTCCGTCGTTGTTATCGTAATTGAAAGGCGGGGTCGCGCCCTCGCCTGGGGGGCGCATGGTGCCGGACGCCTGGGTGTTTTGAGTTGAGGGGATGGAAAAAGGTTGGAGGTTGAGAAGAAGGCCTTGTCGTTTGCAAGGAGGAAGCTCCAATCGAACGAGGAACAAAAAAAAACTATTCGCGTGCGCGCTCGTTTTCTCTCGACTTCCGAGCCCTCGACACCGCTACTTTGCTCGAAATCATTATTAATCAAGCTCTGTGACAGTTCCGAGTCGGTAAGAGAGAATAAAAGGCCCGCAAGCAGGAGCGCTCGGCGAGCTGTTTTTTCGTCGCTTGACAAGAAGGCCACCTCCGTCATCGGCGCCGCTTCCATGCGTGTAGCGCTGTCGCGATGTGGTGCGCTCTCTCTCTCTTTCTCTCTCTCTACCGTCTCGTCCAGCTCTCAAACCGCTCCCTGTCCGCGGCCCAATTGAGCCGACAGGAAAACAATGTCTCCCTGACGGAGGCTGGGCGCGGAAGGGAGGCGGAACGGGGCCTTGGGGCAAAACCCTTGCGTGGACATTGTTTTGGTTTTCCCTCTCATTTCTTCGCTGAGCAAGCGTGCAAGCGGGACCGGAGCGAGGACGACCGCGCCCTCGCTCTTTCTCTCGACTAGGGCACCCGGCCACCTACCCTCTGTATTAGAGACGCGTCGGCTGTGAGGATGGCGAGTGCCGGGGGAGCCAGCGTGATTCCTGTGGGGTTGCTCGCCGCGGCGTGGTTGGTCGATGCCGAAACAGGAGCAAAAAAAGAGTGAGAGAACGAGGTTTAAATTTTCGACTTCGTTTTCACTCTCTCTCCCCCCTCTTCCTTTCTTCCTCAACGAAGAAAAGGAAAAGCCAAAGAGGGAGAAAAAAAACCAAGACTTCAAAACCATGGCCCGGCACAGACCTCCGGGAAACTCGTCCTCGGACGATGAGCGCGGAGGCAACGGAGGCCCTCCGGCCAAGCGCGTCAAGCGCTTCAGGCACAAGTCCAAGGCGCAGGCGGCGAAAGAGGTAATTCGAATTGAGAAAAGAGGCATGGCGCCGGCGCTCAACGCCGCCACCTCGAATGCGACTGCTGCTGCTGCCAGCACTCGGCAGCTCATCTCGCCTTCGCGCATTGCCGGACGATGCCAGAGACATCTCTTCTATGCGCATGCGACAACAGGCAACGGGACTATTGCCGTTTGGATGTGCAACCACGGAGCAAAATGCACCAAGCCGCCGCCGCCTCTTTTTTCGACGCTCTCTCACCTTGATGCCATCTCTCTCTCTCTCTCTCTCCCCCCTCTCTCTTCCTTTTTCAAAACCCCAATTCGATTCACTCGCCAGGTCCGCGTCGACACGGTCTACCGCCAGCTAGGCCCCGTACGCGACGCGCCGCTCCCGGGGTCGACGAGCTTTTTCCAGGTGAGGAGAGAGTCTGACGATAAAGAAGGGGGCCAAAGAAGGAATCCATTTTCAATGCTCGAGGACGTCACGGCGGCTAGAACGGCGCTGACCTTCCTTTTTCTCTCAACTCCTCCTCCAACCGACCGAATCCGAAAAAACAAAAAAACAGGAGGAGCTCTCCCGCTGGCGCGAGCTCTGCGCGGCCTCCCACTTCCGCGAGGCCGCCGCCGCGGTCGGGCCCCTGTCGCAGTCGCTGCCGCAGCTCGTCCACAACTCGAAGGAAATATTCGCCGTGCTGCTCGCGCCGCTGCTGCGGTCGGGGCGCGACGGCAGCGGCTCCGGCAAGGGCGACGAGGACGCCACCGCCGTGCTGTCCGCGGACGCGCTGGCCGCCTTACACGTGGCCCTGGCGAGGGACCTGCAGCAGGACTGGCTCTCCGGGAGCTTTCTCGAGGAGCTCGCGGCGGCCTGGGGCCTCTGGCTGAAGGAGCGGCCTCGAGCGCCCCCCGGTCCTGGCTCTTCCGGTTCTGGTTCTGGTTCTCCTTCTGCTGGCCTTCAACAGCAGCAGCAGCAGCAGCTGGGAGGCAACGGGGGCAAGGACGCGAGGGTCCTGGCAGCGGCGTTCGGGTGCATGGGCGGGGTGTTCCGCCACCTCGGGAGGAGCCTCTCGAGCGTCGCCGCTGAGGCGGCCCCCCCTGCGACGGCGCCCCGCGCCGCCGCCGCCCCCGCGCCCTCTCCCGCCTCCCCCTCCTGCGGCCTCTCCCGCGCCCTCTCTGCGACCAGGGCCATGCGCCTCGACTGCGGCGCGCCCGCAACGCGCCTGGGGGCCCAGGCCGGGGGCTACCTCGTCCGCCGAGCCTCGGCTTTCCGCGGGCCCGAGGCCGCGGGCAGGGCCGCCGCAGCCGTCGTCCGCGACGCCGAGGCGGCCCTCTCCCTCGAGGCGGGGAGCGACGCCGCCGCCTCTCCTCCTTCCGCTCGCTCCGTCGCCTCCGTCTCGGCGGCCGCGGGCGCCGTCGTGGGCGAGGCCTGTCTGGGACCCAAGGGGGCGCTGCACTCGAGGGCGCGGGACGTGCTTGGGGCGCTGCTGTCCCTCGCCGGCGACGGCGGCAGCAACGGCTCGGCCGCCTTCCGCGAGATCGCGGCGCTGGCGTCGCTCGGGGCCGCGAGGAGGGTCTCGGCGCACGTCAAGCGCGGGAAGAGCGGCGCTCTGTGGCAGGCGCTGCTGTCGAACGCCGCGGACGCGCTGGCGGAGGCGGAGAGGGAAGCGGAGCAGGGGGCGGCGGGCGACCAGGGGACACCATCTTCCTCTCATCCTCCTCCTCCTCCTCCTCCTCCTCCTCCTCCTCCTCCGTCCTTCGCCGCTCTCTCGCGCGCCCTGGACCTCGTCTCCGTGGCGGTCGAGTGCGCTCGAGGGGCCAAGGTGGAGGACTACGGGCCCCTGATCGCGCTCGCGGCGAGGGCCGCTGGCCTGGTCGTGAGGAGCGAAGGAGACGAGGGAGACGAGGGGGAAGCCCCCGAGGGACAAGGGGAGGGGCACGAAGGAGCAGAGGCGCGGCGCCCGCCCTCCTCTTCTTCCTCCTCTCCCCCTCCCCCTCCGCCCGCACCTCCGTCGCCCCGCCTCGCCCTCGCTCTCTCTACCTCCAGGCTCATGGCTGCAGTCTCCGACGGCCACCGCCGCGCCGTGGGGGCCAGCGGCGGTCCCCCGTCGCTCGCGGCCGAGGCCCTGCCGCAGTGGCGCGCCTTCCTCGAGAGGGGCCCGCTGGCGGCCGCGGCCGCGGCGTCGCGGGCGGCGCGGGCCGCGCTCTCGACCTCCCCGAACGCGGCCCGGGCCGCCGCTCCGGCCCTCCTGGCTCCGCTCGCGCGGGCGGTGCTCGGCGGCGAGGGCAAAGGCGGCGGAGGACGGGGAGGAGGAGGGGGGGCCGAGAGGGAGGCGCGGCTCGGCGCCCTGGCCGAGCTCGCCGGCGCGGCCGCCGACCTCGGAGGCACCTCCTCTTCCTCTTTCTCCGCTTCCTCCTCTTCGTCCTCTTCTTCCCTTTCGGGCTGGCCCGCGTCGCCGATGCTCCTGCTGGCCTCCTGCGGCCTGGGCCCGGCGCTCGCAGCGGCCGTCGTGAGGATCGCGGCGGGAGCGGAGTGGGAGGCTGGCCGCGCGACGTCCCTGCCGCTCCGCCGCCCGTCGCGCCTCGCCGTCGCCGCCGCTGTCGCCGCGGCCGCGGCGCTGCCGCACGCCGCGCGCTCCCCTCAGGAGGCCGCCGCGGCCGCCCGGGCCCTGCTCGAGCGTGCGGCGGCCTCCGCGGAGCTCCCTCTGGAGGCCGGGAGGGGGGAGGGGGAGGAGGCGACCGCGGCGGAGCTGGCCGCGGCGGAGGGCGCCGCGCTGCGGGTCCTCGCCCGGGCGCTCGCCGCGGCGCCGCCGGCGGCTCCCTCGGGCTCTTCCGCTTCCGCCTCTTCTCCCCCGACGGGGGGCCTGTCCTCGCTCGCGCCGCGCTGCGTCGCCCTGCTCCTCGCGCACCCGACAACGCCCTCGGCGGTCTCCGCCGCGGCGGACGTCCTGGGGATGGCAGCGGCGGCGGCGGCAGCGGCCGCGGCGAGGAGCAAGGGCGGAACCAAGGGCGGCGGTGCGGGCGGGGGGCGCGGCCTCGCGACGGTGGGGCAGCGAGCCGCCCTCCTCGCCGCCCTCGCCCCCTCGCTCTCGAGCCCCTCGGCCCGCCTCCGCTCGGGAGCCCTCCGCGCGCTCGTGGCTGCCAGGCCCGGGGACGTTGGCAGCAGCCAGGGGCCGCTGGCGGCTCTGGCGACCGTGCTGGCCGGCGACCTCGACGTCGCGAGGGGCAGGGCCGGCGCCGTCGCCGTCGCGCGCGTCGGCGAGGGCTTCGCCCGCGGGCTCTTTGCTTCCTCGCCTTCCTCCTCCTCCTCCCCCTCCTCCTCCTCCGCCTCCCCTTCCGCCTCCTCTCTGTCCTCTCTGGCGGCGCACGCCCTGGTTGGCGTCCTGCACGTGCGCTTCGCGCCGCTGTGGCCAGCAGCGCGCACCGCGCTCGCTGAGGGCCTCGCGGCGGACTTCGCCTCCGTCTGGCCCGTGGTGCTCTCCGCGACGGCCGAGGCGCAGCGCGGGGCGCTCGCGGGGGAAGGGGGGAACGGCGGCGAGGCCCCCTCCTGGCGGGGTAAAGGGAGCAAGCATGCAAAGGCCTCCTCTGCCAAGGACGAGGAGGCGGCGTCGAGGGTGAGGATCTCGTTCGGCGACGGGGAGGACGCCGCGGCCGATGATTCGGACTCCGACTCTGAAAACGATTCCGACGATGACGACGACGACGACGGCAACCGCGCTGACGCCGAGGGGGGGCCCGCCTTTGCCGTCGACGCGTCCGATGCCTCCCTGGGAGGCTCAGCCAGGCTCCTCGCCTTCCTCTACGCGGCCTCGGCGGCCTCCTCGTCCGCGGAAGGAGGAGAGTCCAGCCTCGCCGCCTCGGGCGCCGTCAGCGCCTCGACCAGGCTCGGGCACCTCCTGCAGGCCCTCTCCGAGAGCGGCGGCGGGCCCGCGTCGAGGTCTCTGGGGGACTGGGCGCCGCTGTACCTCGCGTTCGCCGCGGCGAGGCCCGGGGCGGCAGCCGCCGCGGCGGGAGCGAAGGCGGAGGCGGCGGCGCCGGACGCCGTCGAAGAGAGCGACGACGGGGGCGGCCAGAGCGACGACGACGACGACGACGACGACGGCGACGCTGACGACGAGGAGGGAGGAGGGGAGCGCCGTCCCCACCCCCTCCCTCGGCCTCAGCCGCACCCCCCCAGCCCCCGCGGCCGCCGATCGAGCGGCGGTTTCCGGCCGCTGGGCTCCCGCGCCTGGAGGGACCTCCTGCTCAACTGGCTGGCCGTCCTCAAGGCCGCCGGGGGCGCCGTACGGAGCCAGCAGCAGCAGCCGTCGTCGTCGCTGGAGGAGAAGGAGAAGAAGAAGGAGAGCGAGTCGCCGGCCTCTTCTTCCATGCCGGCGGCAAGGGAGGAGGGGCAGGCCGCGCCCCCCGCCCTCGCCCCGACCTCGCAGCAGCGGCTCGCCTCCTCGCTGGGCCAGGCGATCGGCGACGTCGACTGCCGGGTCCAGGCCGCCGCGCTCGAGGTCGCGAGCCGGTGCCTCTCCCTGCCCTGGCTGACGCCGGGCCTGCTGGCGAGGCTGCGGCGCCTGGCCGACGACGCGAGCCTCCGCCGCGAGCTCGTCTCGTTCCCGATCGCGCCCCGCGGCCCGGCCCCGGCCTCCCCCTCGGCCTCCGCGGCGGCGGCGGCGGCGGCGGAGGTCCCCCCGATCCCCGCGGGCGACAGGCGGCACGTGCTCCCGCTCGTCGCCAGGCTGCTGTGGCCCAAGATGCGGCGCCGGTCCGGGAGGCTGGGCGGCCGCGGCGCGCCCGGCTCGGCGCGGGCCGCCTGCCTCAACTTCCTGGCGGCGGCGGCGCCGGGCGAGGCGGGGCACGCGGTCTCGCTCTTCGTCGCGCCGCTCGCGCCGTTCCTGCTGGCACGGCCGCCGGGCGGCGGAAGCGCTACCGCCCCTCTGGCCCCCCCGTCGATCTCCGGCGGGCTCTTCGAGCAACCATGGTGGGCCGCGGAGCTCGTGGAGGGGGCGAGGGGCGCGGGCTGGTGGCTCGAGGCGGCCTCCGGCCTGCGCCGGGGGCCGCCGTCCGGCCCCTCCCGGCCGCCGCCGCCGGGGGGCTCCCCCGCCGCCTCGCTGCGGGCCCGCCTCGGGTTCGCCAACGCCGCGTCGGACCTCCTGGAGCGCGCTGGTCACAGGCTCGGCCCCTGCCTTCCCGCCGTCGTGGCCCTGACCGTCGCCGTCTACGAGTCAGTGGCGATCGGAGAAGGAGGGGGAGGGGGAGGGGGGGCCGAGGAAGGAGAGGGGGGAGAAGCGCGAGACACGCTCCTCTCGCCGGCCGACGCGGCGGCGGCGCGCGAGACGCGTGCCGCCTCGCTGCGCGCGCTCTCGTCGGCGCTTGGGCGCTTCCCGGACGCCTGCGACTGGTCTCCGCTGTGGCCGCGCCTGCTTCCGGGTCTGGCCCGGGCCGCGAAGCGCGTCGCGGCCGACTCCGCCGCGGGCGGGAGGCCGCCGGCCCTCCTCGAGTTTGTGAGCGCTGTCGCCGCCAGCGCCGCGCTCGCGCCGCTGCTCGCCGACGCCCTGGCCGCCGTCGAGGACGAGGAATGGGAGGGAGCGGTGGCAGCGGGGGAGTGGCCGATGGAAGGCGCCTGCTCCGATCCCGGCCCCCCCCCGTGCCCCGCGCGGGGCTCCGCGGCCGCGGCGAACGCCTGGGCCGCCCGCGGGCTCGGCAGCGCGCTCGCCGCGTCGCTCGCCGACGCGCTCGCGTCGCCCGTCGCCGCGCCCCCCGCTCGAGACGCGGCGCTGCGCTCGCTCGAGTCGATCTCCGGTTTGGGCGAGTCTTACGTCCGCGAGATCCTGGCGCCGCACTCTGGCAAGCTGCTCCAGGCGCTGCAGCGGCTCGCGGGGGCCGGGGGCGAGGCCGCTCCCTCTCCCTCCGCCTCCGCCTCCTCCTCCTCCTCCGCCGCCGCCTCTGCTCCGGCGCCGGCGCCGGCCGGCGCCAAGACGCGCCTCCGTGCCCTGGGAGTGCTCCAGTCCCTGGCGGGCGCCTCCCCGCCCGGGCCCGAGGCCGGGGCCCCGCTCGCCAGGGCCCTGCTGCCCCTGCTGGCCCCTCCCAGGAGGAAGAAGGGCGGCCGCGCCGCGAGGGCGTCGCCGGCGGCGGAGGTGGCCGCGGCGGCGCTCGCGGCGGTGCTCGTCCGCGCCGGCCCCGCCGCTCCCGCTCCCGCCGAAAGCGGCGCGGCGGCGTCCCGAAAGGGCCTCCCGGCCGGGGACGTCGCGGCGATCGCCGCCGCCCTCTCGCTCCCGCTCGCGGCCTGCCCGCCGCCGCCCGCGGGCGACGCGGCGAGGGGCTCGCTGCTCTCGTGCTGGGCGGCGCTCGCGGCGGGCCACGCGCCGGCGCTCGCGCCCGCTGTCGAGATCCTGTCGGGCCTCGACGCCGCCTCCGCGACGGAGGTCGGCGGCCCGGACTACGACCGCAGGCTGGACGCGTACGCGAGGCTGCGGGACGCCGAGGCGTGGAGGGGGATCGCGGCCGCGGCCGCGGGGGCGTTCGAGGGAGGAGAGGGAGAGGAGGACGCTTCCGCTTCCGCCCGCCTCGCCTCGGCCGCCGTCGCTGCGCTCGCGCGCCGCGCGCTCTCCGACCTCTCCGACCGCGGCGACCTCGCCCTGAGGCACGCCGCCGCCAGCGCCGTGACCGCTCTCGTCGTCGCCTCGGCGCAGGCGAAGAAGGAGGAGGATGGCAAGGAGACGGAGGAGAAGAAGAGCAGCAGCAGCAGCAAGTCAAACGGGGCCCTGACTTCAGCGGCCGACCGCGTCGTCTTCGCTGCCGCCCGCGCCCGCGCCGCGGCGCCCGACGCCGCGGTGGCACAAGAGCACCTGCTGCTGCTCCGCGCGCTCGCCATCAACGACCCGGAGACCTACCCGGGTCTGGCCCTGCTCGCCGACGGCGGGGACGACGAGGTTGACTTCTTCTGCAACGCGGCGCACCTGCAGCTTCACAGGAGGGCGCGGGCGCTGTCGAAGCTTGCAAAGGTTTTTTCCTCGCCCGGGGCTCTTTCTTCGGAGAGCTCCTTCCCGGCAGGGATGGCCCTGGGCGTCGCGCTTCCCATTATCGAGTCTGCGATGCTCTCCGTCGGGGGCACCAAGGCCTTGAACTCTCTTTCTCTGGAAGGAGGAGAGGGAGGGGCAGAGGAAGAAATCGGCGGCGTCGGTGGCCACAGCGTCTCGGCCGCCGCGGCCTCGCGCGGCGCCGCCGTCGCCGACGCCGCCGTCGGCGCGCTCTCGGCCCTCGCGGCCGCCGCTCCCTGGAGGCACTATGCGCAGGTGCTCGGCCGCTCGCTCAGGCTGCTGGCCAGGCACCCGGAGAGCAAGGCCGCGGTGCGCGGCGTCTGCGCCGTCGTCGACGCGTTCCACTTTGGCGATCGGGTCTTGGCCGCCTCGGCCGCCGCGTCCGCAGCCGCGTCCGCTCCGAGCGCCGAGCAGCTCGCCGCCGCGGCCGACGCCGCGGACGCCGCCGCCGCGGCCGCCGCGGAACAGGCGGAGGCCGAGGCGGCCAAGGCCGGGGAGGCCTCGAGGGCAAGCTACGCAGAGGACGCAGGGATCACCGCCGCGATCGAGATCGAGGAAGAGGGAGGAGGAGCGGCGGAAGGCGTCGAGGAAGAAGACTCGGAGGACGAAGACGTCGCCGAGGCCGAAAAGGTCGACGAGGAGGCCGCCGACATCGCGCGCGCCCTCACCGACCGCGCCCTCCCTTCCTTGCAGCGCGTCCTCGTCTGCGACGGCTCCGTGCGTCCGGGCGTCGGCGTCGCCATCGCCAAGCTCGTCAAGGTGCTCCCTCCGGCCGACGTCGCCGCGGCGCTGCCCCGCGCTCTGCAGTCGGTCGCCGGCTTGCTGCGCTCGCGGTCGCAGGCCTGCCGCGACGACTCGCGGAGGGCGTTTGTCCAAATGATCGCGGCTCTGGGACCGCCCTACCTCCCGTTCGCTCTCTCCGTGCTCTCCTCGGCGCTTCCCCCCAGGGGGATCTTCGGGCACGTGGCTGCCTACACGGCGCACGCGTGCCTTTCCTCGCTGGCCGAGGCGGCGAAGAAGGAGAAGAAAAGGAGCGGGGGAACAGATGATGACGAGGGAGCCGACGACGATGCCGCCGCCGCCGCCGCCGGCAAGAAAAAGTCGGCCTCTGGCTTGCTCGACCCTGGCGCCTTCGACACGTCGCTGACGCGCGCCCTTGAGATCGTCGAGGGCGACCTCTTCGGCGAGGCGGCCTCGGAGCGCGCGAGCGCCACGGCCGCGGCCTCCGGCGGCGGGGCCCTCTACGGGGGCTCCGCCGGCGGCGGCGGCGGCGGTGCGACCGGCTTTGGCGGCGGAGCCAAGGAAGTTCGCGCCTCGACGGGCGTGGCCTCGTTCGAGCTTCTGGCCGCCGGCATCACCTGGAGCCGCCACGCAGGCACGCTGCTGCAGGGCCCTGTGCGGGACAGGCTGCGGGAGAGCTCCGGACTGCCGGCGCCGCAGCGGCGTGCCGCGCTCGCGACGGCGGCCGCGCTCCTCGCCGCCGCCGTCCGCGGCCTCTCGCTGAACGCCTCGGCCTCCGAAGAAGACAGGCTGACGTGGGCCTACGCCCTCATCAGAGAGGGCGTGGACGCCGACGAATCTTCGCGAAGGTCGGCGCAGGCCGGGCAGCAACAGTCCGCGGCGGCGAGCGTCGAGGCCGACAGGCGGAGGGCGAAAAAGGGCTTTGTCGACGGCTGGGCGGATGAACGGTTCGTCGACGGGGACGTCATCGTCCGCCCCGCCCGCTTCTCCGGCACGGAGCGCACCGCCGTCGTCAAGGCCGCGGCGGAGGCTGCAGCGACTGCCTCCGGCGGCTCATCCTCTGGTGCCCCTGGGGGCGGCGCTCTGGCTGCTGTCGCGGACTCTGGCGCGGCGCTCCTCTTCGCCGAGGCGGGGCTCGCGGCCGTCTGCCGCGAGCTGAGGCTGCCCCGCGCCCCCAAGGCAGCGCTCGTCGACGCGCTGCTCCCGCTCCTCGTCAGGGCGATGAGGTGCCGGAACGACGCCGTGGCGAGGGGCGCGCTCAAGGCCGTGGCCGCGGCGACGGTGCGGTACGCGCGGAGGAGGAGGGCGCAGGGGCAGAGGCAGAGCGGCGGACACGGCGCGGCGGGAGTGAGCGACGCCGACGCCGCCGCCGCCGCCGACGAGGAGCTCGACGGCAGCGATGGCGACGCCTCGGCGCTCCTCCCGGGCCTCGCCGCTGCGGCCCCGGCCGCCGCCTCCAACGCCGCAGCCCTGCTCCGCCGTGCCCCCGAGGCCACCTCCCCGGCCGCCTGCGCCGCTCTGGCCTTTCTGGCAACGCTGTGGAGGCTCCCGGGAGGAGGAGGAGGAAACGGAACCTCGAGCGACGCGCACGCCCTGCCCCCTCCCAACCCCGAGGCGGCCCGCGCCGTCCTCCGCGTCGCCTTCTCCCTCAGCGGCAGCTCCTCCTCGGCCAGGGCTCCCCCTCCCCCCTCGGCGCAGGCCCTCGAGGTCTTCCGGGTCCTCGCCGGGAGGCGCGTCCTCGTCCCAGAGATGTACGACGCTGCCGATGCGGCGCAGAGGGCGGCGACCGGCGCCGGCGACGCCGCGGCCCGCGCGCGTGCCGCGCGCGCGCTGCTGGCCTTCCTGCTGGACTGCCCGCTGGGCCCCCGCCGGCTCGCCTCGCACGTCGAGCGGGCCGCCGCCAACCTCGAGTACGAGCACGCTGACGGGCGCGAGGGCGCCGCGGACCTGCTGCGGGCCGTCGCGGCGGCGTTCCCGCGGGAAGCGCTGGCAGAGTGGGCGCCGGCCGTCGCGGTGCCGCTGAGCGCGCGGCTCGTCTCCGAGCCGGAGCCCGGTCCCAGGGCCGCGGCGCGCAGGGCGCTCGCGGCGCTCTTCGCGCGCGTGCCGGAGGAGACCGCGGACAGGCTCGCGGGCTTCTCCGCGGCGTGGCTCGACGTCGGAGGGGCGAGGAGAGGAGGGAAGAAGGACAAGGGCGGCGGCGCGAGGGCGAGGGCGGGAGCGCTCGCGCTCGAGCTGCAGATCCGCACTGAGGCCGCCGCCGTCTCGAAGGCTTCCCGCTCTCCCTCTTCCGGCTTTTCCTCCTCGTCGTCTTCGCTCGCGGCAGCGGCCGCGGCCCGGAGGCACGCCGCGCTGGCGCTTCCCGCGGCCGTGGCGAGGCTCGAGTCGATCGCCGACGAGGACGAGGAGGACAGGGAGAGGAGGCGCGAGGAGGTGGAAAGGGAGGAGGAAGAGGAAGCGGCAGCGGCGGCGACGGCGAGAGCGGCGGAGGAAGGAGAAGAGGGAGCCGAGGGAGAAGCAGCAGCTCTTCTCCCCGCGCCCTCTCCTCTCCCTGCGGCCCCCGCGCGCTGGGCCGAGGCCTACGCCTGCCTCTGCCTGCTCGAGGCGTGCGCCGACGTCTCAACCGCCGCCGCCTCCCCGAACCCCTCAACCGCCGCGGCTTCAAACGGCAACGAAACTACGGCGGCGCTCCCCCTGCCCCTCGCGGCGCTCGTCGCCGCGGCGCGCCTCTCCCTCTTCCCGCACGCCTGGGTCCGGCGCTCGGCCTCCAGGCTCGTCGGCAGAGCCTTAGCCGCGGAGTTGTCGTCGTCGTCGCCCTCGCCGTCGTCCAAGGGCAATACGCGAGGAGGAGGCCCCGGCTCGTTCGTCGCCGCGGCCGGCGGCGCCCGCACGCTCGCGCGCCGCGCGCTGTCGGCGGCGCAGCACCCTTCGGCCTGGGAGGACGCGGGGCTGCTGGGCCAGGCGTGCAAGAACGTCATCGCGCTCGCACCGGCCCTCTACGAGCTGGACGAGGCCGAGGGGCTGCTCGCGGGGGCCTTCGAGAAGGCGAAAGGGGGAGGGGAGCAAGGAGAAGAAGAGGGAGAAGAAGAAGGCGCGTCAGCATCGGACGACGACGACGGCGAAGAAGAAGAGAAGCGAAAGGCCTCTTCGACTGGACTCACGCTCCTCTCCCTGTGCCGCGCCATCGCCCGCATGGCCCAGGACAGGAGGCACGGCTCCGAGCCGCAGGCCTCCGCGGCGCTGAGGCTCTCCGCGGCCCTGGCAGCGAGGCTAGGCCCCGAAAAGTGCCGAGGGCCGCTGCTCCGCGAGCTGTGCGTGCCGCTGTTCCGCCTCACTGAGGGCGGCGCGCCGTGCTCCCCCGACGTCGCCGCGCTCGCCGCCCAGGTCGTCGATGCGCTGCGGCAGAGTAGCAGCGGCTCCGGGGCGTTCCTCGAAGCCTACGCCGCCGCCAGGGCGGGCGTCCTCCGCAGGCGCGGCGCGCGCAGGCGTGAGGCCGCCCTGCTCGCCGTCGCCGACCCGGCCGCGGCGGCGCGCGCCAGGCTCGCGAAGCAGGCGCGCAGGGCGGGGGGCCGCAAGAAGAGGATGGCCGAGGTCGCGAGGCTGCGGGCCGCGGGCGTCCAGGTGAAGAACCAGAGAGGGGGCGGGAAGAGCAACAGCAGGAGGGGCGGGAAGAGTCGCGGGGGCGGGCTGAGGGAGGATAATTAAGGGGGGGGGAGGGAGAGAGAGAGAGAGAACTTGGAAAAAAAATGCAAATACGAATTGATTTCTTTTTACACACGGAGGATCTCCACTTTTTCTTCGCTCTCTCTCAGCGCCGAACCAGCAGCCTCGACCTCAGAGCTTCCAACTTGGCCAGCCGCGCCGACCTCTCGTCGTCTCCGACGACGCTTCCTTTTCGCTCGCTTTCGCCTCCCAATCCTCCTCCTCCTTCGTCGCTCCCTCCGCCGTCTCTCTTGGCCAGCTCGGCCTTCGCGGCCGCCTTCTTCCGCAGCCTCTCCTCCTTCGCCGCAGCCCGCTCCTGGCTCAGCCTCTCGGCCCTCGCCCTGCGCCTCGCGAGCCTCCCGGACCCACGCCCGGAGCTCATCGCCGCGCGAGCGGCGGCGAGGGAAGCAGCAGCAGCCGCGGCGTCTCCTCCTTCGTCCCCGGCGAGTCCTGCCGCGGCCTCGGAGGCCCAGGTGCCGTAGTATCCCGCCACTTTCGCCGGCCGCAGCAGCCTCGGCGCGGCCACGCACGCCTCGCAGCAGCAGCCCCTGAGCCTCGAGGCGCAGGCCCCGCAGCATATGAAGAGGCGATTGCAGTCGATGTTGGAGCAGTTGAGGTGCGGCAGCGAGGCGCGCCCGCCGCAGAGCAGGCACGGCGCCGCCGCGGGCAAGCCCTCCCCCTCTCCTCCTCCGTCTCCAGAGGAGGAGGAAGCGGCAGCAGGAGCGGCGGCAGCGGCTGAAGCTGGACCGCCGGGCCCTTCGCCGCCGCCCCCCCCGCTCGCCCTCGGGGCCACGGCCATCCTCGCGTCGAACACGAACAGGCTCCCGTCCCACCCTCTGCCCCCGACCTCGGTGAAGTAGTTGTGGACTCCCCCCTCGAGCGTGTAGAGGTTCGTGAAGCCCTTTCGGCGCAGGTGCGCGGAGTAGATGTCGCAGCGGATTCCTCCGGTGCAGTACATCATGACGGGGGCGTCCTTGGGGGCCGAGGCGAGGAGGGCGGGGACGCCGAGGGGAGGGCTGGAGGAGGGGGGTGAAGGAGCGCCGTCGGCGTCGTCGCTCCCTTCTTCTTCTTCTTCGCTCTCTTCCTCGGCGGCGGTGGCGGCTCCTTCCCTGCTTGTCGCGTCCGTGGGCGTCTCGCAGAAGTTGTCCTCGAGAGGCCTCTCGGCGCCCTCAAAGTGCCCGGCGTCCCACTCGTACGCGTTGCGGACGTCGAGGACGATCGGGCGCGGTCTCTCGCTCCCTCCCTCGAGAAGCATCGCCTCCCACTGCCTCGGCGACAGCGGCGCGGCCCTCGCCGCCGGGTCGGTGATCGGCAGCGAGGCCGTCCCGCCCGCCAGCGAGATCAGGTTGGGCTTGAACTTGAGCCTGAGCTTCGGGAAGAGGTGCTCGCCGCGGGGGGAGGGCTCAACGTTGGCGCGCATCGTCTCGAGCAGCGACCTTTGGGCGGCGGCCGCGGCGACGGTGTTTGCGGCCGCGGAGTTTTTGGCGCCGCCTCCTCCTTCCTCCGCTTCCCCCTCCATCTTCTTCTCGCTCTCGTTCCGTACCCAGATGAGATACTCCGCCGCAACGGCAGCGGGGGCAGAGAACTGCGCGTTGAGCCCCTGCGGTGCGACGTAGATCCGCCCGCGGACGTCTCTGCCCCGCAGGAAGGCCTCGTGCCGCCTGCGGGTCGCCCGCGCCGACGGCAGGTCGGCGAGGTGGTAGAAGCCGACAGCGACGATCTCCTCCGGAGAAGGGCAGGAGAGGAGGAAGGGCGCCGCGGGGCCCAAGGGGAGGAGGGAGGGGTCCTGCGGGGGCCAGGCGGGAGGAGGCGGAGGAGGAGGGGGAGCCGGGGCGGCGGCCTGGTCCTCGAGGGAGGCCGGGCCGGAGGCGGAGGAAGAAAAAGAGGAGGAGGCTGAGGCGACGGCGCCGCAGCGGCGACGGCTGAAAGAGCATGCGTCGTCGCCGCGGCGACAGGCGATTCGGGGCAGCGTCGCGGGTGCCACGGCCTTTCTCTCGACGGCTTTACCTCCCGGGAAGAGCCACATGGATCTAGACACCATCCGCTGCTGCGGAGGGCGCAGCAGCGCGGACATGATGGGAGCGCGGCGAGACGAGAGAGATGAAGAAGAGACGAGGAGCGCAAACGGCGACTGCGACGTCGTCGCCGTTGTCGTCGTCGTCGATGAAGGGGCTCGGCGCGCCGCTGCGAGGAGGAGCAGCCTCGCCGCCGTGGTTGAAGAACAGGAAAGAGGCCCTCTCAGAACGAGGCCTCTTCCTCGGAACAGTCGGCTCACTCTTCTCAAAGAGAAGGGAAGCGCGAGAGAGAAAGAGAATGAGTTTTGAGGAAAAATACAAAAACAATTCCTAGTCGTCGACCTCCTCCTCCTCTCTTCTTTTCTTCCTCCTCGCCGCGCAGAGCCCGTGCTCCGGCCTCAACTCGCACATTTGCCTCTCGAGCTCATCCACGCGGCTCTCGAGGGAGGAAGGAATACTCGGCGATGGCACATTTGCTGTTGCTGATGTCGGCGGCGGCGGCGACAGCCCCGTCTTGAAACCTTGCACCTTCTCGAGCGCCGCGGCGACCTTTGCCCTCAGGGCCTCACCCGCCGACTTTTTGACAAACAGCCCGACGCCGACGCCGTAGCCCAGTCCCAGGCCACAGCCCGCCCCGGCGGCCAGGCGCAGAGACGAATGAGCAGAAGAGGAGGAAGAAGAAGCGCGACGGAAAGAAGAACTAGACGAGGAAGAAGAAGAGACTTTCGCCAGGAGCGACCTCAGCCTCTCGCTCGGCCTCCCGAGGCTCGCGTCGAGCGAACCCAGCCCCACTGCGATGCCAGAGACGACGTCGCCTACAATAGGAACTCCGGACAGGCGCACGGGGGCCCCGGCGCCGACGCCGACGCCGCAGCCAAGGCCGAGGCCGAGGCCGCGCGTTGGCGTCGTCCAATGAAACTCAAACATGATTTGTTTTCAGGTTTTTGCTGGGTGCCTTTTTTTTCTTTGCGTGCTCTCTCGGCTATCGAGACATGGCTCACAGAAGAGCGCGTAAGAAAGGGATCGGAATTCTAAAAGTAGCGGTCCAGAGTGGGCGCGCGCTGAAGAGAAAAAGATGTTTTGATTTCGAGGAGAAGAATGGAAAAAATGAATATACTTTTCTCACAAGAAAAAAAAAGGAAGCGAACCGCTGGCAAGCAAAAAAAAAAAAAAAAAAGCAGAGAGCATGGGGGCCGCCGGGGGCGTCGAGGTGTTTTGCTTCTTCGTCGCCGTGTCCCTGAACGTTCTATGCTATCTCTTTCATGCTCTTCCGAAGAAATGGAAGGCATGCGGGTGCCCGAAAAAGCTGCTCTACGTTTCGAACCGGTGAGCGTTGAGCCCGATGCGAAAAGGGACAGGGTGTCGGGCGACCGACGCGGCGCGGCGCCCCCCTGTGCTAGCCAGAAGAAGAAGAGAAAAAAACTCACATTCGTCGATCAAACCTCCGACCAAAAACAGAGCATCCAACGCCGATGTCGAGAACGAGTCCTACTTTGCCCTTTCGAGCATGGACGGGCGGCATCTGGTGAGATTGGGTGGGAGAGCGGAGAGATGTATTCCCCATCGATCGGTGGTTACGAAAGAGACCTGCCGAGGCCTTTTTTTTTTTTTTTTTTTTTTCTTCCATCGTCGACCCCCGACCGCGAGAGAAAAAAGAGAGCCCGTCAGCGAGCCGCGTTCTACGAGTCCCTTCGGTCGTTTCTCGTGCCCAGACTACAGGAGATCTGAACAAGCGTCCATCGCGACTGGTGGATGGAGGCATCCACGAAGAGAAAGGCGCCGTCGAAAGGTTCTCAATGATGGCTCTCTTGCAACGAACGACAAGGATGTGGGGGGGAAAAACTCACCTCTTTCTCAACTCCCTCCCTCCCTCCC
>Ga0315274_10001702_pt1 | contig 33633 bp, 34 predicted proteins | sample YL17G02_20_MG_FD_203700 | JGI IMG/M metagenome (GOLD analysis project Ga0315274, IMG submission 203700) | Sediment microbial communities from Yellowstone Lake, YNP, Wyoming, USA - YL17G02_20 | ecosystem: Environmental > Aquatic > Freshwater > Lake > Sediment | place: USA: Wyoming | collected...
GGATATCAAAATAAACGCTCCGGAACTCATAAAAAACAATACGAAATGCACCCATAAATCAATACTGATTTCTTCTGTTACTGACCCGTATCAACCAATAGAAATCAGATATCAATTAACTCGAAAAATACTAAAAAAACTGATTCCGTTACAGCCTAAATTACAAATCATTACTAAATCCGACCTCGTGTTACGCGACATGGATTTATTAAAACAATTCAAGAATTGCGAAATCGCAATATCATTGTCTTGTGCGGATGAATCGCTAAGCAAACAACTTGAACCCCTCGCTATTTCTCCTATAAGAAGGATAAGCGCCTTGAAACAACTTCGCGAAAACTCAATTAAAACCATAGTGTTTATCTCGCCGATTTTTCCTGAAATTAGTGACTGGAAGGGCATTGTAAAAACGACTAAATCCTTTGTTGATGAATACTGGTTTGAAAACCTAAATCTTTATCATTTTATCAAAAAAAATGTATATGATTTTCTGAAAAAATTTAATCCTCGATTGATTAAAATCTATGATGAAATATATTCCAAAAAAAGCGATTACTGGATAAAAACCGAACAAGAAATCAAAGAATTTTGCGATAAAGAAAAAATCATCGGAAAAATATATTTCCATTATTGAAACAAATATTAATTGATATAAAAAAACGCCCAAAGGGGCGTTTTAAAAAACCCGAGATTGAAAAGAAAGTCTATAATGTAAAAACAAGAGTAAGAATAAATCCAACAACGAAAATAAGAATAATTGCGTAGCTGAAAATAGTCGGAATTTTCAGATTATAATCCGCAACCTGACTGCCCAGTTTTTTCGCTTTTCTGTGAATTAAAACTACTGCACTTCCTTCAATTGCACCCAATAGAGCACCGGTTAAAATAATGATGATTATGAAATTATAGACACCCAGACCCAAAAGCAAAAGAGGGACAAAACAAACTAAAAACCAAGCCAAGTTTTTGTTGATTTTATAGTCGCAAATAAATGTTTCTTTTAACGAGATCCCAATACCGAAAAACGAGGTTATTGTCGCCAAGAATCCGAAAAACGCACCAGTCCAAAGAACCTTTCCGCCAAGTATTCCGCTTAATCCGGAAATAGACTCTTCGGTTGTTCCTCCCCCAGTTAAGCCAATTACGGTAATTATGAATATAAGATAAAGAGTTGCAGGAATCAACGTTCCCCATATGATTACCTTCTTATATTTTCTGTTTTCTTCCTTTCTAAAAAAATCCTTTATCTCCGGTATTATAGATAAACCGGCCAAAGAGTAAAGCGTGGCACCATAAGGAAAGAAAAAATTACCCCAATTGAGGGTTTTAAGATTTTCGATATTTAACCGAGAAAAGCCAAGGTAGAAAAACAATAAAACAATAATTATCAACAGAAGCCCCATCAATAAATCCAGTTTTGCGACAAATTTAATGCCCGCATAAAGAGCAATGGATCCGATAATAAAAAACGCCAAATTAAAAAAGATTGGCGGCGCATTAACAATACCGGAAAACATCACACCGAGAAAATCCCCTCCAACAATAATATATACCAATAACGAGCTGTAAAACCCCACTACTACCGAAATACTGACGATTTTCTTACCCCAATGGCCCAGATATATGCCGGCGTACCCCACCAATCGGTGCTTTCCCTCTGTACGACAAACGATTTCACCGTACAATAAATGAACTATGGTTATGATTATCGTTAAAAATAGTAGCGTAATCGCTGCGATTCCGAATCCGGACTGCGCTCCAATATAGGGCAGGCTAAACATTCCAACCCCAACAATCGTAGATATTAAAACCGCTATAGCGAATAATTGTTTCATTTTATCTATGCCATATAAACCAATATGGTATATGTAAATAGTCGTAAATTGGCATAATACTTAATAATCCCATAGTTTTATGAGATTATTTTGGTTTTTTTTCTAAACCAAGGGACTAATTTGGATTATTTATTAAAATAAATTCAGAAATCAAGAAATAGATTATTCTGATAATATCAATTATTTTTCATCCGTTCTTATTTTTCGCGTGCGGATAAAAATTCTTCGCGGTATTAAAATTAAAATTAATAATAATCTTAGATTATTATTAATCTAAACATTGATAAACATTTATAAAATAACCTATATTTTATAGACTTCGTCTCCTTCTCTAACTTTGTCTTTTGCCTTTAATCCGATTGCGTCGCCCTTTTTGGCTTTTTCTACTTGTTCGTGTTCTATCTGCATTGACTCAACCGCTTGCTCAAAGTCTGTGGTGGTTCCCTTGATATGAATCATATCTCCTACAGCCAATTTTCCTTTCTCTATCTCGATTATACCAACCTGAATCTTATCGAAGTAATGGGTTATTTTCCCGATTAATTCCTCTTTTTTTTCTTTAACCATATATTTAGCCCGTTCATCTTGCGATGAGGTCGGGGAAAGTTAATTATTATTTTCTACTTTTTTCCTTATCGATTATTTTTATAAGCTTTGAAACCAATTTTTTGGGGTCAGAATCGTAAACTATTTTACCTGGACCGCGATGACTATTTTTTACAATTGACCTTATCATGTCTGCGGTTCCGCCAGTACCAATTAATACTCCAACCGGTTTTTGGTCTTCAAAGGCAATAGTGAACTCGTTTAACGTACCGATTCTTCCGCAAATAATAATGGTTCCGTCCGAAGAACGGGTTAAAAGCAAATTACGGCCCGCATACTCAAATCCGGTATAAATAATCACGTCGTGAAAATCGATCGGCAGACGGTAAGTCTTCAAATGAGCTAATTCCGAGGCCGCGGGAGACAAACCGATTACTGTACCTCCCTCCTCTTTTGCGCCGATTGCTGCCCAATAAGGAATTCCCGAGGTTGCTCCGGTAACCAAAATTCCGTTCTGGCGGATTATTTCTCTGCCCGTTTCCTTGGCTTTTTCCAAGGCATCCTTGAGACAATGACCGGTTTCGGCTGCACCCGAAATGCAAATTTTGTATTTCATAACCTTATAATAGCACTTTTGCGCCTACAATTCCACTGTCTCCCCCGACCTAGGAACAGAGGCAGAAATTCCCAAGTGGTCTTTTATCAACTGGACCAAAGATTTCGCTGGTTCTTCCTCTCCCTGCACGGCCCAAATTTGTTTGATTGGCTTATTGAAATTATCCAGCCAATTATAAAGCGCCTTTCTATCCGCATGCGAAGAATAGCCCTGAATCGTGGCAATTTTGGCCTTAATCGGAACGTTCTCGTCCAAAATATTTATATCTTTTGCTCCTTCCAGAATTCGTCTTCCCGGACTGCCCTTAACCTGAAAATTGGTAATCAAAAGACAATTTCTCGAATCGGGAAGGTACATTTTCTCATGAAAAACTATTCTTCCCCCAGCTGACATTCCCGAACCGGCAATAATAATCTTTGGCGGAGAAACTATATTTATCGCCTTGGAATCCTCCACTTGTTCCGTGTATTTCAATCCGGAAAATTTAAACAAATCGTGTCCTTTGGAAATAAAGCTCTTCGCATCCTTGTTGAAATAATCCGGATATTTCTTATAGATTTCTGTTGCCTTGATTGCCAAAGGACTATCGATAAATATCGGCATTTGCGGAATACGGCAATTTGCCACTAATTCGTTCAGTTCGCACAGTAATTCCTGGGTTCGTTCTACGGCAAATGCGGGAATCATTAATACTCCTTTATTTTTGTATGTTTCCTCGATAACATTCTCGAAGGCGCCCTTTCTTTCGTCTCTGTTTTCATGGTTCCTGTCCCCGTAAGTAGATTCCACCAAAACATAATCCGCGTCCTTAATTTTCGTCGGCGGTTTCAAAAGCGGGCTCGGAGAATTGCCTAAGTCTCCGGAAAAAACAATTTTTTTCTTTTCTGCCCAAATTTCGATTATTGCCGAACCCAACATATGTCCTGCGTCATTAAATCTGAAAGAAACATTCCCCTCGAGCTTTCTCTTTCTTCCGTATTTAACCGTTTTCACAAGCATCAAAACTTGTTCTACGTTTTTACGAGAATAAAGCACGTCTCCGCCTTTTTTCCTGAATTCTTTTTCCAAAATTTGCTGACTGTCGCGTAAAACCAATCCCATTAAGTCTTTTGTCGGCTCGGTTGTGAGAATCTCTCCTCGGAAACCGTCGCGATAAAGCTTGGGAACCAAGCCAACATGATCAATATGGGCATGAGTAAGAAACAAATAATCGACGCTTTTGGGGTCGAACGAAAAATCCTTCGAATTTTCCTCGAATTCCCTTGGTCCGCCCTGCAACATTCCGCAATCCACCAGAATCTTTATTGTTTTTTTGGCGCCGGCTTTAGTCTCCAAAAGATATTTCACTCCGGTAACTTCTCCGGCTCCGCCATAAAAATATAACTTCATACTATATTTTCTTACCAATAACTAATATATTAGTTTTTTTATTGTCTCTTTTTAAATCGCGCAATTCTTCCAATTTAAATCCCGATTCTTCGAATAGTTTTTTCAGTTCTCTTTTTTTAAAAACATGATAATATCTTTTTTTGCCGTGAAAGGGAATAAAGACATCTCTGCGAAAAAACGACTTTATTTTCCAGCAAGTTGCGATTATTCTTCCTCCCGGCCTTAAAACCCGCTTGATTTCGCTTAAAGCGCGTTTTCTCAATTTTTTCATGGGGATATGATGCAAAACGGCAATAGCCCACACCGAATCAAAATAATTGTCGGAAAATGGTAAACTTAATATATCCCCCACAATAAACCTGTCTCCGTATTTCCCCTTGGCAATCCTTATCAGATTTTCTGAAAAATCAATGCCCGTGTAATTGATATTCTTTCCGCCCTGGACGAATCCGCCTTGGGCGGATAAAATTTCGTATAAACGGCCGGTTCCGCATCCTAAGTCCAAAACCTTTTCTTTTTCCTTAACGTAAGATTTCAGCTCTTCGGTTTCCGGATTGTATTTCTTCCTGGTCTGATGAAATTCTTCCGCTACCTCATTGTACGTATTTTTATTTTCCGCTAATATTTTATATGCTTTACGTAAATTCATGAAAATTGAAGACTATATAATCAAAAATGCCTCAGGGCAAAAAAACATCGATGAGAAAAAAATTGACCAAATCAAACGTCGGGCAGCTTTGAAACATAAATCGAAAATTCCTCAAAACATCAACCTACTTCAAGCATATCACAAGCTTATCGCGACAAACAAGGTTAAAAAATCCTTGGCACTGGAACAGATACTCAAAACACGAAAAGTCAGAACCCTTTCGGGCATAGCGGCAATCACCGTTATTACCAAGCCCTACGGTTGTCCAGGAAAATGCCTTTACTGCCCGAATGAAAAAGATATGCCGAAAAGTTATTTGGCGAACGAACCTGCTTGCATGCGTGCGGTTTTAACCGAATTTGACCCTTACCGCCAGGTTGATGCGCGCTTGAAATCTTTGAAAATGACCGGGCATGTCACGGAAAAGATAGAATTGATTGTTCTGGGCGGAACCTGGTCTGCATACCCCAAAAATTATCAAAATTGGTTCATTAAGCGCTGTTTCGATGCCTGTAATGGTATTATGTCAAAATCGCTAAAAAGCGCCCAGAAACGTAACGAAACCGCTAAAAACAGGGTAATCGGATTGACACTGGAAACTCGGCCGGATTTTGTCTTGCCAAAAGAAATAAAACATCTGCGCGAGCTGGGCTGCACGCGCGTGGAAATGGGAGTACAAAGCATTTATGATGATGTTTTAGAAAAAAACAAAAGAGGTCATAAAGTAAAAGAAGTTATTCGGGCAACAAAACTTCTCAAAGATGCCGGATTCAAAATTACCTACCACATGATGCCGAATTTACTTGGCTCAAATTTAAAAAAAGATGAAAAAATGTTTGAGGAATTATTTTCCGATACCGATTTTCAGCCCGACCAGTTAAAAATCTATCCTTGCGCAGTATTAAAAACCGCTTCGCTTTATAAATTATGGAAACAGGGGAAATACAAACCTTATACAGAAAAACAACTGATTGATTTGTTGGTAAAAATCAAAGAGAAAATTCCGCCTTACGTGAGAATCGTGAGAATGATTCGCGATATTCCCGCGCAAAGTATTGTTGCGGGAAATAAGGTTTCCAATCTCCGGGAGGTTATTGCCCGAAAAATGAAATCCGAAAACAAAAAATGCCGCTGCATCAGATGCCGGGAAGTAAAAAATCAAAAGTCAAAAGTCAAAAGTCAAAAGTTGATCCGACGCGACTACAACGCTTCAGGTGGAAAAGAAATTTTCCTCTCTTTTGAAGATACAAAAAACGACAAAATCCTGGCATTTTTAAGATTACGACTCTCGAATTCCTGGACGCTCTCGGAAATAAAAAATTGCGCCATCATTAGGGAATTGCATACTTACGGACAAACACTTGCTTTGTCGCAAAAAACAAAAAACGCCCAACAACACAAAAGCTTGGGCAGAAAATTGATGGAAGAGGCGGAAAAAATCGTTAAAACCGAAACACCCTATAAAAAACTTGCGGTAATCGCCGGCATCGGCGTGCGCGAATACTACAAAAAATTGAGATATAAATTAAAGGGAACATATATGGTTAAAAGTCTTTAAAAAATCGCCCAAAGGGCGATTTTTTGCTACAATAAAGATATGGACAAACTAAAACATGAACCAATAAGGCAAAAAAAGCCAAAACAACAGCCCGCTTTAAGAATTATTCCCCTGGGAGGCATGGAAGAAGTCGGCCGAAATATGACTGTTTTTGAATATGGCAACGATATCGTTATTTTGGATATGGGCATTCAGTTCCCGGAAGAAGATATGCCGGGCATTGATTTCATTATTCCCAATATCAGTTATTTACGCGGCAAGGAAAAAAATATTCGTGGAGTAATTTTTAGCCACGGACACCTTGATCATATTGGCGCTGCTCCGATACTCTTGAAAAAACTCGGTTATCCGACAATTATCGGCAGAGACTTAACCATTGCCCTGATTGAAAAAAGAATGGAAGAATACGCCAAGGAATCAATTAAGCGCTTAAAAATAATTAAAGTTAAATCAATTAATGATCGCTTTAATTTGGGTAAATTCAGAATCGGCTTTTTCAATGTGGAGCATTCAATTATGGATGCAATCGGCGTTATTATCAATGCGCCGAACGGAACAGTTATTCATCCGGGCGACTGGACAATGAGTAAAAATCCGATTAATCAACAAGCGATTACCTATAATCATTTGTCTTCTTTGCCTACGCCAAAAATTTTAATGCTTGAAAGCCTGGGTTCACTTGATACTGCTCGCGAATTGGTATCGGAAAAAGATATGTATGCCAACCTGGAAAAACTTATCAGTGAGGCAACGGGCAAGGTAATCATCGGTACTTTTTCTTCCCAAATAAAACGAATTAGCCATATCATCGAATACGCTAAAAAAATCGGCAAAAAAGTTGCCCCGGATGGTTATGGCATGAAAATGAATATTGAAATAGCCCAAAAATTAAAATACATAAAAGCCGATAAGGATGTGCTTATTCCTATCGAGGATATCCATAAATATCCGGAAAATAAAATTATAATTATTTGCACCGGAGCACAGGGTGAAGGCAATGCGGTTTTATCGCGGATAATTACCGGCAATCACAGATTTATCCATATTAAAAAGAATGATACTATTATTTTTTCATCATCCATTATCCCCGGAAACGAAAGAACAATTCAACGACTGAAAGACAGTCTTTACCGCAAATGCGACAATGTTGTTCATAACGATATAATGGATGTTCATATCAGCGGCCACTCCAATGCCACCAACATTAAAGAAATAATAAAACAAATCCGGCCGGATTTTTTTCTACCGGTCTATGCTAATCATTATTTTTTGAAAGAAGCGGCAAAACTGGCCATGCAGTCCGGAATCTCCAAAGACAGAATATTTGTTCTTGATAACGGTTCAATTATTGAATTTCAGAACAAAACAGCCAAGATTTTGAATAAAAAAGTTGATACTAATTATGTTTTTGTCGATGGACTGGGCATTGGGGATGTTGGCCATATTGTTTTACGCGATCGCCAGACAATGGCCGAAGACGGAATGTTTGTGATTATAACCACAATAGACAGACAAACCGGAAAAGTTAAAAATAATCCGGATATTATTTCTCGCGGATTTATTTATATGAAAGAATCAAGAGAACTTTTAACGGAGGCGCGTAAAAGAGTGAAAGAAATTGTTGGACAAACAATCACTGCCGGCGCGCCGATTGACTGGACATATGTTAAAGATAATTTACGGGATAAAATGGGGCAATTTCTGTACAGCAAAACCCGAAGAAGGCCGATGATTTTACCGGTAATAATTGAGGTGTAGCGTGGATTAAAAAAACAGAGCGATTAGCTCTGTTTTTGTATATAATCATTTATAAAATTTTATTCTCCGTTATTTCTTCCCCAGATACAGTATTCACATTCGGAATGGTGCGCGGGAATTGGCCCGCTCAATAATTTCATTGCCTCTTTTAAGGTTTTTCTGGCCCGATTCGGGTCAATTTTTAATTGAATCGGTTTAACATTAAAAATAACTGTGCCGTTTTCCTCAACGTGTTCGGGAAAATAATAAACCAGATAACCATAATCTCCAACTGGATAACCGTTCTCCTCAAGAAGCAAGGCATAGCAATCTAATTGATTTCCGTAATATCTCTCTGAGTCTCCGTCTTTGGGTGCACTGCCGCGGGTTTTATAATCTAAAGGCATATACTTTCCGTTGTCTTCCATGCAATCGTCCAAAGCGCCGAATAAAGTCACATTCAAGTCTTCGTCCTTGTATTCCATTCCCGTTCTCCAGTTTCGCCATTTGTTTAAAATTTCGTGGTTGTGAAACAGCTTTCCCTGAATCTTTCCCTGAATCTCCGGGGGCAGTTCTCCCTTTTCTCTATATTTATCGAAGTAATCCTTAATCACCAAATCCATTCCTCCGGGAAGAGACGGAAAAATTCCTCTTGGCCGATGAATGCTTTCGTTTATCTGCAGCCAAAAACATCTTGGACATTCCAAAAAAAGATTTAAAGTTGATGGAGATAATTTAATCGGTTTCATTATTTAGAAAACAACATTATTGAATCAAGTAGCGTGTCGAAATAATCATTGAGATCCTCTTCTTTGTTCCCGCCCCAAACAACATTCTGCCAGACAGCTAGAAGAGTGCCATTGTTTAATGCGCGGATTTCCGGTTCAAGCACGTCGAAGCTTTTTTCTTGTCTTGCCGTTTTATTGGACTTATCGAGAATTTCGCTGTATGCGCGTACTTTATCGAGTTTTTCCAGACAATTTTCCGAAGTCATTTCCTTGATCTGATTCATTTTTATTCCGAAATAAATCGCGAATACCCACCCGATAATTGCTAATGCGATTAAGACAATAATTAGGGCTTTTTTCCGTAGAAATATTTTTTTGATTTTCCCAAACATATTTTTACGTTACTCGTTAATTATTTCTCCCAATTCCTCCAAAATCTCAAGGGGAATCGGTATTTGCCCACGAATCGGGCTTTTGCCTGGATATTTCCAGGCAGTAATCACCCGAATTTTTTTAGATTTTGGAATTTGGATTTTGGATTTTGGATTTACGGTTTGGTACATTACCCAAATTTCGTAACTGTGCTTAGAGCTGTTCGGCTGCATTACCGCAATTGTTCCTGGAGCAATTCCCAGTTCTTTGCGCTTCGGATTGTTCATCACCCGCTTTACGCGCGCTTCGGACAATTGATATTGCATCATTTTGCCGATGGAATGGTTTGTCCAGGAAAATTTTTCCGTGTTTTTGGGTATTTTGAAGTTCATTATTCGATTTCGTAAGTAAGCGTTACCGTAACCAAAATTTCGTTCTCTCCGGTCTGAATATTCGGCGCCGATTCTCCACCGCCGCCCATTCCGACTGCTTTATCATAATTCGAATAAATCGGTGGGTAATATCCTCCGCCTTCACTGTAACCGCTTAATTTCCCAAGTTTCACGCCTAACTGTTTCGCGGTTTCTTCTGCTTTTTTCTTGGCGTCTTTAATTGCCAATTCCTTTGCCTGCGATTTGAATTCTTCGTCTTTGTCCACCTTAAAATACAACGAATAAACCTGATTCACTCCGGCATTAACGCTTCCCTCGATAATTTCTCCCGCCTTGTCCAGATTTCTTATCTTCACTTCCAGGCTCTGGGTGATTTCGTATCCGACAATCTGCGGAACTCTGACATATTCGTAATTGTAGCGGGGATAAAGATTGTAGTTTGTGGTTTTAATATCTTTTTCTTCGACTCCGAATCCCTTCAGAAAATCAATGACCTTGTTCATTTTTTCCGTATTCTTTTTCTGTACGTCGGCAACGGTCTTGCTTTCAGTGACTACCGACAAAGTTACCATAGCAATATCCGGCTTGGTATAAATTTTTCCTTCGCCGGTAAAAGTAATCATGTTTGGATTTTCTCTTCTGTGTCCTGTTTTACCTTCACCGAAAAACATCAACGGGCCAGAAATTACCATAATTACAAGAACTAAAATAACTAAAATCGTAAAAATCGAAAACACGATTCTGTGCTGCTTTGTTTGAAAAAAATCCAACATATTACATAAGATACAAATCTACAAATAATATGCTAATCCGTAAATTCGCAATTCGCAGATTCGCATAAAATTAGCACATTGGCATCATTATTTTATTGTTATCTTATTTATTATATCACCTTGTTTGATTTGCCGCACTACGTCCATTCCCTGAACTACCATGCCAAAGACAGCATAACGACCATCCAAATCCGGTTCGTCTTTAGTGGTAACGATAAAAAACTGACTGCCGTTCGTATTAGGGCCCGAATTGGCCATGGAAATCGTCCCGATTTTGTGCGGAATCGACTTTAAGCTGAAATCGAATTTATATCCCTCCGATTGCAGTTGGCCGATAACTTCTTCGGACAATCCCAGGGCCTTAGGATTGATTTCGTCATCAAAGCTGTATCCCGGCCCCCCGGTTCCGTCGTTATCCGGATTATCGTCCTTACTCAATGGATCGCCGGCCTGAACAATAAATCCATCAACAACGCGGTGAAAACTAACTCCATTATAAAATCCTTCTTCGGCAAGTTTCACAAAGTTCTCCACGGTTTTCGGCGCGGCCTTTTTGTCCAGTTCCAACTCAATATTCCCTTTATCTGTTTCCATGGTTACCATAATGATGTCTTTCTCTTTATTAATACGATTAAAATAGAAAAAAGCAACTGCGGCAACAATCAACACAACCAGAATGATTACGGTAATTGTTTCCAGTTTTTTCCTTTTTTTCTTTTTTCCCGCTTTCGCAGCAATTTTTTCCAACTTTCTTTGCTCTTTTAATTTTTGCGTTTTTCCCATATTGACAAATTAATAATTATGTGATAAGATTATAATCGAGGAGGTGACCATTGAAAAGATTTATGCTCTGGGGGGAAATCAGATGGTTAAACCGGGGAGACGAAACTAATTTTTTGTCCATTCCCAAGGAAAAGGCTCTATTCACGATGGCCGAATCTGAGGGCGAAGCAAGAAAAAATTTCCAAGTAAGGATTTTGCTTGGTATTAAACAGCGCAGTCCTCGGAATTATCCCCTCCGGCACCACGATGTTCTTTTGGACTACGCCAATCTCGTAGCTCTGTAGTTAGCGATAACTACGGAGCTTATTTTTTATCGTCATTTTAGAGATTCTACGAATCTTTGAAGGGCTTTTTGTTTTTCTTTAAATATTGCTTATAAATGAAACGGCTAGGCGTCCTGTATGCTGTTTTGCCCTTATTGGCTTTTCTCGATGAATATTTTTTCATATTGGGTTATTTTTCTTCTGGTAATTCACGGGAAACAACAATGGAGTCGTAGGTATTGATTCTTTCGGTAAATTTATTGAAATTATCCAGGCTTTTGAAAATCGTGATTAAAAAAATCACCACCACTACTCCGATAATGGCCATGCTGACTTTTGTTTCGACGTGAAGCGAAAAAACATTTCTCATTTGTCTTAATTATACTACTTTAAAAAATTTTTATAAATTAAAAAAGCCCCGCAGCTGCGGGGCTTTTGAAATAAAACCTACAGCGGCGTGACACGAATCGCTTCTTCCAGGGTGGTGACCCCATCAATTGCTTTTTGTACGGCTATCTCTCTCAGTGTTTTCATTCCGCTTTTTCTCGCTTGCGCCTCTATTTCCGTAAACGACGCTCCAGCCATAATCATTTGTTGAATATCCTTGTCCACGAACATAATTTCGAATATCGCTGTCCTTCCTGAATAACCAAGATTTTTACAGGCATCACATCCCTTCCCCCTGAAAAATTTCGCCCCGCTATCAATATTAACCCCGCTTACCGCAATTAATTTTTTGTCGGGAATCATTTCTTCTTTACAACTGGGACAAGTCGTTCTTACCAATCTTTGCGCAATTACCGCCAAAAGAGAGGAAGCTATCAATGAGCGCGGTAATCCCAGCTCCGCAAATCTGACAATCGCGCCTACGGAATTAATCGTATGCATCGTGGAAAGAAAAAGCGCGCCCATTAAAGCCGCGCGCACAGAAATTTCCGCGGTTTCGTCGTCGCGAATTTCCCCAATCATCATTACGTCCGGGTCTTGTCTCAATATCGAGCGCAACCCCTCGGCAAAGGTAAATCCTATTTCCGGACGAATCTGCGATTGGCGTATTCCCGATAACAATAATTCAATCGGGTCTTCCAGCGTAACAATATTGTGTTCTTGTTTTGCCGAATTCAAAAAATTCAAAAGGGTATAAAGCGTGGATGTTTTTCCGCTTCCCCCCGGCCCGGTAACCAAAACCATTCCCGATGGCCGTTGAACAACTTCCCTCAATTTTCCGGCAGTGTCCGCACTCATTCCCAGTTTTTCCAAATCCTCGAAAAGAAATTCCTTACGATTCAAAATACGAAGTACCGCTGCTTCGCCAAGTGCGGTGGGAAAAATCGATAACCTCAAATCAACTGGGTCAGCGTTAGAGTCGAACTGAAAAAGAATATGGCCGTCTTGCGGCCTCCTTTTCTCAATAGTGTCGATTTGCGCCATTGCCTTCAGGCGCGCAATAATCATTTCCATAAAAGAAGTAGCTACTGTCTCTATGGTTTGCAGGATTCCGTCGATTCTGAAACGCACCAAAACTTTATCTTTCAGAGGGTCGAAGTGAATATCCGAAGCGCCCTTGTTTACGCCCTGGACAATAATCCCGTCCACCCACTCGGGAATTGAAGTGCTGTAATTTTTTTCTTTTTTCGTAGCCATGCCTTTATTTTAATACAAAAATGCGGATTATTAAAGCGGATTATTAAATATGTATTTTGCCTCCCACCTACTCGCGTTTATTCTCCCTTAATCACTGCCAATGGCACTAAGCGTGCGACTTTTTGCGACAATCCGGCTTGATGCACCACATCCACTACTTCGTCGATGTTTTTATAGGCCTGAGGCGCTTCTTCGGCAATGCCGCGCATACTGTAGCATTTTACCAAGATTCCCTTTGCTTTCAAATTATTGATAATTTCTTGCCCTGATAAACTTCTTGCTGCGGCGTTTCTCGACATTGTTCTGCCTGCGCCGTGACAAGTCGAATACCAGGATTCTTTTCCTTTTTCCGTACCAACTAAAACATAAGAGGCAGTGCCCATTGAACCAGGAATTAAAACCGGCTGACCAACGAATGCGCGAGTAGCTCCTTTACGGTGAACAACGACCTCTGCTTCTTTACCATTAACTTCATATTTCTCGATTTTGGCAATATTGTGCGCAACGTCATAAACAGCACTAAGTTTTATTTTCTCTCCCAAAACCTCTTTCCAGGCCTTTCTAATATAATGCGCAATCATCTGACGATTAGCCCAAGCGTAATTCGCCCCGGCTGACATGGCTTTAAAATATCTCTGGCCTTCAGACGATTTAAATGGCACACAAGCCAATTCTCTGTCCGGCAAAGACACATTGTATTTACTCATCGCTCGCATCATCAATTGAATATAATCGGTGGCAATTTGATGACCGAGGCCGCGCGAACCAGTGTGAATCATCACTAAAACTTGGTTTTTGAATAATCCGAATTTTTGCGCGGTGTTTTCGTTAAAAATTTCATCTACTTTTTGGATCTCCAAAAAATGATTTCCCGAACCGAGTGTTCCCGCCTGGTCTCTGCCACGGTTTTTTGCGTGTTCTGAAACAACCGATGCGTCGGCTTGTTCGATGCAACCATTTGATTCGCAATTTTTTATGTCTTCCTCTTCCCCATACCCCTGCTCAACCAATTTTTCCGCCCCGCCTTTTAAAATCTCGTTCAGGGCATCGATACTTAATTTGATTTGCCTACCCCGACCAAGTCCGGACGGCACTTCTTTTTGCATTTCCGTGGCTAATTTTTCCAAATAAGGCAAAATATCTTTTTCCGACAATTCGGACCTTAAAAGTTTCATTCCGCAGTTGATGTCATAACCGACTCCGCCGGGCGAAATTATTCCTTTCTCCACGTCCATTGCCGCTACTCCGCCAATGGGAAAACCATAGCCCTCATGAATATCCGGCATGGCCATAGAATAACTAACGATTCCCGGTAATGTTGCGGTATTTATCAATTGTTCCACAGATCTGTCTTTTAAAACCTCGTTCAGCATTTTCTCCGAAACATAAATCCTTGCCGGAACATTCATTTTCCCTCTTTTTCTGATTTCCCAAATATAGTCGTTTATTTTCTTGAAATCATCCTTTTGCATGCTGTTTTATATATCAAACAAAATCGTAGCTTCGTATAGGCCGTTTTTTTGTTCGATTTTTAAATCATGATGAGTCACTCCCTTAATATCTTCGCCAAAGGATTCAATTTTGTTGCCGAATAATCTTGCCTCTAATTCGTTGTCCGTAAATTCCTCGAATTTAATTTTATCATAAATTTCTTTGTTGGTCTGAATCAAGTATAAGACCTCGCTCAAAAAGTCCACCAGCAAAGCATTTAAATCCACCGATTTCACTCTGATGTTTCTTTGATATTTAGATGGCGGGGTTTGGATTTTTGACTGCAAAATTTCCATCATTCCTTTTGCGGCATTTATAAAAAGTTTTTCTTTTGTTTCGCCAAGGGCCCGCATCCTAACATCGGCCGGATGTTCAAGAATTTTATAACCTTTATCCATAAATTTTCTTAAACCCTTCTTTAACCACCTCTCTGTCGTCCCAGGCAATTTTCTTTCCACCCTCGACACACATCCACGGCTCGCATCCTTTTCCGGTAATAATCACGATGTCACCTTTTTGCGCCAAAAATAAAGCTTTGTTTACTGCCTCACGTCTATCGATAATTTTTTGGTATTTGAAATTTGGATTTTGGATTTGCGAAAATCCAGCTTCGATTTCATCGATAATGGATGCTGGATTTTCGTTATATGGGTCCTCGTTTGTAAGAATTATCTCCTTACAATAATTCGCCGCGATTTTCCCCATTTCCGGCCTTTTCCATTTATCCCTGCCTCCTCCGGTCGAACCCAAAACACAGATTAAGTTTCTTCCCAGTGTTTTGTAAATGTTTTCCAGTCCATCCGGAGTGTGCGCGTAATCGACAAATACTTTAAATGGCTCATTAACCACCAATTCCAAGCGCCCGGGAATTCCTTTGGCAATTTTCAAAATTTCCAAAACTTTATTTTTCTCAATTCCCAAGGCAATTCCCGCACAATACACACCCAGAGCATTATAAATATTGAATTCGCCCAATAAATTATCTAGCTGTAGATTGATTTTTCCTGGTGTGATTTCTGCTTTTTGGTTCCTAATGCCATAAAAATATTTTTTGCCCGAAAATAAATCGTTGAAATATCCGAAATTCGGGTCATCGGCATTTAAAATCGCGAATTTGTTTATTTTCGGACTTTTTCCCAGTACCTGAAATAATTTTCCTTTTGCTTTTTTGTAGTTTTCAAATCCTTTATGCGCTTCAATGTGTTCTTTGGTCAAATTGGTGAAAACTGCACCGTCAAAATTAATAAATTTATGGCGGAATTGCTTGATTCCTTCGGAAGTAACTTCCAAAACCATGTATTTACAACCCGCATCAACTGCTTGGCGCAAAAATTTCTGCAATTTAAACCTGCCCGGCATAGTCATTTTCAGCATATTTTTTTCTTCTTTATCGCAAATTTTGAAACGAATCGAGGAAAGCGAAGCAACCTTGCCCCGCATTTGCGGGGTTGATTCTAAAATTTCCGTTATCAAGTGCACAACCGTAGATTTTCCATTTGTTCCCGTAACTCCGACCACAATCATTTTCTTCGACGGAAAACCATAAATCACTGCGCCAATTAAAGCGAGCAAGTAATGGTAAGTCTGGAATATAAACTTCGGAATGAATTTTTTCATAAAATTTCCCTTGCGATTTTGTAGATTTTGTACCAAAACGGCTGAAAAACTAAATCAAATGCTCCGGGATATTCGATTTCTTTACCATTGAAACTTTTTTTAAACCTGGTAACTCCCGGCCATTTTTCTTCATCGATACCCCAAAAATCATATTTAGCGCATCCGCGTTTTTTTGCTTCTTTGATTTGCTCCCATTGTAAAAGCGGCGCTGCCATCAGATTTCTCTGTTCGTAATTCGATGCTCCGTGCAGATAAATCGCTTGTTTATTATAAAAAACAACGATATTCGCAGCAATAATTTTATTTTCGAATTCCGCCGTAAATAATTCTACATTCGGAATTTCCAATAATTTTTTGTAATATTCTTTGGGATGCGGTCGAAATCCGTCTCTTTTCGTTGTCTGTTCCATTAATCGCCAGAAAGCATCAAAGTTTCGGGTTTCGGGTTTCGGATTTCGGATTTTAACTCCGTGCCTCTGCGCGAGTTGGATATTATATCGGGTTTTATAATGCATCTTATCCAATAATTCCTGTTCCGATTTCGTTATGTCTAAAATTAAGGTCTTTTTTGGTTGAATATCATGCGCTTTCACAAACCCAAATTGCTTCAGATTGATATTGTCCCGAGGCTCTGCTTTGAAAAAAATTGCATTTTCTTGTTTAGCGATTTCTTTTATTTTTTCCAAAAACAAATCAGAAAAAAATTTACCCTCGCAACGAGGGGAATAAAGATACGATTTTCCGAACGGCAGATTGTATCTGATTATACCGATTTCTTCGACCTGCCAAACTTTCCGACCCAGTGATTTCTGAAAATCCAGCCACTGGTTAGATTGTAAAAACGATTTTTCCATTATTTTTTGCCCAATATTTTCAGGGCTTCTCTGACTTTTTCACCCACGTCCTTAAAATCTTCGGGAATTCTCTTTAAAACTTCCCGTGCCTCGTAAAGCTTGTACCCCAAACCAATTAAAGCATCGATTGCTTCGCTGTCCGCTCCGGATTTATCGCCCAATAATTCTCCGCCGGAAACTTTATTTTTGAGCTCCAAAATAATCTTTTCCGCGGTTTTTTTGCCAATTCCCGAAACCTTGGTCAAAATACTGCTTTCCTCGTTGGCAATCGCCTTTTTCAGGGTTTCAATCGAAGCAACATTCAAAATATTCAAAGCTCCTTTTGGCCCGATTCCGGAAATCGAAATCAACATTTCGAAAAATTCCAATTCTTTCCTGTCTAAGAATCCGTACAAATCCAAAATGTCCTCGCGCACGTGCAAATGAGTATAAAGTTTTACTTTTTCCCCGATTTTTGGTAACTTCTTAAATATGGCTGCGGAAATATAAACCTTGTAACCAACGCCGTTAACATCGATGATAATGCATTTGTCGTTACTGAATTCGATTTTCCCTTCAATAAAGCCAATCATATTCTAATCATAGCTCTTAATGTCCGCTAAATCAATTATGGATGGATTTCTCATTATCAATAAATCAACTGGCCCAACCTCTCACGATATTGTGAATTGTATTCGTAAAATAACCGGAGTCAGAAAAATCGGCCACGCCGGAACCCTTGACCCTTTTGCCGAGGGAATTTTGATTATCTTAATCGGCAAAGCGACAAAATTGCAATCGAAATTTATGGAAATGGATAAAACCTATGTCGGGATACTGAAATTAGGAGAAATTTCGGATACATACGATATAGCTGGCGTTAAATCCGAAATCCGAAGCTCGAAATCCGAAACGATTTCAGAACCCAAAATCCGGAAAATCTTAAAATCGTTTGTTGGCGAGATAAAGCAGGTGCCGCCGATTTATTCGGCAATAAAAATAAAAGGAGAAACCGCATACAAATTGGCGCGTAAAGGAATTAAGCCGAAACTAAAACCGCGAAAAGTAAAAATTTACAGCATTAAAATACTGAATTACAAATGGCCGTATCTGAAAATCGAAATAAAATGCGGAAAAGGAACCTATATCCGTTCCCTGGCACACGACATCGGCAAAAAACTCGGCTGCGGGGCTTATTTGGAAAAACTTACCAGAACCAAGGTCGGAAAATTCAATATCAAAAATTCAATAAAACTGGAAGGACTCAATTCCCGAAACTTGCCAAGAAAAATATTATCTGCTAATATCTAAATTGCTATGCCAATAACAAAATCGGCGAAAAAAGCATTAAGACAAAACAAAAGACGGAGAGAAAAAAACCTTCGTAAATTTGGCGTTCTGAAAGAAACAATCAAAAAATTCAAAAAATTGATTGCGGAAAATAAAAAAGAAGAAGCAATAAAACTTCTCCCTCAGCTTTATAAAGTAATCGACAAATCATCCAAGGGCGGATTAATCAAGAAAAATACAGCTAACCGTAAAAAATCCAGACTGACAAAAATGATAAACAGAGAAGCATCCTCCTTCGCCAAGGCTACGAAGAATGACAAGTCTAAAGACTTGTCACAAACAACTCCAAAGCAGTCATAGCATCCACCCTGCCCAATTTGATGTCAAAATCTATTGTCAATAATCGATAATAGATTTTTTTTAATTCTTCGAAAGAGAAATTCTTTACCTGCTCTTTGGTTTTTCTTAAAACAAACGGATGCAACCCCAGATTTTCCAATGGAGCGGACTTTACCTTAATCAAATTTCTAAACTGATAAACAAACATTCCTAGAAGCCGAATTTCGTCTTCGCCCCTTTCGAAATAACTACTCATCAATTTCAGCGCCTTGTTTTTGTTTTTGATTCCAATGGCATCAATAATCTCGAAAACATTTAAATCGATTTCCGGCTTGATTAAAAGTTCGATGTCCGCAATCCCGATTTTTTTGTTATGGCTCAACAACTTGTTTATTTCGTTGGACATTCGCCATAAGTCGCTTCCCGCGCATTCAATCAATTTATCGATTGTCTGATTATCAATGTTGCCGTCATTTTCCGAAACATAATTTTTAATCCAATTTTTTAACTGTGCTCCTTTCAGCGGGTCGAATTTTTGGCATTTTGCCGATTTTTTCAAGAATTCGAACAGTTCATTTTTCTCTTCAACTTCATCGGACCAAAAAACAATCGTGGTTTCGTTGTCCTTTTCCGTGCTTTTGGTTTTTAAAAGGTTCAAAATGTTGTTTTGAGCTTCCGCGGTTGCGAAAAAAATGTTTTCCGCGATAATCAATTTTTTTTCGCTGAACATCGAAGTCGTGTTCGCGGTTTGGCGGATTTGCTCGAATATTTCCACTTCCTTTTCTTTTGCATCAATTCTCACGAAATTGAACCAGTTTAAACTGGCTTTTTCGTGTTCGGCAATAACCCTTCTCATTTCCTCCCGCGACCGATACGTATCTTGTCCGTATAAGAATATAAGCATTTTAATACAATCCCCATTTAACTTCTTGAAGGGGCTCGACAACCTCAATCCAAATTTTCCCGGGGGCAAATTTTATTTCTTCATCTTCTTGATTGTAAAATGAAAGTTTCGATTTACTGTAAGTCCCTGTTTTTCTCCAGTATCCTTTAATTTCTTCGCCGCTTTGATAGACAACCGCCTCTCCCGTACCTTCAATCTGGACTTCATTGTAATCCGGCAATTCAATCATCCTCGATTCTGCGCGCATAATTACAACCACATTCGCTTCAACTTGATTTCCGTTATTTTTATCAATTTCCCTCTGGTCAGCGCGCCAGCGCTTATAAATATTTTCCGTGGGACTGTATTCATAATAAACCCGGTATGGCCCACCATAACTGATTATCAGCCTGCCCCTCAGTTCAGTTTTTGCTTTTGGGTCTTCCATGTGCAAATATCCGCTAAAATTGTCTTCTATTCTGTATTTTGATTTTTTTGCTGCATTGATAATTTTTTCCGAAGAAGTAAATCCATTATGCGGCGCCTCTATCCCTGATTTCCTGAAAAAGGCGGCATAAGGATCTTCCAAGGCGTCCAGATTATCGATAATCCCCGCATCCAGTTTATCCAAAGCGAAATGCGAACCACCCCAATGCACGTAAATCGCGTCCAGCCCCAAAGCCAAAGGAATGAAATCATGGCGCGCGCTCCTGATTGAACCAATTTCATCGGGCAAATCGCATTGGAAAACCGCCATCATCCTGGTAATACTTCCGGTAATTACCGGCATTTCGATGACCAAATCCGCAGCTGCCACACCCGACAAAGGACGGGTTATCGGGTCTTCGGCAAGCATCACCGCAATCGGCCGTTGATTGTAATTCCTGCATTCGATTCCCGTAATCGAACTGGTTTCTCCTTTTTGATTATTTTCCGGTTCTTGATTAGAATTGGTTACTTCTATGTTTCTGCCCGACTTCCAAAACAAAAACCCGCCGACACCTATAATAATTATCAAAACAACGATTAAAATTAATTTTATTTTTGATTTCGTTGTCATAAAACAATTTTTGGTTAGCGAAGATTTATTTTACACCGAGACAACTCTCTCTTCTTGGCGATGATTTGTTCGCAGAAAGACCTCTCGTAGCCCGAGTGGGCACGGTGTCCCGATTTATCGGGACGAACGAGAGCGAGAAAGAGCGCGCCGGATCGCTGGGACATCGACGCGTGTCTTTTTGCGAATAAATCCGAGCCCCACAATCAAATAAGCTTAATTAATTACTTCTGACAGCTGGGACAAAAGTAAGTGCCCCTGCCACCCAAACTAATTCTTTTTACTTTTCCCCTACATTTATAACACGGTTCGTCTTTGCGGTCGTAAACCTGATGATATTTTACGTATTCTCCGGGCTTTCCCGAAACCCGCACATATTGGTCAACCGACGAACCCCCATAATGTATTGCCTCGGACAATACTTTTTTAATTTCCACGAATAAATTTTCCGTTTCTTTTTTCGAAAGCGAGCTCGCGGGCCTGCGCGGGTCGATTTTTGCCCGAAACAAGGCTTCGTTAGCATACAAATTGCCGATTCCGGAAATTATTTTCTGGTCCATCAGCAAAACCTTTATTTTTGTCTTCTTGTTTTTCAGCATTTCAGCAAATTTATCTTCCGTCAATGCAAAAGGCTCGGGCCCCAATTCTTTGATGAATTTCAAATCCTGCCAATTATCGACAATTCTTAATTCTCCAAATAAACGAGAATCATTAAAGTCCAACAATGTGTTATCGGAAAACCTAAAACTAACTCTGGATATTTTTCCCGGATTCACCCCGCCACCAAGTTTTTGGTGGCTGGGGTAAATCAATTGTCCGGTCATTTTCAAGTGCATGGTCAAGGATTTTCCCGAAGACAAATTAAAAATCAGCAGCTTTCCGCGTCTGATTATTTCTTTAATCACGGTATTTTTCAGTTCTTCGACGAATTTTTCTTTTTTCGGTTCTCTGATTACTTTCGCATTATTTACAATCACGTCAATAATTTTTTTATTGACAACAACTTTCTCCAATTCGCGTTTAATTGTCTCAACCTCGGGTAATTCCGGCATAAATTAAAACAAATTCTTTTGCTCGGATTTTATTTCCGGCTCTGCTTCGTATCCGGGCAATCTCTTAATTAGTGTCTGAAAATTAAGTTCATTAAACAAGACTTTAATTTTATCGATATCGTATTTTTTCTGCCAATCCAGTTCTTTCAAGGTGATTTTAAGCGGTACTTTCAAATGAATTGTTGACAACTTTTTGCTGAAAAACGCCATTTGCTTATTGGTTTTCAGTTTTTCCACCACGTTTTTACTTAGGGCTGGGCTGTCGATAATCTGTCTTTCGGTTAATTTATCCAACTTCTTGTATAAATTTTCTAAAGTGCCGAATTCTTTAAGTAGATTACACGCTCCTTTTTCGCCAATACCTTTGACTCCGGGAATATTGTCAGATGGATCGCCGCGCAATGCCTTATAGTCAATCATCTGACTGACTTTTAAACCGTATCTGTCTTCGACTTCTTTTTCTCCGTAAATCACGGTTTCACTTAATCCTCTTTTTGGAGTATAAACCCTGATATTTTTATCGATTAGCTGCAAAGTATCCAAATCGCCGGTAATAATTAAAACTTCAACTCCATCTTTGCCGATTCTTTTCGCCATTGTACCAATAATGTCATCTGCCTCAAACCCTTCTTTTTCCAAAACCGGAATATTGAATACTTTTAAAATTTCTTTGGCGCGGGGAATTTGTTTACAGAGCTCATCCGGAGTTTTCGGCCTTTTGGCCTTATATTCTTCGTATGCGATATGTCTGAATGTCGGAGCAGCCAAATCAAAGGCCGCAGCAATATAATCCGGTTTCAATTCATTAATCACGCGCAGTAAAATCGAAGAAAAACCGTAAACAGCATTAACCAACTCGCCGCTTCTGGTGGTTAGCGGCGGTATAGCGTGAAAACTGCGATGAATCAGGGCATTAGAATCGATTAGTATTAGTCTTTTCATGATTTTACGAAAAAGTTATAATTCTTTGGGTTTTCCCGAGGATTTTAAATTTAATCCAAATTTTTGTTTTCGGTAAAATTCTCTTTATTTTCTCCGCCCACTCGATTAAAACGATGTTTTTCGGATTAAAAATGATTTCCTTAAAATCCAAAGCCAAAACATCCTGGCTATCTTTTATACGGTAACAATCGAGGTGATAAAGATTGTTGTATTTTTTCATTAATACAAAGGTCGGGCTGGTTAATCTTCTTTTTGTACCCATTCCTTTGGCAAACGCCTGGATAAAAGTTGTTTTTCCCGCACCCAAATTTCCTTCTAAGCCGATAACCAGGGCGGTTTTAAAATTTTCCCGCCTTCGCGAAGCTTCGACGAGACAGGCCTTGGCGAGTATTTTCGCCAATTTTATCGTTTCTTTTTCGTTTTTGGTCAGAAATTTCTCCACCCCGTTACTAGATTTTCGACATTTTAAATAAAACGCTGAAATTCTATAAATTAATACTTATTTTAATTTTGTTCTTGGTTTATGCCCCGCATTTTCTTCGGCCCGCCAGAGGCGGACCAGTCGAAAATTCAGTACGGGGTCCATGAATCAATCTTATCAGTTTTTAAGACATAAAAAAAGAGTTTGTGCTTGCCAAAAATTATCTTTTGCGCTACGATTGAAACATGCCACAAAAAGACGAAGAAAAACAAAAGAAAACAGAGACAAAAATCAAGCAACTTCACCGCGAGGCTGAAGAGGAGAAAGCTAAAAACCTAGCCGATAAGCTGGGTTTTTCTTATATTGATTTAAGAATTTCGCCGATTGACGAGTACGCGCTTGTTTTGGCAAAAAAAGAAGACGCAACAAATGCACAAGCGGCGATTATTCAAAAAAGACAAAAAGAACTTTATGTTGTCGCCATTGACCCGCAGTCCGAGACAACCAAAAACTTTATCAAAAATTTCGAAGAACAGGGATATCAAGTAAAAATATTCGTTACTTCGCAAAGCAATATTAAACGCGCCTGGGATAAATACGATTTGGTAAAAACAAAAACCGTAATCACCAAAAAGGCGGAAATCGATACTGAGGAACTCAAACAAATCCAGGCAGGGCTGGTGACAATAAAAGACCTGGAAAAAAAACTGGAAAAATCAAAATCTTCGGCAACTGAACTGTTGAATGTAATTATTGCTGCGGGACTGAAGTTGGAAGTATCCGATATTCATATTGAAATAATCTCCAAAGAGGAAATCAAACTGAGATTCAGGATTGACGGCATTTTACAAGATGCGGGTAAGCTGCCGCTTTCCGCATTCAAATTGTTTCTTTCGCGAGTAAAAATGCTTTCCGGGCTGAAACTCAATATTCATGATGCGCCGCAAGACGGAAGGTTCACTTTCAAATCCGAAGACACAGATATCGAAATCAGAGTCTCAACCATTCCCGCGGAAAACGGAGAAAATGTGGTTTTCAGGGTCTTGGACCCGAAAACCATCGGATTAAAACTCGAGGATTTGGGAATTCAGGATTATGATTTTAAAATTATCGAAAAAGAATTGCAGAAACCGAACGGGATGATTATTACCTGCGGACCAACCGGTTCCGGCAAAACCACGCTCTTATACGCATTTTTGAAAAAAGTTAACAACTCGGAAATAAAAATCATCACCCTGGAAGACCCGATCGAGTATCATGTCGAGGGGATCGAACAAACACAGGTCAACGAGGGTAATGAAGCCTATACTTTTGCCAATGGCTTGCGCTCGATTGTCAGACAAGACCCCGACATTATCATGGTCGGAGAAATTCGCGATAACGAAACCTCGGAAATCGCAATTCAGGCAGCTTTAACCGGCCATTTGGTTTTCTCTACCCTGCACACCAATGACGCATCCGGTGCAATTCCGCGCTTAATCGATATGAAAATCAATCCCAGCCTGATTCCTCCGGCTCTGAATCTGGTCATCGCCCAAAGACTAGTAAGAAGAGTGTGCCCGAAATGCTCGAAAGATATCCAGCCCGATAAAGAAACATTGGAAAAAATAAAAAACGGCTTAGCTGATTTGCCGAGCCGCGTTGAAAAACCGAAATTGGAAAACATTACTATCAAACAAGTATCGGAAAAAGGATGTCCTTATTGCAGCTTTACCGGATATCGGGGAAGAGTGGGAGTTTTCGAACTTTTTGTGATTGACGACCAAATGGAAAAAACCATTTTAAAGGTTCCTTCGTTTGTGGAAATCAGAGAAACTGCAATTAAAGCCGGAATGGTGACCATGAAACAGGATGGAATTCTAAAGGTCCTGCAAGGACTGACTACTTTCGATGAAATAGAAAGGGTTTTGGGATTATAAAAATCCCTTCCAATAACCTGTAGGCAACTAACTTTGGCTTAGGAACCAAAAGCGCGGAAGATTCCCGAGGAATGGTTCAGCGAGTGCCTCAGCAAGGAGGAGGCCAAACCATCCGAAACTAAGAAATAGTCCAAAGGGTATTTAAATAAAAATTTGGTTACCCTTATTGCCTACAGGTTACTGAAAAGGATCTTAAAGACACAATAAAAATAGGATATTGCCCTCCTATCTTTATTACAATACCATTATAACAAATTGGAGGGATTATGTCAATAGATAATGCCCTGTTTGCGACATTTGCCTGTGCTAATTAATACAAATACCTATAATGTATACAGACCCCAGACCGCAAAAAGAAGACAATGTTTTGGATAAAACCCTGAGGCCGAGCAGCTTTAAGGAATATTTCGGGCAGGAAAAAACCAAAAAAAACTTGCGCGTTCTGATTGAAGCCGCGAAAAAACGCGGGGAAACAATCGAACACGTTCTTTTGTATGGCGGTTCGGGTCTGGGCAAAACAACGCTTGCGCATATTATTGCCAAAGAACTGAACTCAAATATTAAAGTGACTTCGGGCCCGGCAATCGAAAAGATCGGAGACCTGGCGTCAATCCTTACCAATCTTCAACCGGGAGACATTCTCTTTATCGACGAAGCTCATCGCCTGAACAAGCTCATCGAGGAATATCTTTATCCGGCAATGGAAGAATATTGCCTGGATATCATTATCGGTAAAGGACCGTCAGCGCGAAGCATCCAGCTGGAATTGCCGAAATTTACCCTGATTGCCGCCACAACCAGAATCAGTCTGCTTTCTTCTCCTCTGAGAAACCGCTTTGGTGCCACTTACCATCTTGATTTTTACGAAGAAAAAGACATCCAGGACATCTTACGGCGCTCGGGAAAAATTTTAAGCATCGAAACCGACGAAGAAGGAATAGAAGAGATTGCTAAAAGAGCGAGAAAAACCCCGCGCGTGGCAAATCGTCTGTTAAAACGCGTGCGCGACTATGCCCAGGTTCACGGAGAGGGTAAGGTCAGTAAAAAAATTGCCCAGGAAGCCCTGGCAATGTTGGAAATCGACGATTTGGGATTAGAACCCGTAGATAGGTTGATTATATCGACAATTATCGAAAAATTCAATGGTGGCCCAGTAGGAGTCGAAACTCTGGCTGCGGCCACATTCGAAGAAAAAGATACAATCTGCGACATTTATGAGCCTTATTTGATGCAAGTCGGATTTTTGGCGCGCACCCCGCAAGGAAGAGTAGCAACCCAATTAGCGTACAAACATCTCGGGCTCAAAGCGCCCGAAGACGGACAAAAAAGGTTAATTGAATAAAAAATTAACAAAAGAGCAGGAGGAGCTCTTTTAAATATATGTTGAAAATACTTTTCAAAACAACTGTTTTTGTTGTTTTGTTTTTTATTCCGCAAGTTGTTTTCGGAGGCGTGGTTATAAACGAAACATTATACGATGCCACGGGAACCGACACGGGAAAAGAATATGTAGTTTTATACAACAACGGCGATTCGGCTATGGATTTAATGAATTACGAGCTGAATGCCGTATCCGGAGATTATTATATTTTCCCATCTTTTTCTTTGAACCAAAAATCTTCTGTCGTAATTCATTGGCGCGCAGAAGGAATTAATTCGCAAACCGATTTATATACCGGAACTTCCGGTTTTGACGCAAATATGGGCGATACATCCGGTTGGGTAGCGCTGTTTAAGGGACACCCGACATCGGGCACGGCAAAAGATTTAATCGTCGATTATCTGGAATACGGAGCTGGCGCCAAAACATGGGAAGGAGCTGCTAATGATGCAGGGATTTGGGTTGCGGGAAACTTTATCGTTGATGTCGACGCGGGAAAATCGATAAAATTGAAAATCGACGGTCAAGACAATAATTCTCCAAATGACTGGATGGAGTCCGAGCCGACAATTAATACGTCCTCGCAAGAAACAACAACCCAAACAACAGAACAGCAAGGCACGACCTCAATCATCAACAACCCTCCTCTTCCCGACGCGGGAAACGATATTATTGCTTTTATTGGCCAGGAAATAAATTTTGACGGAACCGAATCAACTGACCCGGACAATGACGAATTGGCTTATTCTTGGAATATGGGCGACGGAAAGTTAATCGAAAAACCGACTTTCGCTTATAAATATCTTTATCCTGGAACTTATTTAGTTACTCTAATGGTTTACGACGGAAGAAATTACGCAACTGACACAATTACTGTAAAAATCCAATCAGTACAAATCACCATCAACGAATTCATGCCCAATCCTTCGAGAAAAGACGAGGAGGAAGAATGGATTGAAATTTACAACGATTCCGAAGGAATTGCCGATATCAGTGGCTGGCAACTTGATGACGGCGAAGAAGGAAGCAGTCCTTTTATTTTTCCGCAAAATACCCTGATTGCGCCGAAAAGCTATCTGGTTTTTGCCCGCCAAATTACCAACATTGCCCTGAATAATGACAAAGACGCTGTTCGCCTGCTCTTGCCCGAAGATGTGGTTTTTCAGGAAGTAAATTACGAAAAACCGCCACAAGGAAAATCTTCAGCAAGAACCAATGAAGGGTTTGTTTGGAGCATGCCAACGCCAGGGGCGATAAATCTTTCCATCGTGGCGGCGGCCAAAAGTAAAGAAGTTGTTTATCGAGGCACTGTCGAAACGGAAATAACTAAAGAACCATCCCAAGACATTGCAGTCGAATATACTGCGCCAACGCAAAAAATCGAAGGAGGGTATACGGAAATCGCTGTACCGGAAACAAACACTGAAACCAAAAACCAATTGGCCATGGCCAAAGAATCGGTTTCAAAACATATTTCCGGTAATTTGATCTATGTTTTCGTGATTATTGTTTTAACCAGCCTGGTAATCGGGTTGTTGTTAGCGAAATTCCGCAGACGCAAAAACGAATTTCCGCAAATTTAATTGACTCTTGCAATGATTTCTGCCAAAATTTATTTATTAAACACTAATTGTTAAATTCATGAGCGGACATTCTAAGTGGGCAAACATTAAAACCAGAAAAGAAGCAATGGACAAAAAGAAGGGCAAGGTTTTTTCTAAAATGGCAAAGCTGATTGAAATCGCGGCAAGAAAAGGCGGAGACCCGGAAATAAACCCAACCTTACGCTTAACCATCGAAAAAGCGCGGTCTTTTAATATGCCCAATGAAAACGTCATCCGCGCCATCAAAAAGGGGTCAGGAGAAGATAAAGAGGGCGGACAATTGGAGGAAGGATTATATGAAGCATATGGGCCCGAAGGAAGCCAATTGATTATTGAAACGATTACGGACAATAAAAACCGGACCTTGTCCGATGTTCGTCATGTTTTAACGGAACACGGCGGAAGATTAGCAGAAAGCGGAAGCGTAAAATGGAACTTCAGCCAGATGGGAACAATTTTAATCGATAAATCTAAGTTGGCCTCTCAAAGCAAAGAGGATCTCGAGCTGAAAATGATTGATAACGGAGCTGAAGACATTAAACGGAGAAACGACGCCCTGGAAATCTACACTAAGCCGGAAAATCTGGAAAAACTCAAAGAGGCGATCAAGGGACTGAATATCGAGATTGAAGAATCGGGGCTGGAATGGGTTCCGAAAAACGAGATTGAAATCAAAAACCCGCAAGCCAAAAAACAAATCGAAACTCTTTTTGAGGAATTGGATGAAAATGACGATGTGAAAGATATTTATTCGAATGTAAATTTATGATTATTTTGGGAATCGACCCGGGAACGGCAATTATCGGTTTCGGCTTAATCGAAAAGGAGGATAAAAGCCAAAAACTGAAACCGATTGAATACGGATGCATCAAAACATCCGCTAAATTTTCTACCGCGGAAAGACTGAGGGTCATTCACGAAGAATTAAGCTCTTTATTGAAAAAACATAAACCGGATATAGTGGCGGTCGAGGATATTTTCTTTTTCAAAAACCTAAAAACCGCAATCAAAGTAAGCCAGGCAAGAGGAGTAATCTTGCTTACGATTGCCGAGAAAAAAATTGCTGTTGCCGAATTTACTCCACTACAAATCAAGCAAGCAGTGGCTTGTTATGGACGCGCAGAAAAAATTCAGGTTCAAAAAATGGTTAAAACGCTTTTGGGTCTTGATGAAATTCCCAAGCCCGACGATGCTGCAGACGCCCTGGCAGTTGCCATATGCTGCGCACACAGTACGAGAAGTTAATATCTGGGGTTGACACCCGATTTTTAAAAGATATAATAATGCTTACGGGTTCAGTGGGTCGGATAATGACCCGTTGCAGGAGGAATCACGTAGATAATAATTATTAAAATAAAATCATGATTACAGACCTCAAGGATTCCTACTCTCCTCTTTTAATGGAAGAAGGCGAGGAGACGGAAGTACCGGAAGAAACAAGCGATGCGGAAGAAACGAAAGAAGAGGAAGAAACGAAGGAAGAGGAAGATGACGAAACAAAAGAGGCAGGGGAAGACACGGAAGAAGATACCGATCTTGAAGACGAGGACGAAGAAGAATAATAATAATAAACTAAAACCCCCATACAAAATGGGGGTTTTAGTTTATTGCCGATTTTATTAATCAGTGTTTCTTGGTCAATTTAATGAATTTCCTTCCTGCCCTGATAATTTTGTCTTCGTTTCTGTTGTCTATTAATTTCTGGTAATCGTCTATTCGTATCCCGTTTTCTTCAACCCCTCCCTGCTTAATTAAACGCTTAGCTTCTCCCTTGCTACTGACTAGCCCGTCTTCAAATAATAGAGTTACTATATTTGTTGGTTCTTTGAATTTAGACTCGCGTATTTTTAGTGGTTCCTTTTTTTCTCTAAAAATGCGGTTGAATTCTTTTCCCGCTTTTTCGGCTGTTTTTTTGTCGTAATGAATGACAACCACCGCTTTTGCCAATTTTGCTTTTTCATCTCTTGGGTTTACTTTCCCTGTTTTGATTTTATCGGAAATTTCGGCCAACTCATCAAGAGAAAAATCAGTACAGAGCTCGAATCCGGGAATAATCAATTCGTCGGGCCAAGACATAATTTTTCCGTACATTTGGTCAGGATTTTCGTCCAAATTAATCATATTGCCTTCGGTTTTGCCCATTTTCTTGCCCGAAGGATCCGCTAACAACTTAGTCGTCAACACGAATTTTTCCTTATTTTTAAGTATTTTCATTAAATCTCTCCCGCAAAGCATATTGAAGGTTTGGTCATTGCCACCGATTTCCAAATCAACGTCCATTGCCACGGAATCGTATGCCTGGGCCAGCGGATAGAGAAACTCGTGTAAATAAATCGGCTTGTTGTGTTTTATCCTTTCCTGAAACATGTCCCTGATTAACATTTGCTGGACCGTAAAATTGGAAGCCAATTCGATTAAGTCTCCGAATTTCAATTTATTGTTCCATTCGCCATTATAAAGTACTTTTGCCGGATTCTTTCCTGAAAAATCCAGAATTTTGCTTGTCTGTTTTTTGTAATTTTTAAGATTCCCCAATATCTCTTTTCTGTTAAGTTTTTTCCTTGCCGCTGTTTTATCGCTCGGATCTCCAATCATTCCTGTAAAATCGCCGATAAGAAAAATAACTTCGTGACCCAATTTTTGAAATTGAGCCAGTTTTCTTAACTGAATAGCATTGCCGACATGGAGACTCGGCGATGTTGGGTCAAAGCCGCAATAAAGCCGGATTCTTTTACCGGATTTTAATAACTTTTCCAGAGCTTCCGGGCTCGGATAAATTTTTTCCACCCCCTTTTTCAGAATTTCTTTTATTTTTTCCGCGTCAGTGATGATTTTTCCCATATTTTTACTTTACTATAATTCACGGAGTTTAACAATATTGCCATAATCCGATTGTTATTTTATGATTAAAATATCGTATTAATATCGTATAATGCCGAAAATAACTTCTTATCACGAAGGGGACCAAGCTAGCTTGTGGACAAAAATCAAGCTTTTTTGGTTTCGTAAAAAAAATAAAATCAAGCACAAAAAAACGCTGAAGAGGATTCTGATTTTTTTAATCGGGGTTTTTATTTTTTTCCTGGTCGGCGTTATCGGAGTTTTTGCCTACCTTGTAAAAGACCTGCCCAGCGCCGACGCGCTGAACAGAAGAAAAGTAATCGAATCGACAAAAATCTACGACCGCACCGGAACCATTCTCCTCTACGATGTACACGGAGAAGAAAAAAGAACCGTAATCCTTTTTGAAGAAATCCCCCAACATCTGAAAGACGCAACACTGGTAATCGAAGATGATAATTTTTATCATCATGCCGGCATCGATTTCAGGGGAATCATCAGGGCTTTTTTCGCCAATTTACAGGGAAAAAAAATAAGCCAGGGCGGCTCAACAATTACCCAGCAGTTGGTTAAAAGCACTATTCTCAGTCCGGAAAAAACCTATACCAGAAAAATAAAAGAAGCAATTCTCTCGATTGAAACAGAAATCAAATACACAAAAGATGAAATTTTTAACCTGTATCTCAACCAAATTCCGTACGGCTCCAATGCTTACGGGGTAGAAGCAGCCAGTCAAACGTTCTTTGACAAACACACCAAAGAATTAACCGTTGCGGAAAGCGCGCTGCTTGCCGCGCTGCCGCAAGCTCCAAGCTATTATTCTCCTCACGGCTCGCACTTAAACGAACTGAAAAACCGCCAAGAATATATTCTGGGAAGAATGCTTAAATTCGGCTATATCACGCAAAGCCAGTTCGACCAAGCAAAAACAGAGGAGTTGAAATTTTCTTCGGTTAAAACCAAATTTGGCGCCCCTCATTTTGTTATGTATGTTAAGGAGTATTTGGAAGAAAAATACGGGAAAGACTATATTGAACAGGCAGGATTAAGGGTTTATACGACACTGGATTGGGACCTGCAGCAAATAGCGGAAAAAATTGTTGCTGACGGAGTGAGCAAAAACATCCAGGCCCACAATGCCAACAATGCGGCACTGGTTTCAATCGACCCAAAAACAGGGCAAGTATTGGTTATGGTTGGCTCAAAAAACTATTGGGCAGAAGAATCAAGCCCCAAAGGGTGTGTTCCGGGGAAAAATTGTTTATTCGAACCGAACGTAAACGTAGCTATTCGTCCTCGCCAGCCAGGCTCTTCTTTCAAGCCCTATGCCTACGCTACTGCCTTTGAAAAGGGGTTTACGCCCGAAACAGCGCTTTTCGACCTGCCAACGGAATTTTCCTCAAATATAGATGAATGCCCCCTGACCAATATCGATTACTCAAATAAAAATCCCTTGTGCTATCATCCGCAAAATTACGACGGAAAATTCAGGGGCCCTTTAACCATGCGTCAAGCAATTGCCCAATCTTTAAACCTGCCCTCGGTAAAGGTTTTATACTTGGCGGGAGTTAACGAAACCATAAACACCGCTCAAGACATGGGCATCGGAACACTGAAAGACCGCTCCAGGTATGGTCTTTCTCTGGTTTTGGGAGGAGGAGACGTAAAACTACTCGAACACACTGCGGCGTTTTCAGTGTTTGCCAATGAGGGCATAAAAAATCCTTTAAACGTAATTTTAAAAATCGAAGACTCTAACGGGAAAATCCTGGAAGAATACAAAGAAAAACCAATTAAAGTCTTGGAGCCGCAAATCGCCAGAACAATATCCAGTGTTTTGTCAGATGAGGAAAACAGGGCGCCTATTTTCGGTTCTAAGTCCAAACTTTATATCGAAGGAATTCCGGTTGCCGCAAAAACAGGGACCACTCAAGAATATCGAGACGGCTGGGCAATGGGCTATACCCCTTCTTTGGCTATTGGGGTTTGGGCGGGAAATAACGACAACACCCCGATGAAATATGGATCCGATGGAGTTTATGTGGCTGCGCCAATGTGGAACGAATTCATAAAACAAGCATATGCCAAGAAACAAGAAATGAGGAGCGGTAAGCAAGAAATTAAAAATTACTTTGACTTACCGGAAACACCGGAAGAATTCAATCCGCCAGAGCCGATTATCACCAATAAAGACGTTTTAAACGGAAGATTTGCCACAGAGATTAAAATAAAAGTGGATAAGGCTTCCGGAAAACTGGCAACGGAAATGACTCCGCCCAACATGGTTGAGGAAAGAAGCTATTTTCAGGTTCACTCTGTTCTATATTTTTTAAACAAAGATGACCCGCTGGGCGAGGGCGATAGTCGCAGCGACTCGCAATTCAATAACTGGGAACAGCCAATACTGGAATGGCTGAAATCGCCGGAAAGGGTTGGACTTTATAATCAGCCCCTGCCCCAGGAATACGATAATGTTCATACTTCGGAAAACCAACCAACGATTTTTGTTTATTCGCCCTACGATAATCAACTTGTTAGCGATGATTTATTAAAAATAGAGGCCGAGGCAAGTGCCCGGCCTGGAGTGGAAAAGGTTGAGTTTTTTCTTGACGACGACTTAATTGGGATAAAATACTCCCGTCCTTATTCTTTAAATTTTGAGCTATCACCCGATACGG
>Ga0315274_10001703_pt1 | contig 33625 bp, 33 predicted proteins | sample YL17G02_20_MG_FD_203700 | JGI IMG/M metagenome (GOLD analysis project Ga0315274, IMG submission 203700) | Sediment microbial communities from Yellowstone Lake, YNP, Wyoming, USA - YL17G02_20 | ecosystem: Environmental > Aquatic > Freshwater > Lake > Sediment | place: USA: Wyoming | collected...
GGGACATGCCGGTGCCATCATCTCCGGTGGAGCGGGTACAGCCTCTCAAAAGATAGAATTTTTAGAGAATGCAGGGATCAAAGTGGTAGACTATCCAGAATTTATACCCCAGGAGCTTAAGAAATTATTAAAGTTGTGATTCAGACTTTAGACCATAGAATGAAACTCAAGGTTAAGGCTAAGGTTGAGGTTGAGAAATTCTAAATCTAAATCTAAACCTTAACCTTAACCTAAACCTGCATGAAGTCCTTGTCTGATACTTGAGACCCATTGTTTGCAGGTGTATTCTCGAGGTAAAGTATGGAAAGACTAATTGTCGGTATTTCTGGCGCATCAGGTGCGATTCTTGGAATCAGATTATTGGAAGTTCTCTCTAAATATGATTTAGAAACTCATCTCATCGTCTCAGATGCAGCGAAAAGAACGATTGAAATTGAGACGGATTGGAGAGTGGAGGATGTGGAAGCCCTTGCCAATCAGGTCCATGACTTTAATAACATCGGTTCCTCTATCTCCAGTGGATCCTTTAAGTCAAAAGGAATGGTTGTCATTCCCTGTACCATCAAAACCCTATCGGCTATCGCCTATTCTTTTAACACAAACCTTTTGGTCCGTGCCGCCGATGTGATATTAAAGGAACGAAGGAGACTGGTGTTGGTTCCGAGGGAGATGCCGTTGCACAGAGGACATTTAGAAGCGATGCTAAAGGTTCACGATCTGGGCGGAATCATTTTACCTCCGATGCTTACATTTTACCACAAACCGAAAAGCGTGGAAGATATGATCAATTATTTAATTGGAAAAGTTCTTGATTCCCTTGATATTCCCCATAACTTGTTTAAGAGATGGGACGAAAATACGAAGAACTGAGAGGAGGGGAGGATTTCAGTAAGCATCTCTTTTTCCGTAATAGAGATCAGGGAGCATATCGGGCTACCTCTTTTCGACGTTCCTTGCAATAAATATCCTTTTCTCCATTAAGCTTTAAGAGCCTTAGTTTCAAAAGTGGATTGGCACATTTCCTATGCCAACTCATTCCCCGCTTCTTAAACCTCCGAGCTACCGCAATGTCCACCGTCTTCTCCACAGGCATCACGGAATTGGAGATGCTTCCGGTTCCTATCTTCAGGTTGACACTCATTTCGGCACAAGATATATTATAGCGGTCGCTGAGGATACCAGGGGATCTGGAATTTGACCGCAAAGTTTTTTATATCTATGACTTTAAATAAAAAGGCCGTAAATGAAGAAAAAAATGAAAAAACTAATTCTTTGTTTGCTGTTTGCAGGCGTCATCATTTCCATCTTTCTTTCTCCCCAAGCACTTTTATCAGCACCCTACTATGAGGGAAAGACAGTTAGAATTATCGTAGGGTTTGGACCAGGAGGGGGATATGATCGCATGGCACGACTTCTGGCAAAACATCTCCCCAAGTATATCCCTGGGAAACCCACTGTCCTTGTTGAGAACATGGAGGGAGCCAGCAGTATCATCGCTGCCAATCATATCTATAATCTGGCCAAGCCTGATGGCCTGACCATTGGAACCTTCAATCGAGGGCTTCCCTTTGCTCAACTGCTGAAGATAGAAGGAGTCAAGTTTGATATCAACAAATTCTCCTGGATAGGATCAGCCGCTGTCGAAGCTACGATCCTTACAATGCGGAGTGATCTTCCTTACAAGACCGTCGATGACCTCAAGAAAGTAAAAGAGCCCATCCCCCTTGCGGGCATGGGTCCAGGGACTTCAGACACCCAATTTGCCATCCTTTTAAAGGAATTTACTGGGCTCAACATAAAATTGATCATTTATCCTTCAAGTGCTGATGGTATGTTGGCGATCGAGCGTAAAGAGGTGGATGGTCGAGCAGGCTCCTATAGTTCACTCAAGCCATTCATCGAGAGGGGATTGGTGCGTCCTTTGGTTCGTGGTGGGGTATCTGAGCCAGGGATTGAGAATTTACCGGTGATTGAAGACCTTACTACCGATCATAAAGGTAAGACAATAATGGCCATGCTTGCCTCTGCAGATCGGATGGGACGACCCTATATAGCTCCTCCCGGGACTCCCGTTGAGGTGATGAACATTTTAAAGGATGCCTTCGCTAAAGTTATCAAAGACCCCGAGCTCAATGAGGAATCTAAAAAATTGATGATGGGGGTTGAGTATGCCTCTGCTGAAGAGATATTGAAGGTTATACATTTCACTTTCAACCAACCGGAAGATATCGTCAAAGAATTCTCCAAGTATGTCAAGTTTTAAAATCCCCCTTTACTAAAAGGGGATTTTAAATTTTTATGTTTCGCCTGTGTGATAAACGCATCATGGAATATTTATTTAGCAAATTCAAATAGGGAGGTAACGTTATGAAAAGGCAGATTCTATGTTTAATTATTGCTTTCTTTATCCTCACCGTGTTTGTCTCATCCAAACCACTATTGGCAGCCCCATATTATGAGGGTAAGTTGATCAATATTGTTGTTGGGTATTCACCTGGAGGGGGCTATGACCGCATGGCTCGGCTTCTCGCAAAACACCTTCCCAAACATATCCCTGGGAAGCCCACTGTATTGGTCCAGAATATGCCAGGTGCTGGCAGTCTGATCGCTGCCAATCACATTTACAACATCGCCAAGCCGGATGGTCTGACCATTGGAACCTTCAATCGGGGAGTCCCTTTTGCTCAACTACTAAAAGCAGAAGGGGTTAAATTTGATATAACCAAATATTCATGGGTAGGGTCAACAGCGGTCGAAGCTGCTGTACTCGCCCTCCGGACCGATCTCCCTTATAAGACCTTTGATGATGTTTTGAAATCAAAATCACCTTTAATGATTGGAAGCGCAGGCGGCCCAAGCGATAGCAACACTCAATTTATCATCCTTTTAAAGGAATTCGCCGGGCTTAATGCAAAGATGATAGACTACCCTGCAAGCGCTGAAGTGATGCTGGCCGTCGAGCAAAAAGAGGTGGATGGCAGAGGGGCTTCTTATAGCTCCATTAAGCCCTTCATCGAGAGAGGACTGGTGCGTCCTTTGATCCGTAGCCGAGTATCTGAGCCAGGGATTGAGAATTTACCAGTGGATGAAAATTTCACCACAAATATTAAAGGTAAGACGATTATGGCCATGCGTTCAGCTCCTGAAAAAATCGGCCGACCTTATGTGGCTCCTCCGGGAACCCCGGCTGATATCATGAACATTTTAAGGGATGCCTTTGCCAAAGTAGCCAAAGACCCAGAGCTTATTGAAGACGCTAAAAAAAATATGATGACTATTGAGTATGTCCCTTCAGGGGAATGTTTGAAGGTATTAAATTATATTCTCAATCAACCGGAGGATATCGTCAAAGAATTTGGCAAATACATAAAATTTTAAAGTTGGCTTGTCAATCGCCCCCAAATTAGTTAAATCTATCTGAATTTTCAGAAATGGAAGAAACTCTATGGAAACTATGAAAACCATGGTTGACGCATGTATAGGTGGGCTATTGATAAATTTGCAATTGTGGCCGTTTATTTACATGCTCATCGGGTGTGCAATTGGTTTCTGGGTAGGGATACTTCCTGGAATAGGAGGGGGCACTACGTTGGCCCTCATGATGCCTTTCATTTATAAGATGACTCCACAGGAGGCCTTTCCTTTCCTCCTGGGGATGCATTCTGTTGTCCAGACAACCGGGGATATTACCTCCGTCCTCTTTGGGATTCCTGGGGAGGCGACGACAGTGGCTACGATTGTTGATGGTTTTCCCATGGCCAAGAAGGGAGAGGCAGGACGGGCACTGGGTGCCGTCCTGATGAGTTCCTTGATTGGGGCCTTATTTGGGGCGGCGTTCCTGGCTTTTACCATACCTATCGTTCGGCCCTTAGTGCTTGCCTTTGGTTCTCCGGAAATGTTTATGCTGATCCTTTTGGGTCTGACATGTATCTCAACCTTAAGCGGTCATGGGAAACGAGGTCTTCTTCTGGGATTGATGAGCGGAGGGTTTGGGTTCTTATGCTCTTTAGTGGGACAAGACCGTCAGGCAGGAGTCCTCCGCTTCACCTTTGGACAGCTCTATCTGTGGAATGGCCTATCCATCATCCCTGTGGTAATAGGACTTTTCGCAATCCCAGAGATTATTGACCTTGCAGTTAGAGGAACTGGAATCGCAGGGAATGTCCCCTTTGGCAAACTCGGAAAAGGAGTAAAGGATGGAATAAAGGACACCTTTCGTCATTTCTGGCTCACCATCCGCTGTAGCCTCATCGGTTCCTTGATCGGGATTTTGCCGGGTCTGGGGGGAGGGGTTGCTCAGTGGGTCTCTTATGCCCATGCGACGCAGAGTGCTAAGACGGAGGAGGAAAGGGCCGGATTTGGTAAGGGAGATATCAGAGGAGTTCTGGGTCCGGGCGCAGCAAACAACTCCAAGGAAGGTGCGGGTTTGATTCCTACTGTTGCCTTTGGTATTCCTGGTAGTAGTGGGATGGCCGTTCTGATGGGTGCTTTTTTTCTTTTAGGGATTGTGCCTGGTCCAGACATGCTGACCAAACATCTCACCTTGACTTACTCAATGGTCTGGACGATCGTTTTGGCCAACATTATCATTGTGGCGGTGTGCCTGCTCTTTATCAATCATCTTGCAAATCTGACCACTATACGGGGAAGTCTTATCAATCCCGTTGTTCTCCTGTTATGTTTTATTGGGGCATATACATCGAATAACGACATTGGTGACCTCATCGTATTAATGATATTCGGAGGCGTAGGATATTTCATGGTGCGATTTCGTTGGCCTCGCCCCCCCTTCATCCTGGGATTTATTCTTGGGAAACTTGCCGAGACCTATCTTTATTCCTCCACCACCCGGTATGGGGCTGCCTGGCTAATTCGGCCTAAGGTCATCATCCTTTTCTGTATTGCTGCGGCATTTGCTCTCTATCCCTTTATTCAGAAAAGATTCAGAAAGGCGGACTTAGGTGAACCGGATAAGATTTAAAGGTAGTCATTTGATGAATCTTTTTATGGTGGTGATTGCCGTTGGAGTCGTTCTCACTGCCTTGAAATGGCCATTTAAAACTGCTCTCTTCCCTATGGTCATAGGTATAACTGTCTTTTTTATGTCCTTTGCAGAGTTATTGCTAAGCTTATTTGGAAGGGAAGAGAGAGGGAAGAAACAGAGTGCAATTGACTTTAAGTTATCAGAAGATGTCGATAAGGCAGTAGCCCTTCGCCGGACTTTGTTGACCTTCGGATGGATCATCGGCTTCTTCTTATTCATCCTCTTTTTTGGCTTTTCCATTGCAGTCCCTCTATTCGTCTTCCTCTACATAAAACTCTATGGTAAGGAGAAGTGGGTTATTTCAGTCACCATGGCTGTCATGTCCTGGTTTTTCTTTTACGGTCTGTTTGTATGGTTATTGGACACTCCGTTTGAGGAGGGGTTAGTACTGAAGGTGTTAAAGGCGATTGTGATTGGATAACCATTCGGGGATGAAGCGATGCGAAAATATGTGGACATGAGGGGCCATTGCCCCTGGAGAACGTCTCTGTGATCTTATAAGAATCCTGAAAAAGGGTGTCATTTAGCGCTAGATCTTGTTACATGGAAAATAAGTCTCAAATCCCCCCATCCCCCCTTTACTAAAGGGGGGTGAGGGGGGATTATCAATTTTCATGGTTCGTGGGTGGCCAATTGGCCATGAATAATTTGTTGAATAATCGCTCTTATTAAAGAATTCGCATCAAAAAGAGTGGAAAAGGGAGACTCGTTTAGCCATGAATGAAGAATTAAAAATGAAACTGGAAAAAGGTTACAAAATATTGTGCATGGAAGGTCTCGCTGAAGATACGATTCGAGGTCACATCACGGTGAAAACTGATGACAACCGAATCTATATTAAGCCCTGGGGAATGGGTTTTGAAGAGGTAACGGCTCAGGATATGTTGGGTGTGGATCCAGATGGGAACCTTTTAGAAGGGAAAGGGCGCCTCCACTCTGAATTGATATTGCACCTGGAGATTTATCGAAAAAGGAAAGATATTTTTTCTGTGGTCCATGTCCATCCCCTTCATTCTGTTCTGCTATCCTCTGTATTTAATGGGACCATCAAAATCGTTACACAGAACGGGATGCATTTTGCGGGGAAGATTCCTTTTTATGAATCTTTGGACCTCATCCGATCTAGGGAACAGGCTATCGAACTGGCCCAAGTCATGGGAGACAAATTATTTGTACTCATGAAAAACCACGGGATCGTTACAGCAGGGAGATCCCTGGAAGAAGCGATCATATTGGCCATCGACCTTGAAAAAGCGGCCAAAGAGCACCTGATGATCTCATCGTTTGAGAAAGTTACAGAAGTTACATTGGAACTGGCAGAAAAGATGAATGCAAAACTTTTCAATCCGGAGCAGTATAAGATGATGTGGGATTTTTACTGCCGAAAGCTCGACAGAAGGAAACCATCGCCTTCCTCCACGGTTTTATCCTGAGGGTCAAAACAGAACCGCATGGGTTGAACCGATTGAAACAAGGGTGAGGACAATGGCAAAAGATTTGAGATCCTACTTGGAAGAATTTAAGAGGGTGGCCCCACAGCAATTCCGGAAAGTCTTCCGAGTGCTTGAACCGCAATGTTAGCACAAAATCTGAGAAAGGCGAAAGTCATCGATCAGAGGAAGAGATTGTAAAGCGCCTTGCCATCGACAAAATCCTTGGCAGAGGGATTATTGATAAGTTATCCCAGGGAAGTGGCGGCCAGATTACCAGTATGGGAATTTAAGAAAACTTATTAAATGAAGGTCATTGCGAGGAGTCCCATATTGGCAGGACGGCGCTTGCGCGCCGAAGCGCTTCAGCGCGCAGGCGTCGAAGCAATGACAATAGAATGGGAGGGGAAGATGGCTGATACATCAAAAAAAGAGGAAAAAGAATATTCAAGTTCCGAAACGGGAAAGGTTTATCAAAAAGAGAGGCTATTTTTTCGGGAATTGACCGGCCTCACTTACAGTTTAAGGGAGGAACTTAAGCGAATAAGAAAGGTACCCAGGGTCATTAAGGGGAAAGACCTCAAATTTAAAAAAGGTTCCCAATTCTACAATGTCGATATTCTCACCCCGAAGGAAAAGATTACTCAGGTTCTTTATGCGCATTATATCGTGATTGCCCCAGGTGGGAAATCGGATAAGCATGGCCATATGAATGAAGCCATGTTTTATATTTTGGATGGAAAAGGCCATGAAATCCACGACGGTGTTCGGTATGACTGGGAAGCAGGAGATGTGGTGGTCGTTGAGAATTCCTGTGTCCACCAACATTTCAATGACGATCCGAATCGACCTGCTCGGGCCCTCGTGATCAAATCAAAACCTCTTTATCTATTTATGAACATGATCATGCAGGAGGTGGTCGAAGAAGCACCCAAAGACCCCGTTCCGGGTCATGAAGGTTTCAAACCAACCTATCTTCCTGAATAATCCTGCGGAAAAAAAGGAGGGATTGATCATGTTATACGAGGAGTCAAAAAAAGCCAATATCAGAAGAGCAAAATCGAATTATTATGAAGAAAAGCTCAAAGACAGTGAGCGGAGAATAGAAGAAAATAAGAGAAGGAAAAAGATCATAAAGCCGGAGGAGATGCCCTGGGAGAATTCGAGGCAGGGTATCATTAAACATCTCTTTAACGAAAAGATGGACGTTCAGGTTGAAGCGGTCGATGCTTATATGCAATTTATTCCACCCGGGAGTCGCTCGGGTAAACATCGACATATGTCAGAAGAGTATATTTTTGTACTTGAGGGCAGGGGGTATGATCTGCACTGGGATGTCGATTTTGAATTAGGAGAAAAATATATCTGGAAGGTGGATGAGAAACCCAGTATCTGGGAATGGGAACAGGGGGATTCTATTTACATTCCACCCAATACAGTGCATCAGCATTTCAATGCAGATCCAGATAAGCCTGCTCGGTTTATTTCAGCAATAAGTCGAATGGTCCGTTACATCGGGTTTGATGATTTAGAGCAGATCGAAAATGCTCCTGAATACAAGAAGAAATAGTGTGATGTTCGGTTTTTTAATTTTGAGGGTCTAATTAAAATCTCAAAGGAGAAGAAGTGATGAAGCCGAAGTTCCTATATGATGACCTACGGAGCTGGATCGACCAAACCAGAAAGCTCGGCGAAGTGAGAGATGTTGCAGGAGCAACCTGGGAGGAAGAGATCGGGATGGCTACAGAGCTCCTTCACCTCTCGGACTCTGCTCCCGCTGTTCTGTTCGACAAGATCCCTGGATATCCAAAGGGGTACAGAGTCTTGACCAACTTCTTCGGTGGCAAACGGATGAACATGACCTTAGGGTTTCCAACGGAGCTCTCACGGGTCGAGCTTTCCAATGAGTTCAATAAGGCCTTCCAAGAAGCAAAGCTCATGACTTATGAATTCGTAAAGGATGGCCCAATCCTGGAAAATGTTCAGAGGGGAGACAAAGTGAATGTCCTATCCTTTCCAGTTCCTTTTTGGCATGAAAATGACGGAGGACGTTATATCGGCACTGGAAGCTATGACATCACCCAGGACCCCGATGAAGGATGGGTGAATTTAGGAACTTATCGAGTAATGGTCCATGATGAAAAGAGTGTGGGATTTTATATCTCACCTGGAAAGCACGGACGTATCCACCGGGAAAAATATATGGCACGCAATCAACCCATGCCAGTGGCTGTTGTCGTGGGCAATGAACCCCTTCTATTCCTTATGGCCTGCAATGAAGTTCCCTATGGGATCAGCGAATATGAGTTTGCAGGGGCTCTACGGGGCAAGCCTTATCCTGTCATCCGCGGCGAGGTGACAGGTCTTCCTATTCCTGCCAATGCCGAGATTGTGCTCGAAGGGTTTGTTGATCCAAAAAAGCGGCGCCGGGAAGGTCCTTTCGGTGAATGGACAGGGTATTATGCCAGCGACGTTCGTGATGAACCCGTACTGGATATCAAGGCCATTTACCATAGAAACAATCCAATCATCCTGGGATGCCCTCCAAACCGGCCTCCGGATGAGCTCGCCCGGTACAGGGCGGTGATTCGCTCTGGCCTCCTCAAACAGGAGCTTGAGAAGGCTGGCCTCTCCGGTATCAAGGCTGTCTGGGCTCATGAGGCGGGAAGTTCGAGGATGTTGCTCGTTATCGGAATCGAGCAGAGGTATGGCGGCCACGCAACCCAAGTGGGCCATGTTGCCTCTCAATGTCACGTTGGGGCCTATGCTGGGAAATACGTCATCGTCGTGGACGACGATATCGACGTCTCCAATCTCGAAGAGGTCATCTGGGCTATGTTAACCCGTTCGGATCCTGCTACTTCTATCGATATTATCCATAATACATGGTCTTCAGCACTTGACCCCCGTATCCATCCCGACGATAAAGCCAAGGGAAAACTGACTAACTCCAGAGCGATCATTGATGCCACCCGGCCCTACGAGTGGCGTGACCGTTTCCCCATGGTGAATATGTCTAGTCCTGAGAGGGCTCGGAAGGCCCGGGAGAAGTTCTCATATCTTCTTGAAGGCCTTAGCAAGAAAATATGAAGGATCAAGAGTGATGGATTCGTAAAAAGTCCCAATTTGTCATCCTGAACCCTTCGCCCCGCCTGTAAGATTGTCAAGAAAGGGAAGCCAGGGATCCAGATTACTGAGTTTGATCCAGAGGCAGAGGAAATTTTTATACTTGGACTGGCTGATGGCGGATGATGCAGGGGATAAGAACAAAAGGTTGAGGTTTAGGTTAAGGTTAAGGTTGAGGAAGGATTTCAAGAAAGGAGGCTCAAATGAAATTAAAGATCACCCCCATTATTCACGGAAGCCTGATGTTTGAATACTCCGGGAAAGTGACCAATGTTGATCCTGTATCGAGGGCCGATTACAGCATATAGTAAATTGAAATAAGAGGGAGGTTCACATGAGTAAAGATCTTAGGGGTTTTATTGCGAAGGAAGAAGAGAGAAGATCGGGGTCGGTGATCCGTGTGAAAGACCGGATCGATCCGAACCGATTCGAAACCATTGCCTTTTTAAAACATCTCGATTTACTGGGTGAACAGAAGATGGTCCTCTTCGAAAATATCCTTACCCTCAATGGAAAACCTTCTCCTTTTCCACTCTTCTACAATCCCTTTATCACGCGGCAGTTTTGTGCTGATGCCCTGGACATGGGCGACCTTAGAAACAATATGGATTTAAGCCTTGAGGTTGCCGCACGAGAGTTAAAAAAGGGCGAATTGGAAGTGATCCATCCTCCAGAGAAGGCCCCATGTAAAGAGGTTGTCTTCAGGGGTTCTGAAGCAGATTTGGGAATGCTTCCCATCCCCATGCACCACAAAGATGATGTCGGTCCTTATCTCACCATGACATGTATCATGAAAGGTGGTGATAAGGTATTTTACGACATCACGTTCACCAAGAATATGTACTATGGATCACAGAGGATGAGTATTTCAGCCCATCCTCATCACCACCTGAGAACGATCATCGAGGAGAATGAGGAGAAAAACAAACGGACCCCTGTGATTATCGTCCTTGGGCACCATCCTGCCTTTTACCTTTCTTCCTGTTGCCTCACCCCTTATGGGAACGATGACTATATGACCGCCTCAGCTTTCCTTCAAGAACCTCTCGGTCTCACCCCTTCGGAAACTTGGGGGGAAGACTTTCTTGTTCCCGCAGATTCGGAGATCATTATTGAAGGTGAAGTACCTCCCCACAAAAGGGAGTCACAGAATCCCTTCGGTGAAATATTGGGTTACTACCAGCCAGAGATGAAGGTTCCAATAATCGAAGTAACAGCCATTACACACCGAAAGGGGGCTATTCTACAAGATATATGGTCTGGACAGATGGACCACTGGAACCTGGGGGGGATACCCAAAGAGGGAAGCGTGTTCAATGTAATCAAAAAAAATATTCCTGGAGTAAAGGCAATCCACCTTCCTGCCTCGGGCTGCGGTCGAGTCATCTGTTACGTCTCCATCAAAAAAGAGTTTGAAAACGAACCCAGAAAAGCAGCAATGCAGGCCTTTGTTGAAATGCCTAACCTTAAACTGGCCGTGGTTGTGGATGACGACATTGACGTCTTCAATGAACGTGAGGTGATGTGGGCGGTGGGGACCCGAACCCATTGGGATAAAGATCTGGAGGTTATTCGTAATGTTCAGAGCTTCCGCGGTTGGTTAGGAGACGCAGTGGCTGTTATCGATGCGACAAGACCCCTCAAAGGGGATTTTCCAAAAAGAAACGAAATCCCTCAGGACGCACTGGAGCGGGTCGATGTGAGTAAATATATCAATAGGTGAAGGGATGAAGGGTAGGTTCAAACGAACAGAGGTCTGGTTCAAGTTGGTCCTTCTTATTCTTTTTAGTCTCCTATACCTTTTGGCTATTCCCTATCCAGAAAAATCTAAACAGTTCCCCCAACTAATCGCTGTTTTCAGCATTGTTATGATTGTGATTTCGTTGATGATAGACCTCACCAGGAAGGAGACAGGGGTGGGAGAAATCGCAGATGTAGGTGATACGGAATTAAAGATCCTTGACGAAACAACCAAGAAGGCGAGAAGGAAGAGGTTTTACCAGGCATGGGGAATCATTCTGATTTCTACGGCGATCGGATTTTTAGGAGGATTCCTTTTTAGTACTTTCTCCCTTTTTGTTGGTTTTACCTTATTCTTTGGAAAGAGGACAAGAAAATATTTATTCAAAAATATCTTCATCGCTGTTGTGATGACCATACTCATCTATGTTGCATTTCAATGGATCATGGGTGTTCCTTTACTGACAGGAATCCTCTGGTAGAGTTTTCTTAAAGGGGGTCATTTAATTGGATGTCGTAACACAGGCAGTTACCTTCGTTTTCCAATGGCAGAATCTCGCCGCCCTAATAGCTGGCACGATTTACGGCATCATTATCGGAGTTCTCCCTGGACTTGGCCCTTCGGCTGGCATGGCCTTGGCCCTCCCTTTAGTCTTAAAATGGCATCCGGCCACAGCGCTCATTTTTATGGGATCTCTATATAAGTGCAGTAACTATGGTGGCTCCATCACGGCTATTTTAGTCAATACCCCAGGCGATGCCTCCAATGCAGCGACGATTCTGGATGGCTATCCAATGTGTGAAAAGGGGAAAGGTGGTGTGGCGTTGGCCATTAGCGCCACTGCGGCCATGGTGGGAGGAACGATCGGGATGATCTGCCTCATTTTTTCTGCCCCTTTTCTTGCTGAATTTGCCTTAAGATTTGGACCAGCGGAGTATTTCCTCACTGCCCTCCTTGCCCTCTCGATCATTGCCGCTGTGGTACAGGGCGCTACCATCAAAGGGCTCATTTCAGCCGGGCTGGGTTTGATGCTTTCCACAGTCGGTTTTGATGTAGTCACCGGACATCTTCGTTATACCTTTGGCTGGTCGCCCATTGAGGACGGCATTCCCCTTATTCAGGCTTTGGTGGGGCTCTTTGCAGTGACCCAAAGCTTGGTTCTTGCCGAGAGTGCGGAATCTATCTCTCGTATTGGCAAACTTGCTGGCGGTTTCTGGGAAGGGGTGATGACTTACTTCAAATATCCCTATGCGATCATTCGTGCTGCGACAATCGGCCTTTTTATCGGCATCCTTCCGGCTGTGGGGCAGAGTTCTGCTGGCCTCCTTGCCTGGGCAGAAGCGAAAAGGGAATCGAAACACCCTGAAACCTTCGGTAATGGAGAGCCAGAAGGAGTAATATCCTCGGAAACCTCTACCAATGCCTGTATGCCAGGAGATCTGGTTTGCACGATTGCCTTAGGCATTCCAGGGAGTGTGGGAGCAGCCATCTTTTTAGGCGTCATGATTATCTTTGGGGTCATCCCGGGTCCACTGGTATTTAAAGAGAAGGGCGACGTCATTTATAGTCTTTTTGTCGCCCTGGTTCTTACCTCTTTTATCCTCTTTTTAGTTGGTATTACTGTTGCCCGGCACTTTGCGTTGGTCACGCTTCTACCCAATGAAATTATCGTGCCGGTTATTCTGGTCGTCAGCCTGCTGGGAAGCTTTGCCATCCGTAATCTGATGGCGGATGTATTCATCAGTCTCGTTTTTGGGATCTTGGGATATATCATGTTAAAAGGTGGTTTTACACCAGTGCCCCTTCTTTTAGGAATGGTGCTGGGGGAAATGGTGGAAACTAATTACCATCGTGCCTTGATGATTTCTGGCGGGTCATACTCCATCTTTTATTCCTCAATCATTTCCAAGATTCTAATCTTTTTGACGTTTCTATCTTTAGCAGGACCCTATTTGGGACCCGTTTGGAAAAAATTAACCCAAGGGGAAAAATGAAAGGAAGAGAGAGAAATGTTTAAGAATCTATCTAAATCATTGGCCTTTTTATCGGTTGTGGGAGTCAGTCTGCTTTTAGCCTGCCCGTCTGCAAACAGTGTGGATTTTCCAAAAAAACCGATTAAGCTGATCGCATGTGCAGCTGCCGGCGGAGGGGAAGATACGGAAGCCCGTGGAATCGCTCCATATGTTGAGAAATATTTAGGGGTAAATGTCATGATCGAAAACCAGCCAGGTGCAGGAGGCAAAATTGCCTTCGAAAAGTTTCAGAGAACCAAACCGGATGGCTATAACTTAATTACCTATACCTTTCCTAAAAGCATCATTATTGAATATATGGGTAAAACCAACTATAAAACAAGAGATTTTACTCCAATCTTCGCCTGGTCTCGTTCTAATCAGCTCCTGGTGGTCCATGCGGATACCTGGAAGACATTTGATGAATTTTTAAAGGCAGCAAAGGCAAAGACTTTGGCAGGGGGCCTTTCGGGAAGGGGCAGCACGACCCATCTTGCTGGACTGGTGGCAGTGGATGAACTCGGGATTAAGGTCAATTGGGTGCCGTATGAGGGCGCTGCCGGCAGTACTGCTGCTCTAGCTGGGAAACATCTCGATTTTACAATCTGTCTGGCGACCTCTGCCCTTTCTCTCATTCAGGCGGGAAAGCTACGTCCCCTATTGATGTTCAGCGACAAACGCGATCCTTACTTTCCGGATGTCCCCATCCCCAAAGATTTGGGGTTTGATGTGACACCTATTCCGGCCATCCGTGGTGTTGAAGCCCCACCCAATACTCCACCTTCCATAGTAAAGGTACTGGAAGAAGCCTTTAGCAAGGCGGTAAAAGAACCCGCCTTTATCGATTGGGCAGATAAAAGAAAAATGGTCCTTCATCCTTTAAGTGCCAAGGAATTTAGTAAGATAGTAGTAGACACTTATCCCAAAGTAGAACAATTCAAAGAGATGTTCAAGGAGTGAGCCCCGTTAGAAATTCAAGCGGGCCATTAAATCCCGTCGGACTATCAACAACCTTTGATCAACCTTTCGAACCAACAGGAGTTGTTATCATCCTATAAAGTATTTACCGGTCACGACTTCAGAAGGAATGAAGAAATGGCGGTGATGAAAAAAATAAAAGATGCTTTGGGCTTAAAACATAAGAACATTACCCTTTGGGCAACAAGTATCGGCCATGCCTATACCCACTGGTTTCCTTCTACATTTTATCTTTTGTTGCCGCTCATTAAGGATGAACTGGGGCTAACTTATACCGAGATGGGCCTCTTAGTTACTACCCGTTTCGTGGTCAGTACAGGGGCTAACTTTCCTAGTGGCATGGTGGTTGATTTGTTGAAACGAAATAACCTGATTATGACGATAGCACTTGCCTGGGTAGGTATTCCTTACCTTTTTATGGGAATATCGAGTAGCTACACTCTTTTGCTGCTTTGCATGGCTATTGTTGGAGCTGGTAACAATCTGTGGCACCCAGCAGCGATATCAACCCTACACGACGCCTATCCAAAGAAAAGGGGTTGGGCGATGGGCTGGCATGCCTCAGCCGCAAATATCGGCGATGCCTTAGGTCCGTTCTTAAGCGGTATCTTGCTTGTTTGGATGTCTTGGAGGCACATCCTCATAGATAGTTTCATACCAGGCCTGGCTCTGGGACTATTAATTTGGAAGATGCTTGGAATTTCATCGGAGATGTCAACGGGTTCGTCTCACGAGGATGGGAAAGGAAACAAAAAAGAAGAAACAAAACGGTTATCTACAGGAGAGTATTTGAGAGGTCTGGGTAGGCTTCTGATAAACCCAAACATTTTTTTTCTTTCTCTCATTAACGGGATACGCTCGCTCACCCAAAACGGACTTTCTACTTTTTTGCCCAGTTACTTCATGAACCTCATGCACCTTTCTCCATGGTTGAGTGGGATCTATATGACCGTCATCCAAATTGCAGGCATTATATCCGCTCCTATCTCGGGCCATGTCTCCGACCGGCACGGGCGAAAGCGAGTTGTGAGGGCAGCACTATTTTCCACGAGCCTGGCTATTTTCTTTCTTGTATTCCTCAATATTTCCTGGCTTTTTGTGGTTTTTCTTGGGGTGGTAGGTTTCTTCCTCTATTCATTACGCCCTGTCTTAATTGCCTGGACGATGGAGGTGGCTCCCAAGGAGTTGGGAGGCACTGCAGTAAGTGTGCAATTCAGCTTCCAGTCAGCTCTTTCCGCCCTGGCTCCTGTGCTGGGGGGCTGGATCGCTGATACTTGGGGGTTGATGTATACTTTCTATTTTTTGGGCGCGATGTTGTTACTCTCTAACTTGTTTGTCGTTTTCATTAAAGAATCTGAACAACTCGAAGCGGTTAAAAAAACGTAGTGAAATCTCTTCATCAGGCCAGGTAGCTGAGGGCCTCTTCTAAAATTCCTTTTGCTGCATCCATCTTATAGCCATTGTAATGCAAAAGGGGACCTCCATCTGTAGCTTTATTACAAGCGCAATCCATCACGTCCTCAATGTTTTTCCAATTAAGAACAGCCGCAGTCTTTTTTAAAAAGAAAGGTACAATACCACCGAATAAAATGTACAAGTCAGTAGTGTAACAGAAGTATCTATGTCTTAAGCTTCAGCACCTTTTTGGCGTTCTCACCATAAATCTTCCCCATCACCCCATCGGATAGACCAAGCTCTCCTAGCTGACGAATTTTTATCTCTATTAAGCGATTCCGAGCGTATGGGTCGTCGGTCCCAAATACTATCTTTTCGGGGCCGACGAAGTCGTAGGTACACATGAATGAAGACCGGGTGAATGAACTGGCAGTGTCATAGTAAAATCGCTTGAGATACTCACTCGGCAGTTTCGAAATGTTTTCCCTGATCTCGGGAAAACCCTTGAATCCATCGTCCACTCGTTGGAAAACGAAGGGGATGGTGGCACCAAAGTGAGACAAGATGAGCTCGATGTCTGGGAACTTTTCAAAGACCCCATCGAACACCATCTTCGTAGCTGCCGTGGTTGTTTCGAATAGGAAACCCAGTAGGCCACCTAAATGATATTGACGCATTACTTCAATCCCAGCTGGCAGCGAGGGATGAAGATGAATAGGTAGTTTCATCCTATTGACCTCTGCCAGGAAGGGAAGATACTCCGGCGAAGTTAATGGTATTCGGCTTATGAATGTTCCTGTAGCAATACCGATGAATCCCAAATCATTAATGGCTCGATGGAGTTCCTTTATGGCGTTGGATGGATTACTCAAAGGGACGTTGGCGAAAGCTTTAAACCTGCTTGGGTATTTGCTGCATAGGTTCGCATTAAAATCATTCGTCATTTGTGCTAGGTGAAGATCAGCTTTATCACCGAAACTCTGAGGTGGTAACGTGGTCGATAATATCTCTAAGTCAATGCCCAGTTCATCCATCTTGGCCAGGCGCTTTTCTGCCGAATCCCAAATCGGGATAGGGATACCAGCATAAAATAATACTTTCTCGGCTTCATTCCCACTTAGCCTCTCGACCTCGTTTACATACTCAACTGGGTAAGTGTGACAATGGACGTCGATTTTCAGGTCAAGCTCCTTTCTCTTCACGTTCTACTAATGATAAGAACTCGCTTTTGGTTGGGCTGAATATAAGAAAAACGGAGTTGTATGTCAAGCAAAAAAGAGAGAGCTCTGAAAAACTACTCTACGCTCTCTTGAAGAGATTTCTCGACTTTTCCAGAAATCTCAAAGACAGCTCCTGTGGCATAGTAAATTTTTACCTCCCGGGCCAGAATTGTTCCATCCCTCTTGACTCCTGTTTTGATGTGGGCCACAGAGGGATGTCTCACTTGGGTAGTAAATGTATCATCGAAGATGTAGTCTGATTCCTTAAAACCCTTTTCCACATCCCCCTTTCGAAGTTGAAAGTGGTTGCACACGTTGGTTCCTTTGATAGGGTCGACGGTAGAAGCACGGACGTATTGAAAAATATCATAGAAAAAAATAAAATCTAAGTAGATTGTCAGCTGTTAACCATCTCTTTTTTTGTGATAAGGATCAGGCAGCATACATACTGAGACCTTAGGATGGTGCAAAGATATTCACATCATTACATTGAGAGCCTATGGAGTGGAATAGAGGTTATAGAGAGGCTAAAACAGGAATCTGAGAAAAATACACTCACAATTGGGAGCGTAATCGAAGAATGCCAAAATTTCTCATTGACGAAAATTTAGGAAGATTGTATATAGTTACATCGATCGCCCCTGTAGCTCAGGTGGATAGAGCAACGGATTCCTAATCCGTGTGCCGCGTGTTCGAGTCACGCCAGGGGCGCCACTATTTTTCCTAAGCCCTCCTTGCCAACTTATTGATCAAGATCGAAATGAAACCAGCAAACATAAGATAACTGATCACGGCCTCTGCCATCATCCATGCCTGTGCTGTAGGATGATCGATTTTTGGATTCACATTTCCAAATCCCAAAGTAACGAACTTGACAATACTAACATACCAAGCACTCAGCCAATTCAAATGGGCTTGATGGAACCAATCTACCCGATGATGGTAATAGACCCAAGAGAATAATCCCATCAGCCCCACGGCCCAGATCAGCCATAGCAGCAGACTCCGGCCACAATCAGAAGTAGCTTTCCAGAGTGGATAAAAGATCCATCGATGGAACCAGCTTTTTTTCTTGAATGCTTGTATAAATTGATAATCCGCGATGTGGCGTTTCATGATCTGATTCTTGGAACCATTCATCTTCGTTGTGTCTATACCTATAAAATTGGTCATACCTACTTTCTTCCAATTTTGCAACCACCTCATGCGATTTAGAAAGGGGATACGGTGTAAAACTTTTGGTCCCCACCACTTTATTAGCCGATTAAATACTTCATCGGTCGTATAGAGGACTTCTCCCAAATCTGCTCCGGATAGGTTGGCTCCCCAAAGATTAGCTCCTGACAGATTGGCTTCCCTTAGGAGAACTCCGGATAGGTCGGCTTTCCAGAGATTGGTTCCTGACAGATTGGCTTCACACAGATTGGCTCCTGATAGACCGGCCTCTGTCAGATCGGCTTCCGAAAGGTTGCATCCCCACAGGTTTGCCCTTGACAAGCTGGCTCCACGAAGGTTGGCTTTTGATAGGTCAGCTCCCCAAAGATTTGATCCTGACAGGTTGGCTTCCCTTAAGTATGTTCCTGAAAGATTGGCTTTCAACAAATCAGCTTCTGACAGGTGGGCCTTCAATAGATCGACGCCTGACAAAGGAGCTCCACGAAGATCTCTTTCTCCCCCTTTTGTATCGATAAGGAGTGGCCGTAACGCATTGATCAAGGTCTTATAAGCTTCTGTTTTGTGCCAATTGGGATCGCTCTTAATGGTACAAATCATCTCTCGAAGACCCGTCGTCTGTCCTACCCATCGATAACGGAGTAATGAAAATTTTGCAAAATCAGTCATTGATGTGGTCTCAGTTCCCTCCTTTAAGCGTTTTTGATTTGGGGTGGCTTTGTTTCAAAGATCGAAGTGATTGTATGAGCCGAGTTCTCTCCCGTCCTTTTTCTCTCCTTCTCCTCATGTTTCTCAAGCCAATCGTCCAGCGATCTTCTGATAAGGTCTGAGACTGTAAGTCCAGTTTGCGTGGAAATACCCTTGAGTCTCTTCACTTGAGGCAGTGTCAAGTAGATACCAAGTCTAGGCATAACAGGGAACTTATGTATGCAAAGTAGATGCCGGATGTACACCCTTCTTATGACTTATTCGATATGCTCCTCTAAAACAAGGATTAATCCATGGGCCTAAATTAAACCGATTTTATAAGGGAAGATAGATAAGTAATCGATTACAAAATAAATTATTATGTTTGGTCGGGGGTTTCTGTCGTCCTATTTCGCAGGAGTTCTGGGTACAGATTGTTTTTTTTTGAAAAATAATATAGTATGAATTTGAATAAAAGGAACTTCTAAGCTGATAGGTATTGGTAACAAAAATGAACGCCGAAATTATCGCCATTGGATCAGAGCTTCTCTTGGGTCAAATCATCGATACAAATTCCTCCTATATTGCAAAATGTCTTGCAGCCAATGGGATCGAACTTGTTAAGACGACTACGGTTGGAGATGAACTCCACAGAATGAAAGAGGCCATAGGAGAGGCCATCAACAGATCCCAGATCGTCATCACCACTGGCGGCCTTGGTCCTACAGAAGACGACCTCACCCGGGAGGCCATTGCTCAGGTCGCTCAACGTCCTCTCGTCTTTCAACCCCATCTTATGGAGCAGATTGAAGCCCTCTTCAAAAGGCGTGGCTTTCGAATGGCAGAAAATAACCGGAAACAGGCCTATATTCCTGAGGGGGCCATTCCCATTGAAAACCCTAAGGGAACAGCTCCAGGATTTATTGTGGAAGGCTCCTATTGGATGACTATTTCCGTCCCTGGCGTGCCTTCAGAGATGGAGTATTTGATGGAACATGCGGTCATTCCTTATCTTCGAAAACGATTCAATTTACAACATCAGGTCATTCAATATAAAGTGCTGCGTGCCTGTGGTTTGGGCGAGAGTGCGATAGGCCTTCAAATCAAAGATCTGATGAGAGAAAGCCAAAATCCTTCGGTGGGAACTCTTGCCTCAGTAGGGGACATTAAGATCAGAATTACAGCTAAAGCCGATAACCATGAAGAAGCTTCCATGTGGATACAAAAAATGGAACAGGAAATTCGAAATCGTCTTGGCATCCTGATTTATGGCGTGGACAATGAAACTCTCCATGGAAATATTGCTAAAGAATTGGAGAGGTTAAATCTCACAATATCTGTGGTTGAGACTTTTACAGGAGGAATCATATCTCAGAAATTGACGAGTACAGGTAGCACCTCCTTTGTTCAGGGGATAGTCCTTTCTTCTGAAACTTCCCAAAGGCAGTATCTTAATCTGTCCTTAAAAGAATCCGAATCTCTCAAGAAGGATTCAAAATGGTTCACGGATTCATTATCCCAAAGAGCTCGAAATGAGTTTAAAACGGATCTTGGACTTGCCATGTTTGGTAAGATTGCGGAAAAACAGGGGGAAGGAGAATATCGAATAGAAACCTATTACTCCCTTTCAACTTCTACTGGAATAGAAAACCAAGAATACTCAATGGGCGGTGAACTTTGGATGGTTCGAGAAAGGGCTTCGATTATTGCCCTTGACATGTTGAGAAAATACCTTCTTAAACAAAGCCCTTAATTCCAAATGCCAAAATCCCAATGTCAAATGAATGTCAAAGTTCAAGGGATAAAAGGTGTGTCTGCCAAAGGCAGAAAAAACCTTAAACCAGATGCTGAAACGAGTTCAGCATGACAACTGGGTTTGGCTCTCGTTCTTGTCATCCCGAACCAGGTTTTGAACTTGCTTCAGGATCTAACGATTTCGGGATCTCGCCTTTGGGTTTAGAGAATTTGGGTTTTAAAGCTCTGTGGACTAGGTTCTTTACTAATTCAAGGATGACAAGGAAAATAATATGGCCAAAAAAACCATTCAGTGTCCAAAGTGTCAAAATGAGATTGAGGTTTTTCGTAATCCCATTCCAACAGTCGATATTATTATCGAGATCGAATCAAAAGGAATCGTCCTGATCAAGCGGAAAAATCCTCCTTATGGTTGGGCAATCCCAGGTGGTTTTGTGGACTACGGAGAATCTTTAGAAGAGGCCGCTCTCAGAGAAGCGAAAGAGGAGACCAATCTGGATGTCGAATTAGTGAGGCAATTACATACTTATTCAGACCCTAAAAGAGACCAAAGACATCATAGTATTTCAACGGTTTATATAGCAAAAGGTAAAGGAATACCTCAAGCTAAAGATGATGCCCTTGAAACTGGGATCTTTAATGAATCGAACCTGCCTGATGAGATCGCCTTCGACCATCGTTCTATCCTGAAGGACTATTTCAAGTCAATTTTTTAAGTGCTTCTTCGATGCGGTCCAATCCCTCTCGAATATCTTCCATGGAGGTGGCATAGGAAAGCCTCTCAAATGGATCGGCTCCGAATTCTACCCCTGGGACGACTGCCACTCTTGCCACATCCAAGAAAAAATCAGCCAATTCTGTAGAATTTGAAATTTTCTTTCCCTGATAGGACTTTCCGTAATAGGGAGAGAAATTCGGAAAGGCATAGAAAGCTCCTACCGGTTTATAACAGGAAACCCCTGGTATTTTATTTAAACGGTCAACGATATAATTTCGCCTCTGTGCAAAGGCCTTAACCATCTTCACTACCTCATTCTGAGGGCCAATGAGGGCCTCTACAGAGGCCTTCTGGGCAATAGAGGTGGGATTAGAGGTGCTTTGGCTCTGAATATTGCTCATAGCAGAAATGATCTCTTCAGGCCCGGCAGCATAACCAATTCTCCATCCTGTCATGGCATAGGTCTTCGCTACCCCGTGGACAATAATCGTCCTCTTCCTTATTTCATCATTTAGAGAAGCAATGCTTACGAATTCAAAACCATCATAGACAATCTTTTCATAGATTTCATCCGAGATAACGAAAAAATTGCCTAAAATCGCGATTTCTGCGATTTTTTCTAATTCTTTCTTTGTATAGGCGCTTCCTGTAGGATTAGATGGACTATTGAGAATCAAGGCTTTGGTTTTTGGGGTGACCGCTCTTTTCAGATCCTCAGGTGTCATCTTGAATCCGTGCTTCTCCTTCGTCTCGCTAAGGATCGGGACAGCCCCGGCTAATGAGACCATGGGAGGATAGGAGACCCAATAAGGAGCCGGAATGATCACTTCATCCCCCTGATCGAAAATAGCCTGGGCAAGATTGTAAAATGAATGTTTTCCCCCGCATGAAACGATTATTTCAGACCTTTTATAGGATAAACCGCTATCTCTCTGGAATTTTTTGATTATTGCATCTTTTAATTCATCGATTCCCCCGACGGCCGTATATTTGGTGAAACCTTCTTCAATGGCCTTGACTGCTGCCTGCTTGATGTTTTGAGGGGTATCAAAATCTGGCTCGCCTGCACCAAAACTGATGACTTTGATTCCCTGAGACTGCATCGATTTTGCCTTGGCATTAATCGCAAGGGTAGGGGAGGGTTTCAAGTTTTTTGCACGGTTGGAAAGGATAGACATCTCTTTGCTCCTTTCTTTAGTAATGTTTCATGACGGCTTAGTCACCCTCGGACAATGAAAATCGGGGTTCATAGGTTAAGGCTAAGGTCAGGAAGCCTGTCTGGTCTAATGGTAATGGTAAGGGTAAGGTAAGGTATTGAAAACTAATAACATAACCTAAACCCTATGACTAAACTGGCATCTTTACCATAACCTTAACCGTGAACCTTATTTTCTATGCAATCAGACCTTAAAGAGGATCTCCGAAATCCTCTTAATCTTTTCCACCCCTTTAATCTCATGAGGAAAGAGCGGGATCTCTATTAACTTAATCCTTTGAGAATATTGATCTTTTAATATCTTGATATAATTCTGTTGCATTTCACTTCTCATTTTATGAAACTCACAGTCTACCTCTTGAATCACGTAATTAACGATCAAATGGTTCACCTTTAATTGGTATTCATCAAAATCTTTAATGATCCTTTCTGTCTGTTTCACGCCGAGGGCCTCGGGGATCGTGACGATGATAAATTCAGATTTTTGGGGATCCCGAATAAAGTTGACCACCTTCTCTGCCAAATCCTCCCATCCACTAATAATCTCCAATAAAGATCTTTTGCCCTTTTTCAACTTCACTGTTTCCTTTAACTTCTCTAAATAACTATAGAGATTCATATAAAATTTTGTAGCGGCTTCGAGATGTTTAAGAAATATCTGTGGGAGGTGAAGGAGCCTCAAGGTATGGCCTGCAGGCGCCGTATCCCAGACCACCAAATCATATTGTCCGCTTTCAACCAATTCCAAAATGTAATTGAGCATATACTCTTCTTCAATGCCGGGTGCCCCACCAATATAATCCACAAAATCATAATCCACTGAAGTGAAGGAGGAAACGACTTCATAAATTTCTGGTCCGAATCGTTCCTTCCATTTCTTTAAAACCACTTCAGAACTGACCTCAATCCCGTAAAGATTGGCAACCTGGTTAATGGATGTTTCTTGATCCCCGATCTCCATCTCAAAAATGTCGGAAAGCGATGGGGTAGGGTCGCTCGAGATAATCAATGTTTTCTTCCCTTGAAGAGAAAAATGGAGAGCGATGGCAGAGGCACAAGTCGTTTTACCTACCCCTCCTTTCCCTCCAATCATGATCAGACGTTTCAGTTCTTTATCGAGGCGATTTAATGAAGTTTCCATTCTATTCTCAAAAGAATTGATTTTAAAGTGATTAAACTTTATAATATTGTTTTTATTAGGTCAAGATATTTATATCTAAGAACTTTTGGAGAAAAGTTTTGCCGAAAGGTTTTATTGAAATCGATTTAGAATTATGTAAAGATTGTAAATTATGTATGTCTATTTGTCCCCATCGATTGATTGAATCATCCGATCGACTTAATCAAAAAGGATATTATCCTGCCTATTTTACTGAAAATTATCTAAAAAAGGAAGAAACAAAATGTACGGGGTGTGGCCTTTGTGCCATTTCATGCCCAGAAATTGCAATTGAGGTCTACCGTGCCTAAGGTATTGATGCGTGGCAATCATATTGTGGGAGAGGCCGCTGTTCGGGCAGGATGCCGGTACTATTTCGGGTATCCCATCACGCCTCAAAACGAAATTCCCGAATATATGTCGGAAAGGCTCCCAAAGGTGGATGGAGGGGTATTTATTCAGGCAGAGAGTGAGATCGCTTCCATCCATATGGTGATTGGTGCGAGCATGGCAGGCGGAAGGGCGATGACCTCCTCTTCAGGCCCAGGAATTAGCCTAAAACAAGAAGGGATTTCATTCTTATCTGCTCTGGAATTACCTGCGGTCATCATTAATATGAGCAGGGGAGGTCCAGGGTTGGGTAATATTGCTCCAGCCCAGTCAGATTATTTCCAGGCAACCCGCGGGGGAGGACATGGTGATTACCGCAATATCGTTCTTGGACCAAGCTCTGGTCAGGAACTCGCAAATTTAACATTTGAGGCATTCGATCTCGCAGATAAATACCGAATTCCTGTCGTCATTTTGGGAGATGGGATGCTCGGACAGATGATGGAGCCTGTTGAATTTCCTCCAGAAGTTCCAATCAAAAAATTACCCCATAAAGATTGGACCCTGACAGGCGCCAAGGGCAGGCCAAGCCGATTTATCAGATCCCTCATTTTGGATCCCGTCGAAGAAGAAGAGCATAACTGGAAACTGATGAGAAAATACGAAAAGATTGCAAAGGAAGAGCTAAGATGGGAGACCTATGCGACAGATGACGCAAAGATGGTCGTTGTCGCTTTTGGAACAGCTGCGAGAATTGCAAAAGGGGCAATCAAGAGGGTGAGAGAGCAAGGGTTGAAGGTTGGACTTATCCGGCCCATCTCCCTTTGGCCATTTCCTTTCAAAGTCATCAAAGAATTTTCAAAAAAGGCCAAACAATTCATTGTCTTTGAGATGAATATGGGTCAAATGGTGGAGGATGTCAAATTAGCGCTGGAGGGTGCTGGAGAAATCCATTTTTATGGTAGACCAGGCGGAATCATTTCTACCCCATTAGAAATTTCGAGAGTGATTTCGAGTCAGTATTACCAAAAGAGATTGGGGTAAACCTCGTTAGAAATGATGGGGCTTTAAACACCACCCTTTCTAAGATGAGTATTATTTATTTTTATCATCCCCGCCATAAATGACGGGGCTTTCTAACGGGGTAAACTAAATGAAGAAAATATTTACAAGACCCAAAAGCCTAAAGAACATCCCTTTCCATTATTGTCCAGGATGTGGGCATAGCTTTCTGCATCGAATTATTGGAGAAGTGATCGATGAGATGAACCTTCAAGAGAGAATCATCGGTGTCCCTCCAGCGGGGTGTGCCGTGTTGGCATACAATTATTTTGATATCGATATGGGAGAGGCATCTCATGGGAGGGGGGCTGCACTGGCGACCGGACTGAAGAGGGTCCTGCCTGACCGAATCGTTTTTACTTACCAAGGAGATGGAGATATCGCAGCGATCGGGACAGCAGAGACCATTCATGCGGCAGTTCGAGGAGAAAATATTACAACGATCTTCGTAAACAATGGGGTCTATGGAATGACAGGTGGCCAAATGGCTCCGACAACTGTTTTAGGACAGAACACTACCACCTCTCCTGGTGGAAGGAAGGAGAAAAGGGATGGCTTTCCGATCAATCTCAGCGAGATGTTAGCCATCGCAAAGGGCAGTGCCTATATTGAAAGAACTGCTGTCAGCTCTCCCGCTCATATCTTAAAAACGAAAAAAGCGATTGCCAAGGCTTTTCATATTCAACTGAAAGGGTATGGTTTTTCCCTTGTCGAGGTTCTATCACCTTGTCCTACGAACTGGAAGATGAGTCCTGTGGATGCCTGTAGATGGATCGAGGAAGTCATGAGCACAAGTTTTCCCCTCGGAGTCCTAAAAGATATCACCGGAGATAAAAAAGATGCTCATTAAGACCGTTTTTTCAGGATTTGGTGGCCAGGGGGTGATCATGATGGGTTACCTCCTTGCCATGGCAGGGATGTATGAGGAAAAAAATGTCACCTGCCTGCCTTCCTACGGAGCAGAGGTCAGGGGAGGAACTGCGAATTGCACCGTTGTTATCTCCACGGAAGAGATCGCCTCGCCAGTTGCTTCAGAACCCGAATTTGCAGTTTTGATGAATAACCCTGCCTTTTTGCTTTATCAAAACCAGGTCCAATCCGGAGGAACCATTTTTTTAAATTCGAGCATGATCGATGCCAGACCCATACGGGGAGATCTGGATATCTTTGAAATCCCAGTCAATGATTTGGTGAAACCTCTTCATGAGGATAAAGTGGCGAATATGGTCATGTTAGGAGCTTTCATAAAAAAGTCTGCCCTGGTCTCCTTAGAAACGATTCATCGCGTGGTGAAAGATACATTTACAAACCGAAGTCCAGCGATCATTAAATTGAATAAGCAAGCGTTATTATTGGGGTATGACTATTTAGAATGAAGGGGGTAGAGGATCGATGCCTGTGAAACAAATTTCAGTCAGTTTGGAAAATGTCCCAGGAAAACTTTCCGAGGTCAGTGATTATTTAGGAGACAATGGAATCAATATTATCGCCTTAAGTGTCGCCGATACAGCAGATATTAGTGCTGTACGATTTGTAGCCAATGATCCTGAAAAGGCTGTCAATGTCCTAAGAAGCCATGGTTATTCAGTGAAGATGACCGAGGTGCTGGCCGTGGAGGCTCCCAATCATCCTGGAGGGCTCAATGCTGTCTTAAGGCCTCTGAAAGAGATGAAAATCAATGTGAACTACCTATATACCTGTCTTGGAAGGGGAGAAAATACAGTTCTCATCATGGGCGTTGATAAGATGGAGGAGGCGATTCAGGTTTTGAAAAAAAATTGGGTTCATATGTACGATGAAGAACTTTATACTTTATAAAAATTGTGTGTTGCGAATAGGGTAGGGTTAAGAAGCCGGTAACAAAACCTCTCGACCAAACTGGCGTCTTTACCTTTACCCTAACACGAAAAACTGGTCACTTATAGGTAACTGTGAAGTCCTGAGATGAGATAATTGACTCCGAAATAGGTGAATAAAACGGCAGTAAATCCAACAATGGAGAGGATCGCTGCCTTTCTTCCTCGCCAATCCCTGGTGAATCGGGCATGTAAAAAAGCTGCATAGATAAACCAGGTAATCAATGACCATGTCTCCTTCGGATCCCAACTCCAGTAGCTTCCCCAAGCATAGTGTGCCCACGCAGCACCTGTAATAATTCCCAAAGTTAACATAGGGAAACCGATCACAATCGATTTATAATTAATTTCGTCCAGAATAGGGGTGGAAGGTAACCATTTTAAGACTCCCTCCTTCTGACCTTCTTTCTTATCTCGAATTAAATAAAGGATACTAATTCCGAAGGAAACGGCAAATGATGCGTAACCCAAAAAACAAGTGATGACATGGATAGCCAACCAATTGCTTTGAAGCGCCGGTACAAGAGGGGTGATCTTTGCGTCAATGCCGGGGATAATGGAGGTGAGGGCAATGGCCAGAAAAGTAAAGGGGGTAACAAAAACTCCGATGATCTTCTGCTGGTATTTGAATTCAAGAATCAGGTAGACCAAGACGATCGTCCATGAGAAGAAGATAAGGGATTCATACATATTGGATAATGGGACATACCCATATCCTGTTTGGTGCGTTTCAACCCAACGGAATACTAAGCCTACCGAATGAAGGAATAAGCCGACCGTCAACAGAGAAGTGGAAAGAGTCCCGACTCTTTTATGTTGAGAGGTAGCAAAGATGAGATAACCCAATGAACTGATGAGATAGATGGCCATTGAAATATTGAAAAATGTTTGGCTGTTAAAGGAGAAAACCATGATCCACCCCATGATGTGGAATAGGATAATTAAATATAAAAATAACAGACTCAAATAGACATGTCAATTCTGGCTTCAGGGGAGGGGATGAGGAGGGATTGAGATTATCATTTTATTTCTGCGACCTTTTTCATTTTTAAAGGGATGCGAGAAGAGACAGCCTCCCGTGGTCGGGTCTTTTCGACTTTTTTCGATTTGGCCATTTCGGTGATTTGAATTTTATAAGTCGCTTTCAATAATAATACACCATCGTCTTTATGACGGTGGATGAATTCTTCAATATTCAGATATTCCTGCCCCTTAAAAATATTGCGGCAGTTCCTCAATAAGTAGACCAAACTGATATCATCTATTTTATAATATATTTCTAAGGGATTCGGAGATTCCTCGGGAATTCTTTCGAGGTTTTTAATATCGATGGTTTTGGAAATATACTGAAACAGTTTAAGGAAAGCATCAATTTTATTTTGGGAGAGAGCACTTGTTTTAAATTCCGCCTTCAACTGTTTTGCAATCTCTTTCGATTGAATCTCGATGTTGGTACACCGTAAGGAATAGTCCCCATGAATTAATCGATATTTAAGGGGCTCTTCAATTTTCTCTCTAAATTTTCTAATTACAAAACTCTCTTTTCCGTTGGTGGCTTTAAAATAAGAAGTTTTGACCGGTTCGAAATAGTCCTTTTCACTGACGAAAGAGTCCTCCAAAATTTTCAAGTCTTCCAATCGATGACCGTGATGATTTTTTAAAAAATCTTGAAAATCATCCCTTTCTATAGTTCGAAAAGATTCCAATGAACCACTCGGGTAAGATTCGTATTCTGGCCATTGGTCAAAAGGAGTCTTGAGAAAAATTTCATCACAATTGATACAACGAACGAGCTCGTTCATTTAAGTCCCCTTTGCCATTTAATATGAAATAGAAGGGGTTTTTAGATGATCTCTCACCAGAAAAACCTCCTCCATTTCATTTAAAACATCTAAAAAAACAGAGACCAAATTGGAGTCAAATTGTTTTCCGGCACACTTCAATAATTCATCCTTCGCCTCTCCATGGGAGAGGGGCTTTCGATAAGGGTGGTCAGAAGTCATGCTGTCATAGGCATCTGAGATCGCAATAATCCTGGCCCCTATTGGGATTTGATCAGCCGCCAACCCATCCGGATAACCCGTCCCATCAAAGCGTTCATGATGATATTGAATATAAGAAAGGATGTTGGAAGATAGGTTTAAAGGGACTAAGAGTTCAATCGATTTCTTAGTATGTTGTTTGATGATGGCCCAATCGATAGGGGTGAGGGTTCCTTTTTTGTTGATGAATCGATTGCTGATGCCAACTTTCCCAACATCATGGAGATAAGCCGCAATCTGAATTTCGCTCCGTTCTTTTGGGGGAAGGGAAAGCCGCTTGGCAATAAAGTCGGAATAGTAACATACCCGTTCGGAATGGCCTGAGGCATAAGGATCCTTCTCCTCAAAGGCATGGGCAAGGACTTTAGCAAATTTCAAGAAGTTTTGGTTGTCTGAAAAGCCTTCGCCATTCCATTTGTTATTGGTGATCCCCTTTGTCCCATTTTGAATAGAAGGGTCGGAATTTAACACGGTTTCTTTAAGAGAAGGATGATCAAAAAACTTGCTAACCACCTCTTTAATCTTCAAATTGAGTTTTCTTCGTTGGACTGATTTATCGATGATCGAGATGATTTCTGGGACATTAAAAGGCTTAGGGATATAATCAAAAACGCCATATCGAATAGATTCGATCGCACTTTTTAAGGTTCCGTATCCAGTGATGATAATGACCATTACATTCGGATCGATCATTCGCATTTCTTTCAGTGTATCGATCCCAGAAATGCCTGGCATCTTTAGGTCCAATGTAACGACATCCATCGTAACTTGCTGAATCATCTGAATGGCAGCACTGCCGTTTTCAACGGTAAATACGTTGTAGTTCGGTTTTAAGATCATTCTTAAAGATTCTCTTGGACCAATTTCATCATCAACGATGAGGATATTGGGTAAATTATTTTTGGTCTCCATACAGTTCCTCACTAAATTTAAGGTAGGATTTGAATGCAGGTCATTTCTTTTTAAGCAAGAACTTTGCCATTTATGTGTAAAATGCAAAATTTAAAATAATTAATAATTATTTGATATTTAATAGGAATTTTGAAATGATTCGGTGAGATGAATTTTTTGTGGGAAAAGATAATCAGATTTTTTTCAATTTTTGTAGAGTTTTAATATTTTTTATTTGGTTTAGATTCTAACTTACTGTAATTATATAATAAAATAAATTTTGCTCAAAATTGAACATTGATTAACAATTTTGTATTATTTGAAGCTTCCCGTCCATCCTTCCTTAGGCGGGATGGGGCACTTACCGGTCAAAAATCTTTAAGTCCTATCCTGACTAATTCCTAATTTATCCATCTTATATTTTAAAATTCGACGGCTGATCCCTAATATCTCCGCCGCATGGGATTGAATATAATTGCTCCTTTTTAGAGCATCTAAGATGATCCCCTTTTCAAATTCTTCTTCTGCTTTTAAGAATGAGACTTTGCCATCTAAAACAGATTCTTTTAACCCATTGATTTTAGGCATATTCATCAATGAAAAAGGTAACTCGTTGGGCTGAATAGATTCATTAGAGGTTAAAGCGATCACACGTTCGATCAAATTTTCTAATTCTCGAACATTTCCCGGCCAATCATAATTCATCATTAATACTAAGGCCTCTTTACTGACCCCTTTTACTTTTTTATTATTTTCATCATTAAATTTTTTTATAAAATGGTCTAACAACATGGGGATATCCTCTTTCCTCTCACGTAAAGGAGGAATAACGATGGGAACAACATTAATCCGATAATAGAGGTCTTCTCGAAACTCCCCTTTTTTTAAAAGTTGGTTCAAGTCCCTGTTTGTAGCGGTGATCAGTCTGACATCGACTTTCATCGTCTTCGATCCTCCCACACGGTTAAACTCTTTCTCCTCTAAAAACCTAAGAATTTTCGCCTGTGTGTTCAGACTCAATTCACCGATTTCATCAAGAAAGAGTGTCCCATGGTGAGCGATTTCGAAACGGCCTAATTTTTTCTCGATTGCATTTGTAAATGCTCCCCTTTCATGTCCGAACAATTCACTTTCGATAAGGGTCTCTGGGATGGCGGCACAGTTAATCGTGACAAAAGGATAATTTTTCCGATTGCTATTATAATGGACCGCCCGAGAGACGAGCTCCTTTCCTGTTCCGCTCTCTCCCATGATGAGAACGGTCGATTTGGAATCCGCAATTTGCCTGACCACCTTAAAAATATTTTCCATTGTTTTACTTTTGCCAATGATATTTCCAAAATTGAAACTTTTATCGATTTCTTTCCGAAGGTATTTCACCTCTTTTTCCAGGGACTGGGTCGAAAGAGCCCGATTGATAATTAAACGAAGTTCATCAATATCGAAAGGTTTTGTGACATAATCATAGGCTCCAAGTTTCATCGCTTCAACGGCAGTTTTGACGGTCTTCGTCGCAGTGATCATAATCACGATCACATCGGGGTCGCTCCCTTTAATTTTCTCTAAAACCTTTAAGCCATCGATGTCGGGTAAAATAATATCGAGCAGGATGACATCCGGAGAATGCTCTTTTATTTGGAGAAATGCCTCTTCGGCATCTTTGGCTAAAAAGACCTCATAATCGTGCTTCAAAATCATCTTTATAGATTCTCTGGTCCCTACCTCATCATCAATAATTAAAACACTTCTCACGGTCACCTCCCCAATCATTAGTTCTTACCTCCACCCTGGCCCTCCCCCCCTTGAGGGGGAGGGGCGGGTGGGGGGTATCATAAATTAATGCGTTTAGTTATTTGTCGATAGATAATAAATGACCTTTCTTCTTTCAATAGGAAATTTCAGAGAAATGAGCGTCCTCGGCTTCTTTTCATTGAATTCAAATTTCATCATCCCTCGATTCTTTTGAATAATTTCTTTAATTAATCGTAATTCCAGTTCGATCGCCTCCTCTTGTTGAGGAGCTGGGATTCCCAATACGTTTTTCAGTTGTTCACTTGTCTTCTTATACCCAGTGAAAACAATCAAGATCTCAATATATCCTTTATCCTCCTTTAGTAGAATTTTATTGGTATTTGTTTCTTTATGAGTATTTAATGATTTTGTTAAAAATCCGATGCTTCCCTTTGGGGGAACAGAAGAGATGGCATATTGAAGAAGTGAACTAAAAACATATCTAAGCTGTTCCTCGTGAACGATCGTCTCAGGAAGGTTTTGTTCATATTTTTTAAATATTCTTATCTGTTTATCTTTAAGTTGAGGCTCATGTTTCTCTAAAACATCTTCAAGAACAAGGTGAACAGTGTTCGTCTTTTCGATAGGAGTATTGATCTTTATATAATTCAGAAGACCATTTAGCAACGAATCAATCTTCTCGATATCTTCAGTAACGACTCTATAAAATTGACCTCTAAATTCCACATCGTTAAATTTTTCTCGTAAAAGTTGAGTAAAGGTTTTGATAGAAACGAGAGGGTTTTTTATACGATGAACCAATTCAATAAAAAAGGTGGATAAAGGGGGGGTTTTTTGTTCATCCGAGAAGGTCTTTTCCCTTGGGGCGGATGTTTTCATTTCAGCCTTTTTTAGAAAAGAGGAAAACGAACTATTTTCATCTTCTGTCTTAAAGAAAAGATCTTTTTTTATTAAATTTTCGCCATCTGAAAAAATGGTACTCCGTATCATCAAGTGCTCTAACTCTCTCAGGTTCCCAGGCCACCAATAACTCTCTAATAACATGAGGACATCATTGGAAATTTCAACCTTTTTTATTTTCATCTTTTTAGAATATTCTTCTAAAATATATTGGGCAATCATTGAAATTTCTTTAGCCCGATCTCTCAAGGGTGGTACAAAGATCGAAAAGGTACTCAATTGGTAATATAAATCCTCTGAAAATTTCATCTGTACAACTTTCTCTTTTAAATTCTCCGAAGAGGATGAAATGAATCGGATATTTTGGATAACCTTTTTCTCATTTCCATTTTGTAAAATTCCGTCTTCTATCAATTCCAAGAGCTTTACTTGGCTACTATGTCCTAAGTACCCAACTTCTTTTAAATAAAGGGTAGCGGGGATTGTTCCGTAATTGATTTCCTTAAAAAGATGGGAAAGTTGGGCATGGAATGTATCTTCTGTTAAAATTCTGCAATCTATTTTATAAAAACGATAGTATTTCCAGTCTCCTGTATAATGGATGATCTTGGCGATCCACTCCTTACCCGTTCCCTGTTCTCCTCGGATTAAAACAGGAGCAATATTATGGGCGGCTTTCTGAGTCAATGTGACAATCTGAGGTGGAATGATAGGGGATTGAAGCAATTCTTGATAATTCATCGTCGCTCAAAAGAATTAAAAATATCTCGATGGTTTCCAAAATTCTTCCTTCTTCTTTCCGGTTGTTCCTGATTGAGTGGTAAATTAATAAAGAAGGAAGTCCCTTTGTTCAACTCGCTCTCCACATCAATGTACCCTCGGTGATCCTGGATGATCTGATGAGAGATCGATAATCCCAATCCACTCCCTTTATCTTTAGTGGTAAAGAAAGGATTAAAGATATCCTCTAAATGTTCTGCTGGAATGCCGCGTCCAGTATCCGTAAACTCAATCTGTATATAGGGTTCACCCCCGGGCTTCACAAAGGAACGGGTATTTACAGTAATACCACCTCTCTCCGGTGTAGCCTCAATCGAGTTCAATAGAATATTCAAAAAAACCTGTTTCATCTGTTCCC
>Ga0315274_10001704_pt1 | contig 33609 bp, 29 predicted proteins | sample YL17G02_20_MG_FD_203700 | JGI IMG/M metagenome (GOLD analysis project Ga0315274, IMG submission 203700) | Sediment microbial communities from Yellowstone Lake, YNP, Wyoming, USA - YL17G02_20 | ecosystem: Environmental > Aquatic > Freshwater > Lake > Sediment | place: USA: Wyoming | collected...
GCATATCAAAGCTGACTCCTCTAAAACAGAGGATTACCAATACCGACAGATTGATTGACCAGATAGTATATCGTCTTTACGGATTAACAGACGAGGAGATCGCTATTGTGGAAGAAACTAATTCGTGTATAATAAAAACGAATCTATTATATACAAGTATAGTTGTATATAATAGATTAAACACAAAAACAGAGGAGAATTTTAGAAATGGGCAAGTTTTACATCACGACACCTATCTACTACGTTAATGATGTTCCGCACATTGGTCATGCTTATTGCACTATTGCCACAGATGTTATGGCTCGCTATCATCGAATGTGCGGGGACGACGTGTTCTTCCTCACTGGAGTTGATGAGCATGGACAGAACATCGAGCGCATCGCAATAGAGAAAGGTGTTCCAGTAAGGAAATACTGTGATGATATAACAGCCCAATTTGTGTTCCTCTGGAAAAAACTTGAAATTTCCAATGATTATTTCGTTCGCACAACGGATGAACGACATAAATCTGCCGCACAGAAATTTTTCCGTGCAATATACGATTCAGGTGATATTTACAAAGGACATTACGAAGGCTGGTACTGCGCACCATGCGAGGCATTTTATACAGAAAAAGATTTACTCGATGGCAATCGCTGTCCGATTCATGAAAAACCTGCTGAATGGATAAAAGAAGAAAATTACTTTTTTGCTCTGTCTAAGTATCAGGAGAGATTGTTGAAGCTCATCGAAGAAAATCCAGAATTCCTGCAACCTGAAAGCCGTCGGAATGAGGTATTAAACATTATCAGATCAGGGCTTGAGGATCGAAGCGTAACTCGTTCATCAGTAAAATGGGGCGTTCCTGTGCCAATAGCACAAGGTGAAGGTGTTATATACGTTTGGTTTGATGCTCTGAGCAATTACATAACTGCAATAGGATACGAAGATGATCCTGACATGATGGCAAAATATTGGCCCGCAGACGTACACTTAATAGGCAAAGAGATTCTGATATTTCACGCCATTATATGGCCCGCTCTACTTATGTCAGCCGGTATTCCTCTGCCAAAACGGGTGTTTGGGCATGGTTTTCTGACTAAAGATAGCAAAAAGATCAGCAAAACCACAGGGAACATAATTAACCCAAACGCTTTGATTGATGAGTTCGGAACTGACGCAGTGAGATACTTCTTTATGCGTGAATACACCTTCGGTAGTGATGGAGACTTCACACGAGGAGCATTTATCCTTAGAGTCAACAGCGATCTGGCAAATGATCTCGGTAATCTCCTGAATCGCACTCTGGCAATGGTCAAACAGAACTTCGATGGCATTGTTCCTCAACCAAGTGATCTAAACGACAATGATAAGGAACTCGTAAATCTTGCTCTGGATATACTGCCGCGCACCAAGCCTTTAATAGATGAACTTGCATTCAGCAGTGTATTGGAAGTTATATGGGAGCTTGTACGCCGCGCGAACAAGTACCTTGACGAAAGCGCACCGTGGCGATTAGCTAAGGACCCAGCGAACAAAAACCGAATTGCAACGATACTTTATAATTGTGTTGAGACACTGAGATTCCTGAGTATACTTCTGACACCGTTTATACCAAATTCTTCGCTAAAGATACAGGAACAGATAGGGATAGCTGAAAAACTACCTGCGCAGACTTTCGCCGATCTCCAATGGGGTAAAACACCGTCTAATATACCTCTTGGCAAAGTAGAGCCAATTTTCCCAAGAATTGAGGTTAAAGTAAAGCAAGAAGCTAAGGCGTCTGATACAACAGAGATCACCATTGACGACTTCAAGAAGCTCGATCTGAAAGTCGTTCAGATACTCACCGCTGAAGCCATCGAGGGTGCGGATAAACTGCTTCGCCTTACCGTAGATACTGGTTCAGGTGAAAAGAACGTTGTTGCAGGGATAGCACAATATTACCCACCGTCTGAACTGGTAGGAATGAAAGTAATTCTCGTAGCCAACTTGAAGCCTGCGAAAGTTCGTGGGATTGAGTCTCAGGGAATGATCCTTGCCGCAGTCGGAAAGAGCGAGTTGTCAGTCTTAACAGTCCAGAAAGACATGCCAGTAGGTACGAAAGTGCGGTAATAATAGTGATAGGCTTTTGGGGATGTTGATGTATTAGCTGAAACAGAATGAATACCAGTAGGTATCCATGCTTATTTGCAAAGGTAGGTAACTATGAAATGCCCCGAATGTAACAGCGAGATTCAAGCTGAAGACAAATTCTGCCGTGAGTGCGGCGCTAAAATATCACCTATCTGCCCGAACTGCGGTTGTGAAGTTAGCCATAAAGACAAATTCTGCCCTGAATGTGGAACAAAGCTCGGTGAAAGCACAAAAACTGAAAAAGTCTTAACTCCCCCAAAACTTGAAGACATGAGGGAAAGGTTGTATATACCCGAATCAATCAGACAGCGAAGAGATGCCGCAGAACTGGAGATACAGGGTGAAAACCGTCTCGTCACTGCTTTGTTTGCTGACATATCAGGATTCTCACATCTATCAAATCAACACTCATCTGAGAAAGTTGTAAATATAGTCAACGACTGCTTTAAAATCATAGTTGATACAGTGTTCCGCTACGAAGGCGACCCCAATAGGTTTATTGGTGACAACGTCCTTGCCTTCTTCGGCGCGCCAATCACCCATGAAAATGATCCAGAAAGAGCCATTATGGCAGCGCTGGAGATGCGGGATAAAGTCAAAGAACTCTCGCTGAATATATCTATCGGCATAAATACTGGCATGATGTATTTCGGACCTATAGGCACAAGGGAACACCTTGAAGTCAGCGCTTATGGCCCCGACATCAACCTTGCCAAAAGGCTTCAGGAAACAGCAAATCCCGATCAGATACTCATTGGCTCAGGAACGTATAAATTCACAAAAAGGATATTTGACTTTTCACTTATGCCCAACCTTTCCGTAAAGGGTTTTGATGACCCGGTGACAGCTTATGAAGTATCAAAGGTCAAGGCGCATCCAGAAAAGCTAAGAGGTATAGATGGCTTGTATGCAGGCATGGTAGGCAGAGATAGAGAATACGCTGAACTTATGGATTCGGTTAGCCAATGGCTTTCTGGAAATGGTCAGATGGTGTCTATCATAGGCGAAGCGGGCATCGGCAAGTCAAGGCTTGTGAAAGAACTGAAATCATATCTTACAACTAAACACACCCCTAACCCCTCTAACACACCCCTACACCCCTCTCAAGAGGGGAATCACAACCCCCTTAATCCCCCTTTATTAAGGGGGAATAGTAACTCCCCCTTTGAAAAAGGGGGTTGGGGGGATTTATTATATCTCGAAGGACGTTGTGTTTCCATTGGTCAGCCCATAAGCTATTGGCCCTTTATAGATATTCTTAGAACATTGTTTGACTTTAAAGAGGATGACAGCGAGAGGGATATTGCCCAAAAAGTCAGGGAAGGCATAACAAAGCTATTTCCAAACAAAGCAGACGATATACTTCCATTCATAGGACACCTGATGTCCATAGGTTCGGTGATGATCTTGACAGGAAACTTGATGGGTACAGTTCAGAGCAGATACGCCATCAGACGATGGTTAGACTAAGGGATATATTCACAGCATTAGCACGACAGAATCCACTTCTGCTCATCATTGAAGACTTGCATTGGAGTGATGATCTATCTCTTGACCTTATATCGTTGCTTATGGATGAGCTAATGACCACCCAGATGATGATAGTTTGCGTATATCGTCCAGAGCAGGAGCATCGGTGTATGAAACTCAGTTCTCTGGCACAGCGAAAGTGCTTTGAGAACTTTACCGGGATTCAGTTGCAAAAGCTTTCTAGGGTTCAGAGCAGTCAGTTAGTTCAAAGCTTGCTGACGATAGATGCCCTTCCAGAAAAAGTCCGTGAGATAATCCTCTTGAAGTCAGAGGGAAATCCATTCTTTATAGAGGAAGTTATCCGTTCGCTGATAGACAAGGGTTTGGTATATAAGGATGGCGACAAATGGACAACGAGGGTGGATATATCGGACATTTCAGTTCCCGACACGATACACGGCGTTATAATGGAGCGCATAGACAGACTGGAAAGTGAGACAAAATACGTCCTCCAATGTGCGTCTGTGATAGGCAGGCTTTTCAAGTACAGGTTGCTGGATCACCTCATGAGCCATGAGCGCAGATTAGAGCAGTATCTTGATGAGCTTGAAAGCAAGGACTTAGTATATGAGGAGCGCAGTATTCCTGAATTAGAGTATACCTTCAAGCACGCACTGACGCAGGAAGCGACATACCAGACCATACTTGAGCAGAGACAGAAGGCGTTTCACAGGCAAGTTGCGGAAGGGATAGAAAAGTTATATAGTGATAGGCTTGAGGAATTCTATGAGGAGTTAGTTCATCATTGGGAGCGAAGCGGAGTTAAAGAGAAAACGCTTGAATATCTTGTGAAAGTTGGACAAAAAGCATCAAAAAATTACCTTAATGAAACAGCCGTTGAATACTATACTAGAGCAATAGAGCTTGCTAAGGAGCTTGGCATATCTGGTGATAGGCTTGCAGAGATTTATGATTATAGGGGAAATCTGTATAATAACATTATGTTCTATGAAGAATCCATATCCGACTTAATAGATGCTTTAAGCCTTTATACCAAACAGCAAAAACGTGCGGGTGTGTGTGCATTGCTTTCCAGTATCTACTTCTGGAACATTTACGATATTGAAGAATCTGCCTTATATGCACGTAAAGCATTATCAGAAGTTGATCCCATGGATAAATCCCGTGAAACTGCTAAAGTTTATAATAACGTGGTATTTCTATTTCTTGATGTCGTTGATCCGGAGGAAGGAGGACGTTATCTGAGAAAGGCTATTTCTATTTCAGAGGAGATGGGATACAAGGATATGCTAGCATTAAGTTATACATACCTGTATTATTTTGAACACAGGCTATACCTGAGTAATGAGGAAGCTCCGAATGCCCGTGAGAAGGCTCTTTCTTATTTGCCATACGCAAAATCAAACCTTTCCGACTACGCTCATGCATGTTTATTTTACGGTATGTTGTCCGTTAAAGGCAATGAATGTGTTCGCTTCCTGCAAGAGGCAATAGAAGCTGGTATTAAATCCGGAACAACCTGGATTGTTGTGAGAACTGCGGTATCGCTTGGGATTTTCTATGCAAGCAAAGGAGAGATCCACAAAGCTGGCGAAGTCTATGAACAGGCTTGGCAGTTTGGTGTCTATAAAAGGTTTATTTTCCGTTGGTTTCTTTCATTTACTGCCGATGTACTCATAGATTTCTATATGCTTAATAACGAGCATAGAAAAATACTGGATATGATGTGGCAAATGATAGATTCCACGAGGATACTTCATGGTAAGCCGAAGGTATATCCCACAGTGCTGAGAAGGTGGAATGATCAAGTTGAAAGGATATATAAAAAACTATGGTATACTGCCCCTCAAGTCTACCACGATCTAGAAAACGCTCTGGAACACCGTATTAATGAAATTGACAGTGATGGTGAGATGTTCTTCTATCTTGGTCAGCTTATGCTACTTGCCTTGCTGAGCAAACGAAAGGAGCAAGCAGAAACCTATTTAAAAGAACTAATCAGGCTGAAATCAGGTGCAGGTAGCTTTGCAGATCGCATTTCAGGTAAGTTAAGGATATTCATAGAGATACTGAAAGTAGGGACGGATCAGCGTTTAATATCATTCAGAGAGCTTTTCAAATCGATTGCTAACCTTGACGGATTTCAGGACGCCTGTGAATGTGCCAATTTAATATTTCCTACGGAAATAATCAGAGAAATCATAGACTGGACACAGTTTAACCATATTTCACTGGGTCACCTGAAAAAGCAGGTTGGTACTGAATTAGTGAGATCGCTTATAAAGATTCAAAGGATTAGCAAAATTTATGGTGGAATGGATAACCTACGATCATTATCCAAAGACATAGAGCAGACAGTGCCTGATGCTTTAAAGAAAGAAGGGATAACACAGCTTATATTGGAATTCTTGGGTAATATGGAGCTTTATGAACCTGATTTTTTGGATGACTTTGCAGGTGAGTCACTTTCACCTGACTGGGAATGGGTGGATCCGGCAGAGGATTGCCCATACATTCTGCTGAATTCTGGGGTTGAAATTGATGTTACAGAAGGGCATAACCTCTATGGTAATCTTGATGGACCAAGGCTGATAAGGGAAGCGAGTGGAGATTTCATCATAGAGACGTACATTACAAACGGTTTACGAGGCAAGAAATCTGGTGGTCTGTTTGTATGGAAGGATAAAGACAATTTCATTCGGTTTGAGACGCCGCAAATTCCATGGGAGAATACAATCTACTATGGTGCAAAGGTTAATGGTAAGTTTATACATCCCGGCGTTCATCCCTATGATTTAGACAAGGTATGGTTAAGGCTTGAGCATAAGGGTGACAGGTTCACTGGATACGTCAGCTCTGATGGTGAAAATTGGTATCGCTGTGGATGGACAGACATTCCAATGGAAGACCCGATCAAAGTTGGAATCCATGCCTTATGCCCTAGCTTACCAGCAACATCAACAAGGTTTGAGTATTTCAAGATATACTGCGGATGAATATAACTCAGAATAGAAATAGGGAGATCTGAATAATGAATAAGCTCTTACAACGCATTTCTGTAGATCCGAACATTTGCTTTGGAAAACCATGTATCCGTGGCACACGTATATGGGTGTCTTTGCTTCTCGACTTTTTAGCAGATGGTATGAGTTTTGACGAAATTCTCGCAGAATATCCACAGTTAACCAAAGATGATATTCTGTCTGCTATAGCTTATGGAGCGGAATGGAAATACATCGAGGAAGATATAATCTATGTCTAAACGTCATTGAACTAAAGGAGTGATACACCGAATGTCAAAACCACTTGGAACAAGCACAATCGGACAGCCGACAATCGAAATATTAAGCCTATTCCCACGTCAAGGTGAATTGACAGAAGCTGACTACTTTCGCTTACCCGAAACTAACGGGAAAATAGAGCTATCAAAAGGAAAGCTAACTATGGCGCCTGCTCCTACAACACGACATCGTCAAAACTATTATCTAGTTTAGAGGTTAGCATTGACGAAGTTATTTGACGGAAATGTTGATTATTCGCATAAAACATTGCAAAGGAAAGGTGAATATCTAAAGAAAAAATGGTTGAACTTCACATAAAAAACGTATCAAAATTATTCGGTGAAACGAGAGCAGTTGATAATGTCACCCTGGAAGTTAAAGGCGGGGAACTGTTCTTTCTTCTTGGTCCTTCAGGTTGCGGAAAAACTACGTGTCTCAGGACAATCGCAGGATTCTATCAGCCGGACGAGGGAGAACTATACTTCGGCGACAAGCTGATGAACAACGTCCCGCCGCACAAACGGAACATCGGGATGGTATTCCAAAACTATGCCCTCTGGCCCCACATGACCGTCTACCAAAACGTAGAATACGGTCTTAATATCCGCAAACTGCCAAGCAACGTCAAGAAAGAGAAAGTCGCAAAGGTGCTTGACGTAGTACAGATGGAGCAATACGCTGATAGAAATCCAAACCAGCTATCCGGTGGGCAACAGCAGCGCATAGCACTAGCCCGTGCGCTTGTTATTGAACCTGATCTACTTCTACTGGATGAGCCTTTGAGCAACCTCGATGCAAAGCTACGCCTCGAAATGCGTAAGGAGATAAAGCGTATACACTCCGAGTCTGCTATTACCTCTGTATATGTGACCCACGACCAGAAGGAAGCCCTTTCTTTAGCAGACAGAATGGCAGTAATGAAGGACGGCAAGATTGTTCAACTTGGAACACCAAGAGAGGTATATAACTTTCCAGTCAACAGCTTCGTTGCAGACTTTATAGGCGAAACAAATTTTATACAGGGAAAGCTAAAGGCTGGAACGGACGGGGTGTTTATATTGGACACACCCATAGGCGAAGTCAGAGCAATAGGAGATTCTGTCTCAGGAGATAATTCATTTTGTTCTATCAGACCCGAATCCATAAGCATCTCAGATGACCCAAAAGAGAATGTCTATAATCAATTCGAGGCAATAGTATCCAGCGTCACGTATCTGGGGGATGTCGAAGAATATTGGCTGAATGTCGGCAACTCATGGGATATAAAAGTAGTTCTCCACAATCCGGGAAAGAATGAAAGGAAATCGGGAGATAAAGTCTATATTCAATTTCAATCAGAGAATGCTGTCTTATTATCCAACTAAACAGTTGTGGATGAGTAAATAGTTTGTTAGGAATGGAATGCGGATTATTATTGACTGAAATCCGCTTAATCCTCGTCATCTGCGTTCTATTCTTAATCTAACCTACATATCTACTATCAGGAGATTTTCTCAGTGCAAATCAGTTCATTCTTCAAAAAATACGATTTTACGCCAACTACGACGATTTTTTTAGTCGTACTGGCTGTTTTCTTCATTCTATTTTTGGTCTATCCTCTCATTTACGTTTTCTCGCAGGCATTTTACCTCAGCGAAGCTTTGTTGTTCAGCGTCGGTACAGGGCTTCAAAGCGACCTCGATAATAGTATCCTCTCAGAAAGCCTTGTTCAGGAATTCAGTAGCAACGGGTATCAAGTCTCTCAAAACGCTGCTGTTCTAACTAATGAAATAAACAAATGGGAGATATACGACAACGATCAAACATACATCCTCAAGAGAGAGGGAGACAACCTGAACGTTTATTCTAAAGGCAAGTTCACATTCGGCTTCTTCAAGCTGATGGTTACCAATCCTGTCCAGCGTACAAGCATAATCAACAGCTTGGTACTTGGTATTATAGTCACTCTGGCAACGACGTTGATCACTCTGCCACTGGCATATTGCCTGGTGCGTTACAACTTCCCCGGAAGGTCACTGCTTCAAGGACTGATACTCGTTCCAATGGTAATGCCGCCATTCGTTGGTGCCATAGGTATGAAACAGCTTTTCAGCAGGATGGGAAGCGTCAACATGATCTTAATGAAACTGGGCATAATTTCACCACAGAACGCTATTGACTGGTTTGGAAGCGGGTTCTGGGGAGTCGTATTGCTCGAAGTGCTTCACCTTTACCCCATAATGTATCTGAACATAGCGGCGGCTATGGCTAACGTAGACCCAAGCCTTGAGGAAGCGGCAGAGAATATGGGTGCAGGCAGGTTCAAGCTGTTCTGGACTGTTACCTTGCCGCTCATGATCCCCGGATATTTCGCTGGTGCGTCAGTTGTATTTATCTGGGCGTTTACAGACCTCGGTACACCGTTGATCTTTGAATACAGAAACGTTATCCCGATACAAATATTCAATATGGTTTCTGACATCAGAGCTAATCCGATGGGGTACTCGCTCGTAGTTGTTGTCATACTTCTTACACTTCTATTTTTCTATCTATCTAAACGCTTCATGGGCAGTAAGCGTTATGAGATGATGTCAAGAGGACACGTAGACATACGTGAGCGTTCCGCAGGCAAAATCGGTATGATTTTGATATATGTCTTTGTTCTTGGAGTTATCCTGATAGCGGTACTTCCTCACATCAGCGTCATGTTATTATCCATAACTCAAAGGTGGTCTGGCACAGTATTTCCAGAAGCCACAACCTTAAACCATTATCGGGAGATAACAACCCACGAGCTGACTTTACCAAGCATAAAGAACAGCGTTATTTACAGTACACTCAGTACCTTACTTGATCTCGTAGCAGGTATATTGATCGCTTACATTCTTGCACGAAAGCGCATACCCGGTAAAGATTTTCTTGACCTCATGGCGATGCTCCCTCTGGCATTGCCCGGTCTTATACTTGCCTTTGGGTACGTTGCCTGTTTCTCCGGGAGTTTCCTTGATCCAAGGGAGAATCCAACTGCTTTACTTATTGTAATTTACGCTGTTCGCCGATTGCCTTACATGGTTAGAGCCGCTTACGCCGGCTTCCAGCAGACGAGTATAGCACTGGAAGAAGCATCTCAAAGCCTTGGTGCAACTCCTCTGAAAACCATGCGGAAAGTAACGTTCCCCTTAATTATCGCTAATCTGGTTGCCGGTGGAATACTTTCCTTTGCATTTGCAATGCTTGAGGTTAGTAGCAGTCTGATCCTTGCTATGAAAAAGGAATTTTTCCCCATAACAAAAGCCATTTACTACTTGTTTGGTAGGGTCGGTGATGGACCTTACATAGCCAGCGCAATGGGTATGCTGGGAATGGTGCTGTTAATAATAAGCCTTGTTCTTACCGGTCGGTTCCTTGGAAAGAGAATGGGAGAGCTTTTCAGAGCGTGACGCTGATATTTTTTTAATCAATTAAGTTTTGGGGTTTGTAGTAAGACGATTATGAACATTAAATAATTAATCGGGTAATGTTTTGTTGTCATTCCAGCGAAAGCTGGAATCCAGTTTTCATGGTTTTTCTGGATTCCCGTTTTCACGGGAATGACATTCGAGAGAGGATATGATTTGATAAATTTATTACCCGATTAATTTCTTAACAGTGCAATGAATTGCACTACTACAAACCGATTAAACAATAACGGTTGACCACTACGCTTTTGGATTGATAGTTACAGCGATCTCATATTTATTAATAGCTTCATTTTCCCATGGACGCATATACTTCATCGTCATTTTTGTCTGTCCAGTTTTCAGTGCTTCAAACTCAAAAGTCTGAACTCCTCCTGCTCCTATCAGATTTGAATCAGATTTGAATGTTTCATCTGCTACTTTCAGGAATTCCGAATCAACTTCAGCAGTCCAACTATATCCAGTAGTTGGGTTAGATTCCAGAGAAACCGTAAATGTCTTTCCAACTTCAGATATCACTGACTTAGGCACATTGGATGCGGGAGACTTCGTTCCCCCTAAATCATTATCAAGGATCAAGCTATTATCCGATGTAGATACAGGATCGGCTTTTTCTTCACTGCATCCACCAATCAAAAAAAGCAATCCAGAAAATGTTACAATGACAAATAAACACAAAAGTTTTTGCATTACTAAATACCCTCCCATTAGCTACTGTTGCTCCGTTTGAAAAGCATTGTCTAACTTATGCTTTGTATGTTTATACCATTTTCCAATTCAAATACAACATTGGTAGTCGCATCCCTTTAGGGTGCGCTTCCGCAGGCTAAAGCCTTCGGCTACCTATTATGTAGCGTTTCAATTGAAAATTGGTATTAGATGTTGAGCAGCGTAGGCCTACGTGCTAGAACCATCACAGATTATTAGCAAATATTATGCCAGTCGGGAATAATCATCAGTTTTAGTTGTTACAAAACCTCTCTGACATTCTACTGAAAACTCAAACTGTTTTATAAAATACCTCTGATGTGAAATTGTTTAAAGCTAATCAGAATGGGCTTTCACAAAACGATAGTTAAAAAATCCCTCTAAATCTCCAGAGGGCATATTCAATATGCCCCTACGAAAAGGGAGACTTTAAGGATCATTTCACATCAAAAGTAAAATATGATTTTTTTTCAGATTCCTGATATGTTTATCAGATTTCTGATACGTTCTTATTAACTATTGCTTGGGAAAGATACTAACGGAATGTGGTGAAGATACGACATTATATAGTTATCGCTTTATGTTCTATTGCTGAACGATAGATGGCATCCAGCATTTTTTGCAATGTCACTCCCTGATCTATGGTTGGTATGGGTTTTTTACCGTTTACTATACATTGTATAAAGTGCTTGAACTGGTTCTCTGGAACGCTCCCTGTATGGTCTACCGTTCTTGAGGTGATCTGTCTGCCATCCTCTAGCATTATCCGAAATGGCCAGAGTGCGGCACTACCTTTAGTTCCAAAGAGCCGCATAGTCGTAGATCCATCATGAATCAATGCTCTCCATGCGCTTTCAAGCATAATCGTTGCACCTGTCTCAAATCTTATCATTGCGGTAGCCAGTCCCTCTACATCGGGTATATCCTTTTCTGCCAAATTCTTTGCAGGATATGCGTAAGTATTTCCGAAAGCCTCAATGGGTTTTGGACACCCCATTATCCACCAGATAAGGTCAAGTAAGTGCAGACCGTGATCAATTAAAGTACCTCCACCAGAAAGGTTTCTCTTGACGTGCCAATTCCCGGGAATTCTGACTAACTGCCTCAAATAACTGATGAAGCCATAGTAAACGTCTCCCATTTCTCCATTTTCGATTGCATTTTTTATGTAAATCGCATCTCTGTTAAACCGAAACCGCATAGCTACCATAGCTTTGAGATTCGGAAACCTGTTAGACACTTCCAGTATCTTTTCGGCATCCGCAGGCGTAGTTGAAAGCGGCTTTTCACATAATACGTGCTTTCCGTGTTCCAGAGCGCATATAGCAATCGGGGTATGTAAATAGTTGGGAACGCATATGCTTACAGCGTCTATATCGTTACTTCGACATAGTTCCTCATAATTACTGTATGCCCTTGCAATACCATATCTTATAGTTATACTTTTCAGCTTTTCTTCATCAATATCGCATATAGCGGAGACTTTAGCTTCAGGTATAGCAAGATAGCTTTCTATATGCCATCTGCCAACCCCTAAACCTATTACTCCTACTCTTACTGCTTTATTCGAAAACATACAAACTCCGTTATACATTATTTAGCTCACCAAAAATCTGTTGACAAGCAAAATAAAGGATGATAAAATTTTGTCAAGACACATTGGATAGTTATGATGTAAAAGGCAATCTTAAAGTGGTATAGGATAAAGTCTGGAAATAAGGGCAGGTTATAACCTGCCCTTATTTATATATCCAGTAATGAAAAGAACAATGTAATGAACAAGAGCTATCTTTCGCTCTTGTCCTTTCGATCCATATCAACGGTTTTGGATCTCATGAGTTCTTTCAGCGTTTTAGCTGTAGTAATGAAGGCGCATTCATTTTCCAGAAAAAAAACACAAGTTTCTTGACATGCCATGTAATTTGCTTGTCCCGCCTTCACTACTGTAAGCAGTGGACAGAACCTTATTTCTTCTGCCATAATCCATCTCCTTTTTAATATTAGGTTTACTCATAATTCTAACACAGGAGTCACTAACAGGCAAGTATAAATTTTTTTAGAAGGGAGTGAGTCAATTGTTATTAACAATTAATGCGGGAAACAGCAACGTTGTCATGGGCATTTTTCATGGCAAGGATATTATAGCGAGTTTCAGAATATATACTGATATGAGGAGAACTGCTGACGAATATGCTCTCTTGTTTTCGGAATTCCTTAGTCGTAAAGGTATAGATTTCAATCAGGTCACGGGCATAATCATCTCTTCCGTTGTCCCACAAGTATTAGTTCAGTTGAAGGAAATGTCTGTGCGATGGTTCCATGAGGAGCCGATTGTTGTGAACAGCGATCTGGAGCTTGGGATAAATATACTATACGATAATCCAAAAGAGCTAGGCTCAGATCGAATAGTCAACGCAGTCGGAGGATACGCTGAATACGGCGGTCCATTGATCGTTGTTGATTTGGGTACAGCGACGAATTTCGACGTGGTTTCGGAAAATGGAGACTTTCTTGGTGGGGCTATTGCACCGGGGATAGGCATCTCCATCGAGGCACTTGCAGGACGGACAGCGCTTCTCCCTAAGATTGACATGAGTTCCGTTCCACAGGCTATTGGGCATAACACAATATCGTGCATAAAATCAGGATGTCTCTATGGGTTCCTTGGGCAGATAGAGGAGATCATAAGGCGGATAGAACTTGAGCTACCAAAGAAGCCAAAAGTTGTCGCCACTGGAGGACTGGCAAATTTTATAGCGAAGGAGTCCAAAATGTTAGAGCATATAGACACTGATCTGACACTCAAGGGTCTCCGAATTATCTATGATCGGGTTATCCTTGACAAATCCAGACGATTAGTATTATAGTATGCTAGGAAAATTGTAAATAGTTATGATAAAGCTCTTTTTAAGGAACAACATGAAGCAGAAAAGGGAATAATCCCTATAATAACGAGAAAATGAAAAAAGCTATTGAAGGTATACAAACTAATACAAGGAATCTCTTGATAAGCAAAATCAGAAAAATTACTGATTATCATGAAGCAAATGAGATACTAGCTTATCTGTCTGGTATTGATACATTTTTCAAAACTCAAAATGAATTTTTTACTTTCTTAGAGCTTCTTAAACCAACTTCTATAATTTGTGAAAATACTGATAGGCGAGAATATGGAGATTTTCAAACACCATCCGTACTTACTGACTCTATATGTTCATATCTAGTCAATGAAAATATACTCCCGGATATATTAATAGAACCTACTTTCGGCAAAGGTTCTTTTATAGTTTCCGCATTGGAGCATTTCCCAAGATTAAAAGCTGTATATGGAATAGAAATTGATGAATCTTACTACTGGCAAACAAAATTTGCTATATTAGAACTGTTCATAAATAAACCGTTACCAAATAAACCGAGAATCTTCCTTCATCTTGATAATATCTTTAATTTCGATCTCGGAATAATCAAAAAATCAATCAGAGACGATAATGTTCTTATATTAGGTAATCCACCCTGGGTAACTAACTCCGAATTAGGTAGGCTAGAATCAGATAATCTACCTAGAAAAAGTAACCTCAAATCCCTTAACGGTCTTGATGCTATCACAGGAAAGGGAAATTTTGATATAGCGGAATACATCATTCTGATGATGCTTGATTTGTTTTCAAAATACAGTGGTCATTTGGCTATGCTAGTAAAAAATTCTGTAATCAGAAATCTAATATATGATCTCCCTAGAACGAATTACACCATTAACAACATGACTGCGTTAAGTATAGATGCAAAAAGATCATTCAACGCATCGGTTGAAGCATCTTTATTTAAGTGCGATTTGGGATTCAGTAGTTCTAAACTTACTTGCAAAGTATCTTCGTTAGCTTCGCCGTTTCTATTAAAAAAAGAATTTGGCTGGATCAATAGCAGATTTGTTTCTGATGTCGTTCTTTACAAAAATATGGAGTATGACGGAGATTGCCCTTATATGTGGAGACAGGGAATTAAGCATGATTGCTCTAAGATTATGGAACTTGATTTTATAGGTCATAGATATGTAAATGGTCTAGGAAAAGAGTTGGATATAGAAGATGAGCCTGTATATGGATTGATAAAAAGCTCTGATTTAAGTTCGTTAGTCATAGAAAAGCCGAGAAAATACGTGATCGTGACGCAGGAACGGGTCGGTGAAGATACTTCATATTTACGAGAGAGATTTCCAAGACTATATCACTATCTGACAGAAAACAAAGAGCTATTTTCTAAAAGGAAATCAAGTATTTACAAAGATAAATCTCCTTTTTCAATTTTTGGCGTTGGAGATTATTCTTTTAAGCCTTATAAGGTTGCAATATCTGGTCTTTATAAGAGATCCTCATTCTCTTTAATATTGCCTGATAATGATAAACCTGTAATGCTTGATGACACTTGTTATTTCTTAGGATTTGATGATGTATACGAGGCTATATTTGTCTGGGCAATTCTTAACAGTGAGCAAGTTCAGCAATTTCTTAAATCCATAGTTTTTACAGATGCAAAACGCCCATACACTAAAGACATTCTGATGAGAATAGGTATAGACACAATAGCTTATGAGTTTGCCTATAATGACATCATAAAACGGATTGAGTTTATGAATGAAAAGTTGTTACTTAACATGAATGAAGATAGATGGTATAGTTTTCTTGAAAGTATAAATGTAAAAAAATTGGAAGATGATCAGCTTTTATTGTTTGAAAATAGGAGGTAGATAACTTGCTAACAGAGCCTGATGTGATAAATTATGTCTGTGTAGCTCTTCAACAGCTTGGATACAATATCCATAAGAAAAACGTTAATGTTCGCCAAAAAGGGGATGACATTATTGCGATAAAACAATTAGCATCAATACGAAAATTATATATTAAGGCAAAAGGTGAAACTAGCTCTGATCCCAATTCTAATAGATATGGACAGTCATTTGATAATGCCCAGGTTAGAGTTCATATTGGACAAGCCTTATATAAAATTGCGGAGGTTTTATCAAGAAAGCCTTTATGTAACGTTGAAATTCGTGCAGGAATTGCACTTCCAAACACTTGTTATCATCAATACATTATCAGCAAAGTCAAACCTACTATAGATTACTTAGAAATTCCTATTTTTTGGGTGGATTCAACTGGAAACGTTCAAATATCATCAATCTGGAAAGTGTAGTTAATTGAAATGAGTAAAGAAATCGCAAAGAAATGGTTTCAACAGGCTTCGCATGATCTAGAAATGGCAGAGAGAAATATTGAGATCGAAGGATACGATGTAGCGTCTTTTCTTGCACATCAAGCATTAGAAAAACTGCTGAAATGTATTCTCATACTTGAAGGGACGAATTTTCCAAAAACACACAAGCTTGATAGGCTTGCAGAATCATTAGAACTACCAGTAGGTATAATTGATAAGATTTTTGATCTAACAGAAGATTACACATTTTCAAGGTATCCTGATGCTTCTATAGAGATTCCTTATTTACAATATGACTCAGAAATATCAGAGAGAAAAGTTGGGATTGCTAAGGAAGTTTTTGAATTATTGAAAGAAAGATATAAAATCTTGGAGGATTAAAGAATGGGGCAAACCAAACCAATTGATACATGGGTAGAACATTATATTTCTGAAACTCTACCAAAGATTAAGGAAGCGTTGAATCCACAATCTGTTATAATCTTTGGTTCAAGAATACGGGGAGAAGGTTCTGAGGAAAGTGATTTAGACGTTCTAATCGTTTCTGACTTTTTCACCAATAAGAGTTTTTTGGGAAGGATGCCAATGATGCTCCGTACATTTCGCTTTCCTCGTTCAGTGGATTACCTTTGCTATAGTCCTGATGAATTTGAGATAATCAAATCTAATTCGATAGTCGTTAAAGAAGCATTGAATGAAGGTATGCGTGTTGTTTGATATAACGAGATTCTTAACCCACAACGGCATTACGCCGAGGAGGGCAATATCTTTGAGAAGTTTAACCGTTTTGATGATTTTTTTCTTAATGTGTCTATGTTTGACAAGTTCGGCAGTAGAACTGGACCCGTCAAAATTCATGACTGTGGATCAGATAAAGCCCGGCATGAAAGGAATAGGAAAAACTGTCTTTTCTGGAACAAAGATAGAAGAATTCCAGATTGAAGTCATGGACGTGGCTAAGAATGCTATGGGCCCAAAGTCCGACATCATCTGGGTAATGTGTTCCGGTGGGCCTCTTGAAGAGACAGGTGTGATTTCAGGCATGAGCGGAAGCCCAATCTACATAGACGGTAAATTGATCGGCGCAGTTGCATACAGGGCAGGGTCCTTCACCAAACGACCAATTGCGGGTGTGACACCTATTGCAGAGATGCTAGGAGTGATTGAAAACTCTGAAAAAGATGTCTCAACAGGACAGGGCATGATGGGTGGATTAAACGTTCCATTTCCCATACAAGGGCACTCGGATTCTGAAATAGATCAAATTAATATAGAACCAGAGGAACCAAGGGGTAACTTATATGTATCTTCATTAGAACCTATCCAGACGCCTGTTATGATGAGCGGATTCAGCCCTAAGACCATAGAATATATAACTCCCACGTTGAAAAAGTTTGGTATGATAGCTGTTCAGGGTGGAGGGACATCAATACAAAATGAATCAGATGATGTGAAGATAGAACCCGGTGCTGTTATTGGCATACAATTTGTGAAAGGCGATTCCGATGCTTATGCCTCTGGAACCGTTACTTACGTTGATGGTAACAAAGTTCTAGCGTTTGGGCACCCAATGACGGGTATGGGCAAAACCAGCCTGCCTACGGCTATCGGAAGGATCAGCCTTTTGGTTCCAAGCATGTTATCATCGTCCAAGCAAGGCTCACCTGTTCGTATCATAGGTACACTGACACGGGATGATATGTACGGGATATTGACTGACTTAACCAAACAGCCAGAATTCATCCCAATGAAGATAAGGGTTATCAAAGGAGATAATCAAACTCAGGAGTTCAACTTCGAAATTGCAAAGGATAGGCTTTTTGCCCCTTCTTTTATTCTCTCGACTGCATTAGACGCTATTCTGATCGCAACGAAACAGGTAGGCGATTATACCATGAAAACCCACAGTGAGATCAGTATAAAGGGTTATCCAAAACTCATAAAAGATGACGTATTTTCAGGTTTGGTTCCTGATGTTGTGGCAAGTGATTTTGCTACGCCGATCTACATGATCATGCAGAACAGATTCGAGGACGTTGACGTAGAAAATATCTCGCTGGATGTCACTTTTGAGGACAAACGCACAAATGCTATTATAGATGACGTTCAGATAAATAAATCTCTCGTCAAGCCCGGTGATTCTGTGAATGTTACAATATCCATTACTCCATATATGCAGGATACCATAATCAAGCAGTTTGACGTGGTTATTCCAGGGGATACCCCAGAAGGCAGAGCGCTTTTGAGAATATCGGATGCCACAGCTAACACTATGTGGGAAAGATCCAGAGCGCCTATGAGAGCCAGAGTGACGGATTTAGCCCAGCTTATTAAGCTGATTCAGGAAGATGAAAGCAACAATAACATAATCATTGAGCTTTTTTCACCAAAGGCAGGAGTTATCATTAGGGGCGAGGAACTGCCAGCACTCCCTTTTACTGCCTTCAGCGTCATGAATTCCTCAAAGCAGGTTGGAACCACAGGACCAACTTTTGGTACCACATTCCTGAAACAGCGTATAAATACCGACTACGTAATTTCAGGCAATGTGTCGCTGCCTTTAACTATAGACCGAGATGCACCATGAAGATTGGAAGATTTAAAAAGATTATTTAATTGATGAGTAATTACTATACTTTCGCACTTTTTAAATCTGGTAGATAAAAAACTAGATTTCATGAAGGTTTGCAAATGTAGAAGCGAGGTAACCTCGCCTCTACAAAACCGCATAAATACTTGATATTTCAAAAAACTGCAAAAGTATAGTAATTAGTGACGAGTATGCAAAAACTGATTACTAATTAAGGATGATTATCATGAAAAAAGGTGTCAGATACAAAAAACCACCGTTAGTTGAGGCATTGTGTGAGTTCCGATTCCAGAGAACTGTTACAGTGCCAAATATTGTTCTTGGCAAACTCTATGAGAGGATAGAGAAAGATTTTCCAACAGTTGAAACCCATAGAGGTTTTGGCGTGCAAGCTGGCAAAGAAAACTTGTCTCCGTCAATTGTTATGGAGGAAAGGACACGGTTCATTAGCAATGACAGAACTAAACTCATACAGGTCGGAGAAGGTTTCCTTGCCGCTAATCAACTAAAACCATATAAGGACTATCCGTCATTTCGAGCTTTTGTTAAGGAGGTAATTGACACTTATCACGAGGTTGCAAAGCCTGAAGGACTTCAAAGCATTGGACTGAGATACATCAATCGAGTTGAGATGAAACCCGATCAGTCCCCTGATGAAGTATTCAATATTGGTTTTACTATTCCAAGCAACTTTCAGAGTTCACCTGATCCATTTCTTTTACGAATGGATTTTATGTATTCCACAGAGCGAGATAGATTGATCGTAATATTAGCAACTGCACAAATGCAAGAAAATTCTCAAAAAGCGATAACGCTTGACTTCGATTATCGTCTCGTTAAACCAGAGGAGATAAATGGTAATTTGCTAGAGTGGATGGATGAGGCTCATGAAAAGATCGAAGATGCTTTTCATGCTTGTCTGAAAGAATCAATTCTATATGGTTATGAACTTGAGGGAGAATGAATATGAGTCAAAACAGCTTTTCTGAATTCATGGATGCTGCTCAAAATCGTGCTGGCTGTTTTCCGTTTTATGATCATAATTTGCCACTAAAACCTGAACAATCGGATAAACCATTGATTCTGTCAGTAGCTGAAAGTGTCGCAACTCCGCAAGAGTATTCTGAGAAGCTTATACTTATACATTTGATGGGGAATCAATGTATGATGGCGGAGTACATGGAAAATATGCTAGTTAATGAGCCAAAATATACCGAGAATATAGCTGTTCAGTCTCCCCCTAAACGTATTCTGGCTTCTATTAAAGTTGAACTATCTCCAAAAGATTTTAGGAGAAGATTACCAAAACCTGTGATATTACTGGATTCAGAGGTTGAGCAATGAACATGCCTTGGTATAGTATTACAGATATGTCTACGCCCATAACTCAGGGAGATATAATCATGAATTGCCCTGTAGCTACATGGAAGGAGGATTTGCTTACAATAGAACCAGAATTTGCATCTGAGGAGAAACTTAAAATGTCTGTTGAATTTGTGAAAATTGATACTGTAGTCATGACCCAAGCATGTGATCTTGAACTAGAAAAAGTTCAGTATATTATCCTTTGCCCACATTATTCAATAGATGATTTTAGAAAACAATGGGAATTTGCGATGAAAGAAAATCAGCAGAATCCTAGTAATAATGCTTGGAAAAGTTATGTTGAGGATATACGTCAAGGGAAAATATGGAATCTCTCTATGCTCAATGCTTACGACGATAGTGCTTTGCAAATAGGTGTTCGGGTTGTTGATTTTCATGAAGTATTCAGCCTTCCAAGGAGATTTCTTGAGAATTGGTTACTTCATCACAGTTATGATAAGCGTCTTAGATTATTACCACCATATAGGGAGCATCTTTCCCAAGCATTTGCGAGGTTTTTCATGCGTGTTGGGCTTCCGATTGACATTCCAAGATTTAAGTAGGATGAATTAGGAAACAATAAGAAGGAGAAACTCATGAAGTTGAAGAAAATTATAATTAAGGTTCTATTTACAGGGTATATTCTCCTGACTTTCGGGTGTTATTATACCTTAGCTGTCAACACGTCTGTCTGGGAACAGAGTTCATACATGGATTTCGGTGCTGGCAAGCCCAAGGATGTATCGTTGACCAGTGAGAATCAACTCACTCTTTCTAAGGCACTAACTCCTGTAGAAGGTAATATTTCAGAGCTTCGTGTATGGTGTCTTGTAAATGATTCACAGGGAAATATTTACGCAGGCACAGGCGATAAAGGTAAGATATTCAAGATCAGCAAAGACGGGCAGATATCTTTGCTTTTTGATTCGCCTGAAACTGATATACTTAGCCTGATTATTGATAACAAGGACAATATATACGCAGGCTCATCTCCCGACGGTATAATCTATAAAATAGAGCCAGACCGAGTTCCGGCGACTTTCTTTAAATCCGAAGAGAAGTACGTATGGTCACTGGCTTTTGACAGTTCGGGTAACTTATACGCTGGAACTGGCATAAACGGCAAAATCTACAAGATTTCTCCTGATGGAAAGGGAGAGGTAGTTTATGACTCAACTGAAACCCATATAAAATGCTTGTTGAGCAGTGGATGCAGTATATACGCCGGCGGTGAAGGCAGCGGGATAATCTACAAAATATCATCTGATGGGAAGGCTTTTGTCCTCTATGATACTTCCGAGAATGAAATATCAAGCCTTGTTATGGGTTCCGATGGAAATATATATGCCAGTGCTGTTGCTGGTGAGGCTGGACCTCCCGCACGTGAACAGCAAGAGCAAGGACCTCCGCCACTTAAAACAGGGGGTAAACCAGGAGGAAAAGAGAGAGGATCGCTGATATATCAAATAACACCGGATGGTGTCGCTACCGAAATCTGGGAATCACCTGATCCAATAGTATATACCCTGGTGGTAGACGGAAAAAACATAATAGCAGGTACAGGGAGTGAAGGGAATATATACTCAGTCAAATCAAACGGCGACTGGATAGCTGTTACAGATTGCGGAGAATCACAGGTACTGGCGATCTACAAAGTAAACTCCACTAATGAAATTTGGATTGCAACCGGGAACCCGGCAAAAATCTATAAACTTTCGGTAAACTACGTTAAAGAGGGAACTCTCGAATCACAAAAATGGGATGCCTCTGTAATATCTAAATGGGGCAGTATTTCATGGGATGCTGTCACTACCGGAAACACCGGAATGACTTTGTCAACACACACAGGAAATACGGAGAAACCCGATGATACGTGGAGTGCATGGTCAGAAGAATACAGCGACGCTAATGGTTCAGCGATCACAAGCCCGCCAGCAAGGTTCATTCAGTGGCGAGTAAAGCTGACCTCAACTGATGGAACAGCAACGCCGATGCTAAAAAGCGTATCAGTTTCTTATCTCCAGAAAAATCTGAAGCCTTCGATAGATACAGTAGTAATTGCATCCGAACAAGAAAAACCCGGAGGTCCGCCGAAAAGACCGCAAGTACCAGGGTCAGACGGAGACGATCCGTCTAAATCAGACAATACACCGATCAATGGTAAAAGGGTCATTAATTGGCAGGCAAAGGACCCTAACAGCGATTCGCTTGAATATAGTGTATACTTTCGTGGAACTGAAGAACAAAACTGGAAACTCCTGAAGGATGAAATTAAAAACACATCTTACCCGCTGGATACAGAATCCTTCCCTGATGGAGCGTATTTTGTCAAAGTTGTGGCTATTGACTCTCCAGATAACCCGAAGGATATTGCCCTTTCTGAAGAGAAGATCAGCAATCGTTTCGTTATAGATAACACCCCGCCAGCAGTAGTTGAATTGCAAGTTACTCTGTCAGGGAATGATATTTACGTAATAACCGGTAGGGCAGAGGATACTGCAAGCTACGTAAAGAGCATTGTCTACTCAATTGATGGGGGGAACTGGAAGCCTTTATTCCCATCGGATCAGGTCTTCGACTCAAAAAAGGAGATATTCTCATTTTCAACTGATCAACTTAAAGCAGGTGAGCATACTGTCGTTATAAAAGCCACCGATGCGGCTGGCAACGTCGGTTCTGCTAAAACAGTGGTTCCAATGAAGTAATCACAAAAACAGGGAGGTGGTTAAATTGACCTGACGAATGTTTACACAATTTCGTTTACCTAAATTATTGTAGCGTGATTTTTGGGATTATTTTGGAAATATCGGGAGACATAAAATGAAAAAAGTTTCTTTTTTTCTGAGTTTTGCTTTGATGCTGTTGCTGGCTGTTTGCGGTGTAAAAGCTGATATATGGTATAGCCAGAATTTTGACAATCTTAGCAATGGTGATGTGGCTGGACAGGACGGTTGGGAAAAAACTACCGACCTGACAGCAGATATAGGCTCTTTAACCGTGCAGGGCGCAGTTTTCAATGGCAATTCAGGCAAGGCACTGAAGGCTGAAGCGATGCAGGAGGTTAGAAGAAGTTTCGATCCGATTCATACTGGCACACAATTTCTCATCATATCCTTCCGTAAGGAAGATGCTGGACCTGACAACACCCTTCATATTTACATGGGTAAGGACGTTCATGAGTGGCCGGCTGGACCTGTGTTGAGAATCGGTAAAGATTCTGGTGGCGATCCAGACAAAGTAGGGGCGCATGATGGTGCTGACAGGAAGCAAATCGCAACTTTTGTACCCGGTCAGTGGTATCAGGTACGTATAGTCGTTCATTATGATCAATTGAACTATGACGTCTATTTTGATGGCGCTCTGGTGGCTCAAGGCTTCAAATTTAGAACTAATACTCATGATGGTCTGGGATGGCTGATGATTGGTTTTGATGCCGGTGTAGGTGTTTTAGGTTACTACGACGACATAGTTATGGGTGATGGCGATGGTTCAGATTATAACCCATCCGCTGTTTCCCCGGAGAAAAAGCTTGCTGTAACGTGGGGAAAATTAAAGCTTTAATTACAAAGCGGTGAAGGGCAGGCACTTGATTCCTGCCCTCGCAAGTTTATGAAACGTAATCACAACATAATACGATGGGAGGTTAGCGATGAAGCTTCAATTAGTAATGATCTGTGCTGCTATAATGCTTACGTGCATCTTGGGATTTGCTTATGGTGATGAAATAATATACAGTCAAGACTTTGATAAATTAAAAGATGGAGACCTTGTTGGTCAGGACGGGTGGGATCTTATAACTGCCCTTGAGGCAGGTATGGGTTCACTTACAGTACAGAGCAAAGTCGCTATCAAAGGAAAGGCTGCGCAGGTTGACGCTCTACAAGAAGTTTATAAAACCTATCCGAAGCCTGTTGAAGCAGGTATATGCTATTTGTCAATATTCTTCCGCAAAGAAGATAAATCAACAAGCAACACGATACACATCTATATGGGTCAGGGCGCTCTGGCATGGAGTGCTGGACCTGTTATCCGAATTGGTAATGACTCCGGCGGACAGCCTGATGACATAGGCATCCACGACGGTAGTGATGACGTAAGAGTTCAGCCAGCAAAATTTGTGGTTGGAAAATGGCACCATGTTCGTGAAGTAATGGATGTAGATAAACGGACGTTTGATGTATACCTGGATGGTAAAAAGCTTGGGAATTACAAATTCAGAAACGCCGCACACAAATTCATTGAATGGCTGATGATAGGATTTGACGGGGGTGTTGGAACTCTGGGATATTACGATTTTATTGAATTTGGTACAGGAACAGGTGAAGGGGCATATATTCGTGCTACATCAGTAGAATCCAGAGGAAAACTCAGTACAACATGGGGAGAATTAAAGCAATAACTATTATTAGCCATGGATTAACACGGATTTTTTGGTCAATAGGTCTATGAGTCAATAGGTTTATGGGTCAATAGGTTTATGAGTCAATAGGTTTATGGGTCAATAGGTTTATGGGTTTATAAGTCATAAATCTAAAGACCTATAGACTTATAGACTTATAGACCTACTTTGACCTAATTTTAATAATTTCCGTGAAAATCTGTGGCTAAATATCATTACAGGAGGAACTCTTGGCGAACGAAAATCAGTTTAAGCTAAATACAAAATTTATTGCGACAAGAAATGTTAAGGAATACCGTGAGACCATTCCTGTCTGGGTGAATGAGAACGACGTAATTCTTGAGATCGGCTGTGAGTGGGGAACGACTACCGAGATACTAGCGCAACACTGCAAAGAAGTAATCGGAACTGACCTCAGCCCTGAATGTATACAGAGAGCCAGAGAGATGCGCCCTAATCTTCACTTTGAAGTGCTTGACGGATTTGACGTTTTATCCGCATTGAATATGAGCAAGCAGTTTACTAAAGTCTACATTGATATATCTGGTTTATCGGGCTATCGCTCATTATTGGATGTGATCTCACTTCTTACAATGTATTCAACAATACTTCGTCCAGAAGCAATAATAATCAAAAGTGGTGCGTTAAAGCATTTTGCTTTTAATTGCATACCCTGGCGGTCTGATGATTCAAAACCTATTGCTCATGAGAAAAATAATGAATCCGAAGAAATTGAGTAATAGATACGAGTTTTTCACTTATAGAAAAAGAATTTAAACACGAACAGGTAATCTGTATAATGAGAGTAAAAGAGTTTATAAAAGATATCAAAGCCGAAAAACATTCCCCTCGATTTGGGGGGCTTGAGATATTGAAATTTATCGGGCCCGGCTTGCTGGTAACTATAGGATTTATTGATCCGGGTAACTGGGCATCAAACCTTGCGGCTGGAGCCAACTATGGATATACGCTTCTTTGGATGGTGACACTCTCAACAATCATGCTCATCATATTACAGCATAATGTGGCGCATCTTGGGATAGCAACGGGTTTATGTCTTTCAGAAGCCGCTGTAATTTATATCAAACCAAAGTATTCCAAACTGATTTTAGGTTCAGCTATGTTAGCCTCTATATCAACCTCAATTGCAGAGATTCTTGGAGGCGCAATTGCACTTAACATGCTTTTCATGGTGCCAATCAGGGTTGGTTCTATCCTTGTGATGATATTTGTATTTATAATGCTATACACAAATACTTACAAGCTAATTGAGCGATGGATAATCGCCTTTGTCGCTATAATCGGGTTATCTTTTATTTACGAACTAACTTTAGTAAATATTGATTGGGGTTCGGCTGTAGCGGGGTGGGTGACGCCCTCGATACCTAAAGGTTCATTGTTGATAATAATGAGTGTGCTTGGTGCAGTTGTAATGCCTCATAACCTTTTCCTTCATTCGGAGATAATTCAAAGCAGGCAGTGGAACCTCAAGGACGAAAAGATAAAAAGGAAGCAACTGAGTTACGAATTTCTGGACACAATATCCTCGATGGTTGTAGGATGGGCAATTAACAGTGCGATAATCCTTCTTGCAGTAGCAACCTTCTATAAGGCAAGTATTGGAGTTACAGAACTTCAACAGGCAAAAAGCTTACTAGAGCCTTTGCTGGGTAACAATGCCGCCATAATTTTTGCGATCGCACTCTTATTCTCAGGTTTAGCGTCAACAATTACCTCAGGAATGGCAGCAGGTACAATCTTTGCGGGATTCTATAAAGAACCATATAATATCAAAGACAATCACTCTCGTATAGGTGTAGCTATCTCTCTTTTATTTGCTTGTGCCATCATCTTTTTCATAACAAACCCTTTCAGCGGTCTTATAATATCTCAGATGATTCTTAGCATACAATTGCCCATAACTATCTTTTTGCAAATTTACCTCACCTCATCAGAAAAGGTCATGGGAATATACAAAAATAAGAAACCAACTTTGATTCTTTTATGCATTATAGGGGTTATCGTAACTATATTAAATATTATGCTCTTCATAAGTTTTTTTTAACTGAATATAAGGCATGGTTCATAATCAAGGTAACAATTTATCGAACAGGACATTACAATGATCTTTACATCAACTATAATAATTGTGGAGATGACACTTATGAGCATTACTTCTGTTGCAGATACTCAGCCGTTGGCGGGAACTCAGCCATTGACTATGCAGGGCGATATTGCGGCGCAGATGGTCGCTGGCATTGACAAATTCTTTATGCGTGAGATTGAGGCATCAAAGGAGCGCAGAGCATCACATTGGAGTTGTGGCTTTTCATCTCACGAAAACTACGTTACATCCATTGAACCGAACCGCAAGAGGTTCACAAAGATTATAGGTGCAGTTGACCCCCGTGAGAACGTTACGATGCAATTGCTGGCAACGACTATTCAGCCTGCCTTAGTTGGCGAAGGTGCTGGATATAAAGTCATGGCTGTTCGCTGGAATGTCCTTAAAGGTGTGGACGCAGAAGGATTGCTACTTGAGCCAGAAGGAAATGCGGCGGCAAACGTGATTGCTCTGCCAGACTGCGATTTGGCGCCTGAGATGCTCGTTGGATTGATGTCGGGTGTCTCTGATGAATCCCAATTTGCCCGCAGGTTGGCTGAAAGCGGTTGTCGTGTTCTTATTCCAACACTTTTAGATCGTAGTGATAGATTTTCTGGTATCCCTGAACTTGGTATTATGACGAATCAGCCTCATAGAGAATTCATTTATCGTGCCTCTTATGAGCTTGGTAGAAATATCATCGGTTACGAGGTACAAAAGGTTCTAGCAGGTGTTGACTGGTTCTCCAGTGAACATTCAGACTTACCTATCGGAGTCATGGGTTATGGTGAAGGTGGATTGATTGCGCTCTATTCTTCTGCTGTTGACACACGAATTGACGTAACTGCTGTATCTGGATACTTCCAACCAAGAGAAGAAATCTGGCATGAGCCGATATACCGTAACGTATGGTCTTTGTTATGCGAATTCGGTGATGCTGAGATCGCAAGCCTGATCGCCCCTCGTCCACTGGTAGTAGAGGCATGTCGTAATCCCGAAATTTCGGGACCTCCGGAACCAGAATCAGGCAGAAGCAGGACAGCGGCACCCGGGGTAATAACAACACCATCTTTTGAATCGGTGGAATCTGAGTTTAACAGAGCCAGAGAATTAGCCGCTAAACTTGATCCTTCTGCTCAGTTTGATCTGGTTAAAAGTGAAAATCCCGGATGCGAGGATACCTTGACGGTATTCTTAAAAGGATTGAGATCGGATTTAAAACCCAACCAGATAAATTTCGTTAAAAACTATTTGCCTGCATCCTTTGACCCAATAATGCGTTTGAAACGACAATATCAGCAATTATTGGATCATACTCAATACCTTATGCGTGAAGCGGAATTCCGACGTGCTGAGTTTTGGTCGAAAGCTGACGCTTCCAGCGTTGATACATGGGCAAAAAGCACGGAATGGTATCGTGATTATCTTAATAATGAAGTCATCGGATGTTCTCCTCTGCCAAATGTTTCAATAAATCCACAAACAAGATGTATTTATGAAACGGAAAAATTCAAAGGCTACGAGGTTGTTCTGGACGTATATCCTGATGTTTTCGCTTATGGTATTCTTTTAGTGCCGAAGGATATTAAAGATGGAGAACATCGCCCGGTAGTCGTCTGTCAGCATGGTCTTGAAGGAATACCGCAGGACGTTGCCGACCCATCAGTCAATAATGAATCATATCATCAATACGCCTGTAAACTTGCTGAACGTGGTTTTGTGACTTATGCGCCGCAGAATCCATACATAGGCATGGACAATTTCCGTGTGCTGATTCGCAAATCACATCCCATAAAACAGTCGCTATATTCCATAATCGTCCGTCAGCATGAGCGAACAATCGAATGGCTTTCATCACTGCCGTTTGTGGATAAGGATAGGATAGCGTTCTATGGGTTGAGTTATGGTGGTAAGACAGCGATGCGTATTCCTGCTCTTGTAAAGGGGTACTGCCTTTCTATATGCTCTGCGGATTATAACGAGTGGATATGGAAGAACGTATCTGTACGGCACGTTTACAGCTATATGAACACTGGCGAATATGATATGTACGAGTTTGATCTTGGCAATACTTTTAACTACGCAGAATTAAGCTGGCTGATCTGTCCCAGACCATTTATGGTTGAACGTGGGCATCATGACGGCGTCGCACCAGATGAATGGGTGGCTTACGAATATGCTAAAACGAGACGGCGCTATGATCTATTGGGCATCGGTAATCTTACTGAGATGGAAGTTTTTAACGGACCTCATACCATAAATGGCGTTGGAACGTTTGAGTTTCTTTACCGACATCTGAATTGGCATAAGTAAGAAGGTAAACTAACGTCATATAATCGTCTATAAGCCAATATGTCAAAACTTCAAAGTGATTACATTCAGGAATCCGAACTAAGGAAAGCCATAGAAGCTTATGGTCTTGTGGCAGATTCCATTGAAAGGATACCAAAAGGCTGTTATGCTTTAGTATATAAAATCCGTTGCGGGGATAAAGACTACATAGTAAGAATCCGAAACGAGATGGCTACTGAGCAGGACATAATTTTCGCCAGAAAATGGGGGCAAGCTGTTTCTGCGGAAGTTCCTGTTCCTATTCCTCTTATGCCTTTGTGTAATATCCCGCGCATAGCAAATCGTTGTGTGGAAATAGCCCCATATATCGAACATGACTCAGATAACGTTTCTGATAGTTTGCAGGCATGGGTTACCGTTGGCGAATGGGTAGGACGAATGCACAGATTGGGTATGCCACTATTAGAAGAAGCTCCAATTGATCTGCCTTATGGAAATTATCCCAATGATGGACTCATAAATACATATAAAGATCATTTTCAAATCGCTTTACCTGATCAGAAGTTACATATTCTGCAAGCAGAAGAATTGCTAAAGCAATCACAGCATTTCATAGAGCCATATAGAAAAAGCCTTATATCTGGAGTCGTTCATGGTGACATGCACTTTTGGAATGTGTTATACTCCGAAGGTAATCCCGTAGCGATAATTGATCTGGATTTTTTACAGCGCGGCTATCTGATTGCAGACATCGCATACGCTTGTATATGGCTTGATGCCTGGGAAAGCGAACGTGGGGCTGAGTGGGCTGGAGTGATGGAGAAATATATTAAGGCATACGAATTTGGCAGACGAAATCCATTAAACGTAGCCGAAAGGGAATGCTTGCTATGGTTCCGTTTGCTAATACACATATCTTTTTTCTTCCAGAGTTCATGGGGCGAATTTGAGGAAGGTTTGAAGGACTTACAAACGGCGAAAGAATTAGCTCAACGCTATCAATTAGGTATCCAATAAAATATGTCAATTTATCTTTTAAGGAATATTTTAGGTAGGATATTGGTATAAAATAATAAAGACTTTTTATGAAAAAATTAAGGGAGTGAAAAAGATTGTATAAATTCATTATAATACCACTTATATTTATGCTTTTAATAGTATCATGCTCAAAGGAAAAGCCAAAGACCATTGAAGGTAATATTGACGTAGATTCCAATATATACATAGTTCCCGTCGGTGACGTTGACGTAAAATTTCTCAATGCGCTTGTACCAAAACTGCAAACGAGGTTTACAACAAACGTTTACTTAGCACTCGACAAAAAAATACCTATTCCTGAAGACACTTACGATTATGATAGACAGCAATACATAGCTATGTATATGCTCGCAGACATTTATAAGAAACTGAAGTTCCCACCCGACTCGAAGGTGCTTTGTGTGACTGATGTTGATATTTCCAGTCCGACTGACATTTATTCCCCAGGAACTGACCCGCCGTTTCTTTTTGGACAATCCTTCAAAAAAGGGAATATGGCACTCATATCAATCCGCCGTATGGACCCAAGGTATTACGTTGGTGGAAAACCGAATGATGAATTGGTTATACGGCGTATGCAGATAGAATCCATACACGAATTAGGGCACCTCTTTGGTCTGGATAACGTTTACGACCCGGAATGTGTTATGTATTTACCTAAAAACCTGAAAGAACTTGATAGAAAGACTGATAATTTTTGCTTGGAATGTCAAAAAACTTTTCAAGACTTGAAAAAATCGGCACGATCAAATCCGTTCAGTGATAAATTATGATAATCAATAAATAAGGAGAGCATTTCATGTCAAAAATTGCTTTTATCGAACCCCGTTGTTCTTTCAATAGCTATGGTTACTTTAGATTCCCGCTTATGGGGTCGCTTTGCCTCGGTACCATCCTGAAGGGAGCAGGACATGATGTAATGCTTTTCAGGGAAAATGTGAAAAGCGTCTACGATAAAGGAAGAGGCTGGTTGCAAGAGACTCTGACAAAGGTTGACGTAGTTGCGATGTCTCTCATGACGTCCACAGCCGAAAGAGGTTATCAAATCGCTGACGCTATAAGGAAAGTTACCCCAAAAGTCAGAATAGTCATGGGTGGGTCACACGCCACTTATATGCCTGAAGAAGCCGCAAATCACGCTGATCTTGTCGTGAAAGGTGAAGGCGAGGAAATTATACTCGACGCTGTGGAAAACAGAAATCTAATTGGTATAATTCAGGCTCCTCCAGTAAAGAATTTGAGCAGTTATCCTATCCCCGACCTTTCGATATTAAGCGAAAAGAACCGTCCTCCCAGGCAGGCTCCGATCTCTACTTCTCGTGGTTGTCCTTTTGATTGCGTATTCTGCACTGTGTCTGCCACTTTTGGCAGGAAATGTAGATTCCGTGACCCTGAACAAGTCCTTGAAGAGATTAATATGCGTATATCTGAGGGTTATAAAAAGCTATTCTTCTACGATGATAACTTCGCCATCAATAAAGAGCGAACAAAGGATATGCTAAGAGGGATGCTGGAGAAAAAGCTGAAGATTAGCTGGTCTGCGGAGTCCAGAGCAGACATTGCTAAAGATAAAGAGCTTTTAGAATTGATGGCTAAGACGAACTGTAACACTATGCTCATAGGCTTTGAATCTGTCAATCCTGAATCTCTTAATGCTTACAACAAGAAACAGGACATCGAGGATATAAAGACGTGTATTAAAAGTCTCCACGAATATGGTATCAGGGTGCATGGAATGTTTGTACTTGGCTCTGATGCGGATGATGAGAATACTGCAAGGGACACTGTTAGATTCTGTCACGAGATGAAGGTTGACTCAGTACAGTTTTCTGTGCTTCATCCTCTTCCGGGAAGCAGGTTGTATGACATTTTAGAATCGGAGAACAGAATATTTACAAAGAAATGGTCGCTTTATGATGGTTCTCACGTAGTTTTTAAGCCTTTGAAAATGACTCCTATTGAGCTTCAAAGCAAGTATATATGGGCGTGGAAGAAGTTCTATTCGCTGCGAAATCCTCTTTATTTCGCTATATCGAGATATATACTCAGCAACTGGCGGAGAGCTAATAAAACTGCAATCTCAGAACTAAAAGCGTATTTTAAGAAATAAGCAACTTTTAGATAATTCGTAACGTTTTTTACACACCCCTTAATCCCCTCTCAAGAGGGGAATTCACTCAAACTCCCCTCTTGAGAGGGGTTCGGGGGTGTGTTTAAGTGCAACTCAATAAATTTATAATACTTATTGAGACTTGCTTAGGAATTATGGGTTGTGATCAAGTATGTTTTTAACCAAAATTATCAGGCAGATCACACCCCGCCGCAAGGTGATCTTTGTCCTGACAGTGACGTTTTTTCTGACGCTGATGGCAGTGTCTTTCATAAGGACAGTGCGTGACCCATCCGTTCATCGCTCAGACCTTCCCATAAGTACCGTTGAAGATGCCCTATCCAGCAGGTCTCAGGCAAGTACAAATAAAGCAGTAGTTCATCTCAGTCACGGTGACGTCAACTACGAATATGGCGGAAATGGCAGAAACGTAGTCTTCCTTCACTGCTGGGCAGGCTCCAAAGAATACTGGAAATGGACAACTCAGGCACTTACGCCGCATTTTCGAGTCTATGCCCTCGATCTTAAAGGCTTTGGTGATTCGGATAAGCCTGATGATGGGTATACGATAGATGATTTCTCGAACTCGGTAGCAGAATTTTTTAATGCGGTTAAGATAGACAAGGCTATAATTGTAGGCCACTCTATGGGTGGAAAAATCGCTGTTGACTTTACAGAGCGATACCCTGATAGAGTTGAAAAACTGGTTCTTGTTGGAACGCCTATCGGCAAAGTTTCAATGGGTCTGCGGATTTTTACGTTTCCGATCATAGGCAGACCATGGTACTGGATCGTGAGGAAGCTGGTAGGACACAGCCTTCAGACTCAAGAAGCGAAGGATGCGTGGCAGAAGCCGACGACGAATTCAGCAATCAAAAGCATGAAGATGCTGTCGAAAACAAATATTGCCGACAAGCTGATGAACATTCACGTTCCCACACTGGTAGTAACAGGCGAAAGAGATCGCAGTGCAAACGCAAAACAAAATCGCGTATACCTTCAAAACCTAAAGGACGTCAAGCTGTGCATCATCCGAAACGCCGGACACTCGCCAATGTGCGAGAACCCATCTGCGTTCAGCCATCTACTGCTTGGTTTTGCCATGAGTTAAGCCAATTTCAGCATCTTATCAATGGTGTCCCATGCTTTGACTCTTATATCTTCTGGTACTGTCACTTCGTAGACCATATCCTCTAATGACCAGAGTATCTTCTCAAGGGTGTTCAGTTTCATGTTGGGACAGTCAGCCAATCGTGATGCGGGATAGAACTTCTTGTCGGGATTCTCCTTTTGTAATGTATGCAGTAAACCGATCTCTGTGCCTACTATGAACTCTTTTGCGTCAGATTCTCTAGCATATTTGCACATTCCACTCGTGCTTAGTGCTTCATCGGCAAGCTCTACTACGTCAGAGGTACATTCAGGATGCACTATCACTTTAGCGTTGGGATATTTCGCTTTCATGTTT
>Ga0315274_10001705_pt1 | contig 33608 bp, 28 predicted proteins | sample YL17G02_20_MG_FD_203700 | JGI IMG/M metagenome (GOLD analysis project Ga0315274, IMG submission 203700) | Sediment microbial communities from Yellowstone Lake, YNP, Wyoming, USA - YL17G02_20 | ecosystem: Environmental > Aquatic > Freshwater > Lake > Sediment | place: USA: Wyoming | collected...
CCGTCGATCACCTTCTGCTGGAGTGCCACGTAAACCTCTGATTGTCCCATCGGGACAGCCGTTGCGCCGAAGGCATTGATGGTGGCGATGAGCGGCTCGCTCTGCATCACACGGATCTTTAAGCCTTTGAGGTCATCGGGTTTCCGGACGGGGCCTACCCGCGTTGTCACGTTTCGAAAGCCCGCATCGAAGAATGCAAGACCTTTGAACCCACTCTTCTCAAGATCGGCCATGAGCCTCTTTCCGATGGGACCATCCGCCACCCGATGCTGGTGACCCGGATCCTTCCAGATAAAGGGTAGACTTACCACCTGCAAGCTCTTGGCGAACTGACCGAGTGGAGCCGATGAAACCTTGGTAATCTCAATCGAGCCCAATTGGACGCCCTCGATGTAATCCTTTTCCTGGCCGAGCTGGCCGGCTGGAAAGACGGTAATGACTACCTCTCCTTTTGTCTTCTCCTTCACCTTATCGGCGAACATGACGAGGGCCTGGTGAACAGGATGAGATGCAGGGAGTACCGATGCAAGCTTCCAGTTGTACGTTGCCGCATGCGCAGGCCCCACGGAGATGCCTATCCATGCCGCTCCCAGGACAAGACAAACCGCCCAAACCATAAAACCATTTTTTCCACTCATAAGATTCCCTCCTTTTCTGAGAAATTTCATTTGTATATCTGAAAACCTTGTTCGTTTCACTATTACAACAAAATTTTTATTATTACATCATCTTATATTTTAAGTAAAATTTTTTGTCAATAAAAATCTTTCATCTCGTCGCGTTGATCCTGAGCAAGGCGTAAAACTGCCCATCAAGATGCAAAAAGATCTTTTTACCCCTTCAATCCCGAAAGGGCAATTCCCTTGATTACATATTAAACGTCCGATTTTTTAAAGTTTCCTTAAAGAGAGGATGGCCTCCTCGAAAGAATTTCTAATTATTACTCCCCATTTGAGAGAGGTTGAGGATAAGAGGTTGAGGATAATTGACAAAATCAATGTAACTGATAGAATGAAGGCATTTATTCTATGTCAATGAAAGGATTATGTTGATGTTGAGATATTTGGATAGGGTAGATATTTCCGATCTCTGTGTAGGGGCGACTATTCTCGGAACAGGAGGAGGTGGGTCGTCAGAACTCGGTCTCTCTATTTTAAATAGACTATTAGAAATGGGGAAGGAGATTAAGTTGATCTCAGTGGAAGCGGTCCCGGATGATGAAATCGTCGTCCACCCTGCAATGGTTGGGTCCATTGCCCCTTCCCAGGAGATGAGAAGGGATACTGAAGAATATATTGATAAAATCCTTTCTGAAGAGGGTCCACTATTAACGGGTCTGAGGGTATTGGAGGAGGTCCTTTCAAGGAAGGTCTTTGCTACTGTGCCTGTGGAATTGGGCGGTTATAATACACCTGTTGCAGCCATTTTAGCTGCCTTGGCAGGCATGCCCTTTGTGGATGGGGATACCATTGGCAGGGCAAAGCCAGAGTTGATGATGCAAACCTATACTATACACGAGGTTCCCATTACGCCCATGGTTCTTACGGATATGCAGGGGAATTCTGTCCTGGTGAGGAAAGTGGCCAGTTTCAGAGATGCAGAAAGGATCGCCAGGGCATTGGCAGTGGTGGGGGGAGGAACGACAGCGGTGAGATGCCCGGTGAAGGGGGATGTATTGAAGAAGACAATTATTCCTGGTGGCGTGACCAAAGCGATAGAAATGGGGAAGGCTTTAAGAGAGGCAGAAGTAAATCAAAAAGACCCTGTTCAGGCTGTAATCCAAGCTTCCGGAGGAAAAGAGTTTTTTCGGGGAAAAGTCCGTCAATTTGAATGGGAAGACAGGGATGGGTTCTTGTGGGGGACGATCACTGTGCGAGGGGAAGGCCAATATGAGGGACACGAGCTGAAGATCTGGCTTAAGAACGAGAATCTCCTCTCATGGTTGGATGGAAATCCTTATGTGGTTACCCCTGACCTGATCTGTATTATTGATGCCAAAACAGGCAGAGCCATCACGAATTCGAACATGAAGGAGGGGAGAAGGGTGGTAGTTTTTGGCATTCCCTCCCATCCCTTCTGGCGGACGGAAAAAGCGATTGCTCTTGTATCTCCAAAGCATTTTGGGTTCGATATCTCTTATACTCCGATGGAAAAGGTCATTGCTCATTAATCCCCCCTCCCCCCCCTTTAGCAAAGGGGGGTTGGGGGGATTTGGTAGAAGAAAGGATGGATTGAACATGGCACTCAAACAGGTAATAGAGATTTATGAACTCCTTGATGATGCGAAGGCTAATGGGGAACGGATAGCCTCTCTTCTGAAAGAGAGAGGGATTGACAAAGTAGAGGTAAAATCCATCCGAGGTGAAAAGGGAATAACGGATTCGATCAAGATATGGATCTCAGGATCAACGGGCAAAAAATTCGGCGGTCATTCTCCAACCCTTGGTGTGATTGGAAGATTGGGAGGAGTTGGAGCGCGACCCCAAATGATTGGGCTCGTCTCGGATGCGGATGGGGCGATCGCTGCCCTCTCCATTGGATTAAAATTGGCAGAAATGAAGAAGAGGGGAGACATATTGCCAGGGGATGTGATCGTCGCAACACACATTTGTCCTGATGCTCCAGTAACCCCTCATGAGCCTGTCCCCTTTATGGGATCACCCGTAGATATGAAGAGTCTCAACGATTATGAGGTGGACCCCCAGATGGAGGCGATCCTCTCCATCGATACTACCAAAGGCAATCGGATCATCAACCAGAGAGGTTTTGCTATCTCTCCAACGGTAAAGGAAGGTTATATTCTGAGGGTGAGTGAAGATCTCCTCGGGATTATGGAGATCACCACCGGCAGAAGACCATCTGTCTTTGCCATCACTACCCAGGACATTACCCCTTATGGGAATGGGCTTTTCCACTTAAACAGCATTATGCAACCCTGTGTGGCCACTCAAGCTCCTGTTGTGGGAGTTGCCATCACCACCGAATCAGTCGTCCCAGGTTGCGCCACAGGGGCAAGTCATCCAGTGGACATTGAGGAGGCTGTCAGGTTCTCTATTGAAGTGGCCAAGTCTTTTGGCATGGGCAAATGTCAGTTTTATGATGAAGAAGATTTTCAGAGAATAGTAGGCCTCTATGGTCCCATGCACCACCTTCAGACCCTCGGAGGAAAGCGATGATCAAGAAAAGGATCGGAATGATTACCATTGGTCAATCCCCCCGAGTGGATATTGTTCCGGAGATGAGTGAGATTTTAGGTCCTGAGGTGGAAATCGTGGAGGCAGGGGCCTTGGATGGTTTGAGCCTTGAAGAGGTGAAAAGGTTTTACCCAAAGAGGGGGGACTATATCCTCTGCACACGGATGGCCGATGGGACAGAGGTGGTGGTGGCGAAGAGATTTATTCAACCTCGTGTTCAAAGGTGCATTGATCTCCTTACGGAAAGAGGGGCTGAGATTCTCCTCTTTCTCTGCACAGGGAGTTTTCCCGAGTTTTCTTCAAAAAGACTCTTCATTGAATCACAAAAGATTCTTGACCATTTCATTCTGGCCCTTCAAGCTGGGAAGGGGAGGATGGGACTCCTCATTCCCCTTTCAGATCAGATAGAACAGGCAGGAAGAAAATATCAGAAGCTGAAAGGTGAGATGATCATCCGAGCTGCCTCGCCCTATGCCAAAAAGGACGAGGTTTCACTGACTGCAAAAGAATTGAAAAAGGCAGATCCTTTTGTGATCGTGATGCACTGTATGGGATATACACAAGCGATGAAAGAGAGGGTGAGGGAGATCACGGGGAAACCCACAGTGTTAGCTCGTTCCATAGTGGCAAGGACATTGAAAGAACTATTGAGCTGAGGAAGGGGGTGATAGCGAGTTAATGATTGGTATGGGTTTTAAGAAATCGAATAAAGAAAGGAGGATGTGAAATGAGGAATAAAAAATATTTATGGACAATTTTAATCGTGGCTCTCACTGCAATGTTGATCATTGGTTCATCCGTTTACGCTTACGAGAAGAGGGATGGGAAGAAGACCTTAGTTTATGGAGAAAGGCAGCCCGCCCCCAATATTGATCCAAGCCAATTTTATGATTGGTCCACCCGAATGCTTCAGCAGGCTCTTTATGATGCCCTGTTAAAGTATGTGGGAAATCCACCTAAAGTCATCCCATGGCTGGCAAAATCGTGGAAGCAGTCAAAGGATGGAAAGACCTGGACCTTTAAACTAGTCAAAAACGCCAAATTCCATAATGGAGACCCAGTCACTGCCCATGCTGTGAAATGGTCTTTTGAAAGGACCCTCACCTTGAAAAAGGGGCCTGCTTGGATGCTGATGGATTTTCTTGACAAAGATGGAATCCGGGTGATTGACGACTACACCGTTGAGTTCAATCTGAAGAGTCCTTATGCTGCATTTGAGATGGCTCTGCCCTGGTGGTACATCATGAATCCAAAGGTTGTCATGGCCAATGAAAAGGGGGGTGATTACGGTCAGGAATGGACGAAAGACCATTCAGCTGGTTCCGGTCCTTTTAGACAGAAACGATGGGAACATGGCGTACTATACGAAGTGGAGGCAGTGGAGGACTATTGGAAAGGATGGGAAAATCCGAAACACATCAACGGATTTATTTACAAGATCATCCGAGAATCAAGTTCTCTGAGGATGGGCCTTGAAAAGGGAGAACTGGATGCTGTGGCAGGCCTCAACCCAGAAGACTTCGATGCGGTCAGCAAAAATCCAAATATCTATGTGACGAATGATCCAGGATGGACTACTTTTGGACTCAAGATGAATACCCAAAAGGGTTACACCAAAGACATCAATATCCGGAAGGCCATCTGTTACGCCTTCGATTATCCAGCCACTATCAAAATCTATAATGGGAATGCAATCCTCGAAGATAGTCCATTTCCAAAGGGGATGAAGGGTTACATTCCTGTGCCGAATGTTTATCGTCAAGATATGAAGAAGGCTAAAGAGTATCTGACCAAGGCTGGATATCCAAATGGTGGATTTGAACTGGAATATGTCTACGTTCAGGGGTTAGAAGAGGAGAGGTTAATCGGCCTAGTCCTATTAGATAACCTGGCTCAGTTAGGGATCAAATTGAATATTGTTCCTCTCGTATGGCCGAACATGGTTGCTAGGGCTTCCAAAATAGAGACTTCTCCTGATCTTACGGCTGTCTTCACGACACCCATTCTGAATGATCCAGATGTAGTCGCCATCCAATACCATAAGGAGTCGTGGGGCAAATACTATGGTTCCCATTTCTACCAAAATGAGAAGGTGTGGGACATGATCAAAGAGGCTCGCTCCGCTGCGGATTGGAAGACACGAAAAAAACTTTATGAACAAATCCAGGTCATGATCATGGAGGATGCGCCAGAACTCTTTGGCATGCTATATAACCGAAGATGGGCTTTCAGAAAACCTGTGAAGGGGTTTGTCTTCTCACCGGTGAGGTTAACGAGCGAAATCGATATCTATCCCCTCTATATTGAAGATTAAAGAGTTGTCTGATAAAAAGGAGGGAAAGGGGAGGGAGTATCCGTTCCTTTAAAAAATACCCCCTCCCTTGATTTTTTTAAGGAACAGGGATCGGGAATGAAGGGGTTTGTTTTAAAACGTCTTATTCTAATAGGGATCACACTCTTTGGATTGAGTGTGATTGTTTTTACCATCTCGAGAATTGCACCAGGTGATCCAGGAAAACTGGCTGCTGGGCCTGATGCCACGGAGGAGATGGTTCAAGTCATCCGAAAGGAGTTCGGTTTAGATAAGCCCTTAGTGATCCAATACATCAAATATATGAAAGGTCTTTTAAAGGGAGATTTCGGCCGATCCATCCGAACCCGGCATCAAGTCTTGGAAGATATCAAGCTCTTTCTACCAGCCACCTTTGAACTGGTCTTCGTATCCATCAGCTTTGCCATCGTCTTTGGTATCCTGTTTGGAGTTCTTTCAGCCGTTTACAGAGATACTTGGATTGATCACGGTGCCCGATTCTTTTCTGTTACGGGCGTTGCAATCCCCATGTTTTGGATGGGGATCATGCTCCAACTCCTTCTCGCTGCAAAATTTCACCTTCTTCCCATAGGAGGAAGGTTAGATACGATGTTGATCCCTCCTATTGCCATCACCCGTTTCTTTCTCATCGATAGCTTGATCACCGGCAATTGGGTTGTTTTCAAAAACGCTTTCACCCACATCCTTCTCCCAGCCTTTGTCCTCTCCTTTCCAGCCTTAGCCAGCATCACTCGGATCAATCGGGCTGAGATGTTGGAGGTTCTCCATAAGGATTTTGTTCTCAATGAGAAGGCACAGGGGATTTCAAATCGTATTATTATTGCGAAATATGCTTTAAAGAATGCTCTTATTCCCACATTGGCCATGATCGGACTGAGGTATGGTTGGATGCTGGGAGGTACGATCCTTGTGGAGACGGTATTTGATTGGCCTGGGATAGGGAATTATGCGGTGGGGGCTGCGGTTTATTCAGATTTTCAACCCGTGATGGCTGTGACCATCATCTTAGGTATTAACTTCATGGTGGCCAATCTCTTGGTAGATCTCGGATATGGTTTCTTAGATCCCAGGGTGAGATACGAATAGCAGAATGCAGAAGGCAGAAGGCAGAAAGCAGAAAGCAGAATGCAGAAGGCAGATAGCAGAAAGCAGAAAGCAGAAGGCAGAAAGCAGAAGGCAGAAAGCAGAAGGCAGAAAGCAGAAGGCAGAAAGCAGAAGGCAGAAAGCAGAGAAAATGGTTTGGTGACCTAATTACTTAATGACTAAAGGATTTAATCACGGGGAATGATTTAAATGAACCAGGTTGCATTGGTATGGGCAAAATGGAGAGAGGAGAGGGAGAGCCAGATCCGAAGTTTTAAGCTCATTGTCTATACACTGACCCGAAGCCCGCTCTCAGTGATTGGATTCTTCCTTGTTGCCGTCTTTCTCATCATTGCCCTGATCGGTCCAATGATCATTCTTTATCCAGGAGACATCAAGGGAGCCATCCACATGGATCAGAAGCTCAGACCTCCTTCTTCAGCCCATCCTTTTGGAACAGATGAAGTCGGAAGGGATATTTATTCAAGAGTTATTATAGGGACTCGTCTTTCGTTGCAAATTGGACTCATTATCATCTTCGTTGCCATGGGAATAGGGATTCCTTTGGGGATTATTGCTGGCTATGTGGGAGGTTGGTTAAACGAGATCATCATGCGGGTCACGGATGTCTTTCTCTCCATCCCTGGACTTCTCTTGGCCTTAGCGATTGTAGGAGCTCTGGGTCCAGGGATCAAGAATGCCATGCTCGCTCTCTCCATCGTTTGGTGGCCTGGATATGTCAGGTTGGTACAGGGGAAGACCCTCTCTTTAAAAGAGGAATCATTTGTGGAGGCTGCCAAATCGATTGGAGCTTCAAAACTTCGGATCATCTTCAGCCACATCCTTCCAAACTGCACCTCACCCATCATTGTCAAGGCCTCCATGGATATGGGCATGGCTATCCTTTTTGCTGCCAACCTCGGTTTTATCGGTGTAGGAGCACAACCCCCTGAGCCCGAATGGGGAGCCATGATCTCCACCGGTCGGAACTACCTCCCGGACCATTGGTGGATGGCCACATTCCCGGGATTGGCCATCCTCATCACAGTTTTAGGTTTTAATCTGTTAGGAGATGGTCTCAGGGATGTTCTTGATCCACAGAGTCGGGGATAGAGAAATATGGAGCACCTCTTGGAGATCAAGGATTTAAGAATTGCATTCGACGCCTTCGAGGGGATCTCCCATGTCTTGGATGGGATTCATCTCACCTTGGGCCGGGGAGATACACTTGGCCTTGTGGGTGAAACAGGTTGTGGAAAATCGATTACAGCCAAAGCGATCCTGAGGCTTCTGCCTGTTCCTCCAGCCCGAATCGTTTCTGGTGAAATTCTGTTTCAGAACGAGGACCTTCTCAAAGTCTCTGAGGGAGAGATCCAGAATATTCGTGGGAGACAGATCGCTATGGTCTTTCAGGATCCTATGACATTTCTCAATCCTGTTTTCACCATCGAAGAACAGCTTGTGGATGTGATCCTAACTCACAAAATTGGAGGAAGAAGATTAGATCGGAAACGCGCGATCGAGAGGGCGATTGAACTGTTAAGAGAGGTGAAAATACCTGAACCAGAGTGGAGGATTAAGTCTTATCCCCATGAGTTCAGTGGAGGAATGAGGCAGAGGGTTCTGATTGCCATGGCCCTCTCCGGTTCTCCTCAAATCCTAATTGCGGATGAACCCACGACAGCCTTAGATGTGACCATCCAGGCCCAGATCCTCATACTCATTCACGATTTAGTCGAACGGCACAATCTCTCCGTTCTTCTCATCTCCCACGATCTGGGCGTGGTCGCCAAAGTATGTAAGAGGATTGCTGTCATGTATGCCGGCAGTATTGTGGAGAGCTGTTCAACTGCTCAGCTCTTCAAAAGGCCTCTTCACCCCTATACGCAGGGTCTTTTGAATTCCATTTTGACCTTTTCAAAAAGGGTAGAAGAGGCCCAGGGGATTAAAGGCGTCATCCCTGACCTGATCGAGCCACCTCCTGGATGTCGTTTCCATCCCCGCTGCCTCGAGGTCATGAAGGTTTGTGAAGAAGAGAAGCCTCCCTTCCTGGAAATGGAAGAAGGTCACTGGGTCAGTTGCCACCTCTATAAATCCCCCCTTCTCCCCCCTTTTGTAAAGGGGGGTTGGGGGGATTAAGTTTAAGACTGAGATGACGGATCGATTATTGGAAGTAAAAAATATAAAAAAATACTTTCCTCTGAAAAGGGGATTCCTCAAAGCTGGGAAGGGACATATCAGAGCAGTGGATGGAGTGAGCTTCTTTATTAAGGGAGGAGATTCTTTTGGTTTGGTCGGAGAGTCAGGTTCTGGGAAGACAACGGTTGCCAGGGCCATCCTCCGCTTAATCGAACCCACAGAAGGTGAAATCCTGTGGGATGGGAAAGACATCTGTAAATTTCCAGAATCAGAAATGAAAGAGATTAGAAGAGATATGCAGATGATCTTTCAGGATCCCCACTCCTCATTAAATCCAAGAAAGACGGTCTTCAAAGGCATTGCCGAACCCTTAGTGATCCACCAGAATACAAGGGGAAGGGAGCTTCGTGAGAGGGTGAAGGAGTTGCTGGAGATTGTGGGGTTAAAGCAAGAGCACATGTTTCGATATCCTCATGAGTTGAGCGGAGGCCAAAAGCAAAGGGTTGGGATTGCAAGGGCCCTTTCCCTAAATCCAAGGCTCCTCATTTTGGATGAACCCACTTCAGCTCTGGATGTCTCTGTCCAGGCCCAGATGCTCAACTTTTTAGAGTCCCTTCAAAAGAGGATGAACCTCACCTACCTTTTCATCTCTCATAATTTAGCAGTGATTCGATACACCTGTGCCACAGTAGCTGTGATGTATCTTGGGAAAATCATTGAGACAGGGGGAACGGAATGCCTCTTCTCCTCTCCTAAGCATCCTTATACGAAGGCGCTTGTCTCGGCTATACCCCTTCCGCAGGCAGAGCAGCCGGAGAGGATGATCTTTCTCGAAGGAGATATACCCAGTGCAACTCATATTCCGTCAGGCTGCCGTTTTCATACCCGATGTCCAGAAAAGATCGGAACCATCTGCGAAGAAGTTGAACCGCATACTCAATATTTTTCAGATGGAACTCAGGTGAACTGCCATCTTTACTCTGATGCGGGGATTACTCACTAACGATGAAATTTTATATATCCCCTCTCCCTCGACGGGAGAGGGGATGGGTGAGGGTGACCCAAGGGGAGAGTGTTATGGTAGATTCTTTAAGGGAAAGAATTTATGAGATGAAGGATTGGTTGGTGGAGATAAGAAGAACGATCCATATCCACCCAGAGCTTGGATTTGAAGAGTTTGAGACCTCAAAATTGGTCTCTGAATGGCTTGAGAGATTTGGACTCCATGTTGAGAAAGGATTGGCAAAGACGGGAGTGGTGAGCCTTCTTGAAGGGAAAGAACCGGGCAGGACTGTGGCCGTCCGAGCAGACATGGATGCCCTTCCTCTGGATGAAGCCAATCCAGTCCCTTATGCATCAAAGATCAAAGGGAAGATGCATGCCTGTGGTCACGATGCCCATGTAGCGATCCTTTTAGGTGTAGCAAAATTATTTTCTTCAATGAGAGATCGAGTGAAGGGAAATATCAAATGGATCTTTCAGCCCGCTGAGGAGGGTGGCGGAGGCGGGAGGGTGATGGTGGAGGAAGGAGTATTGGAGAACCCAAAGGTAGATGCGATCTTTGGAACTCATGTCTTTCCATTCCTCCCGATTGGAAAGGTCGGAATCTATGAGCGAGAAGGACTGGCTGCGGCAGACCGGTTCACCATCAAGATCATTGGCAAAGGTGGGCATGCGGCAGCCCCTCATCTCACTAAAGATCCGATCCTTGCCGCTGGCCATCTCATCACACAGATTCACTCCATTGTGAGCAGAAGTATCAACCCCTTGGACAGTGCGGTCGTGACCATCGGTAAGGTCAGTGGTGGAACGGCATTCAATATTATTCCAGATGAGGTAGAACTCATGGGGACCGTACGTTCTCTGAATCCCCAGGTAAGGGAGGAATTGAAATTAAGGATCGAGCAGATGGTACAGGGCATTGTTCGCTCTTTCGGTATGGATTATCGATTCGAATTCGAATATGGTTATCCTGTTCTGACGAATGATTTAGAGATGTCGAAGCTGGTCGCCTCAGCCTGTTCAAAGGGAATAGGGAAGGAAAATATTGAGGTTTTAAAGCCTTCGATGGGAGCAGAGGATTTTGCCTATTACCTTGAGAGATGTCCCGGATCATATTTCCGACTGGGGTGTCGAAATGAAGAGAAAGGGATCGTCCATCCTTATCACAGCAGCCTCTTTGATATCGATGAAGATGTGCTGCCTTTTGGCGTAGAGATGTTTATAAGAATCATAGATCGATACCTTGGGCTGAAAATAGTCTCATGATTTATCCTACAACTTTTTCGACAAAGTGATCTACCTTCTGGACGAACGTTTTAATAGAATCTCTCCCAGATAAACATCCAGCTTTGTCTGAACTTTGAAGGATTGGGGAGTATAGCCTGGGTGCTCAATCTTCACTGCAAAATCTTCTGCCTCTCCCAGCCCCTCAAACTCGAAATCTCCAAAGTTGTTGGTTCTAACGGTTTGTTTCTTCCCTCGACCTGTTAAAGTCACCTTCACATTCTCGGCGCATTCGCCCTTGTTCTTGAATAGGACCGTTCCGGCGATGAACCTTTTGGGGATACCAATGTATTTCACCCGAGGTTTGAGCTCAAACTCAGGATGGAGATCCTCGACCTTTTCTGAACCCCAGACCTTCGATATCTCACTATTCGGGTCGCTCAAGTCTCCGAAGAGAAGAGCTCCAGTCGGGCAAGCTTCAACACACCGGGGTTCTTTCCATCCCTGATCCAGGAGGTGTGCACAGAGCGTGCACTTCTGGGGAATGTTCTTTTCTTCGTTCCAGAAGATCACCCGATGTGGGCAGGAGGAAAGGACCTCTTTTTGTTCAGCCGATTTTTCCGGGTCAATAATAACAATGCCATCGGGCCTCTTATACACCGCTCCGTTCACCGAAGCCTTGGCGCAAGGAGGATCGTCACAATGCATACAGGGTTTGGGAATGAATGAAACCTTAACTTTGGGATATTTGCCCCTCTCCCTCTCGATGATCCGCATCCAGAAGTGGTCCTTAAAAGGCTGGGCCAAGGCAATGGGTGGAAAGTCATTTTCATAGTGCTCATCCCGGCAGGCCAAAAAACAGTTATAACACCCGGAGCACTTATTCAAATCAATGATCATTCCATAGCTATTCATTATTCTCCTCCATCCCACTTTGCAATCTCAACCAAACAAGAGTTACAGGCCATACCCGGAGCGTTTTTGGACATCATCCTGCCCGGGGTTAAGATGTTGATGCATCCTCCCTGATCCGGGCTATAAGCCTTACCAGGTTCAAGGGGATCGTATTTCCCAGAGGATGTATAACAGTGGATGATCCCTGGCCTGACGCATTCCGTAACTTGGGCAATGCCGAGAACCACACCTCGATCGTTATAGACCTTGATAAGGTCGCCATTTTGGATTCCCCGTTCCTCGGCTTGTTGCGGGTTTATGCGAACCACCATCCAGTTATTCCCGTTCTTTCGGATTCGGTGTCCTGGAATGTCTGCTAACCATTCGCAGTGGGCATCGTAGTGAGTATGATAGGAATAGCGGGGATGTGGAGTGATTAGTTGTAAAGGATATTTCTTAGAGAGCGGGGAATCGTAACCTTCCCAGCTGGGAATATACCTGGCCATGGGAGGTCGCTCTTTATCCTTCGGGAAATGTTTTTGAAGGCTCTGAGAGACGAATTCGATCTTTCCGGTCGAGCTACCCAACCCTTCTTTCCGTTCAGGATCAGGAGCTAAGGTGTCCGGTGTGTCCCGTCTTCTGCCCTCATAGAACCAACGCATAGCAGGTGTGGGTTTATAGTTCTCTGGGAGGGGAACAACAAAGTATCCCTTTTTCTTAAAATCCTCATAAGAGATATACTTTGGTAGATCAGAGACCTCGAACTGCTTCCTGATCCAATCCTCTTCGGTTTTACCTCCATCCGTATAATCATCTTTGAAATCGAGTTTTTCAGCTAAGAGAGTGAAGATCTCGAGATCAGATTTCGATTCGCCAATAGGCTCGATGCACTTCTTTTGGTAAACAATCACCCGGTAATTGCAGCCGCTTGAGGCATGATTCGAATAGCCTCCGGGATTCGAAAACTCGGCGATATCGTTTCTCTCGAAATTGGTACAGGCAGGGAGAATGATGTCAGCCATCTTCGTCTCTGGATCCATCCAGATCGATTGATTGACCACAAATTCGAGTTTCGAACTCTGGTAGGCTAAAACCCACTTATTCGTCTCGGTCATCGTTCCTATGAAAGAGCCACCATATCGGTAGAACATCTTTATTTCTGGATGACCCTCCATGGGATAAGTGTAGGGAATGAACTGCTGTTCAATCGATTTGGCACAGAAACCTTCTCCCAGCCATTGAACAGGGGGATTCAAGATGGCATCAGGCAAAAGGAGACGATAGAGCCTCTGCTTCACCGGGTTGATAGGTGTCAATTTGGCCACATGATCCGGATTCCCGTCTCCAGTGATCCGACCGATGGGATCACCATAGCAGGGGAAGAAGAAACCGCCATTGAATGGAGCTCCTAAAACCCCTGACCAGATATTGACTCCAGGCTTTCCCATCCCCTGCATCGCCTGGAGGTAGACCATCAATCGGGCCCACTCATGGCCATAGGCTTGACGACAGGCGCTGCCAAATCCTCCCCGTGCCCCGCATCCCAACATGGTTCGCTTCGAGGCCCATTCTTTAGCCAATGCCTGAATCACTGCTGCTCTCACTCCGGTGATCTTCTCAGCCCATCTCGGGGTTTTCTTGACTCTATCTTCTTTTCCAAGAATATACTTTTTGAACTGTTCAAATCCTAAAGTGCGGCCCTCAACAAATTTCTTGTCATAGGTCTCCTCATCAAGCCAGACATAGGCAATGGCTTCGGCCAATGCAGCATCTGTTCCCGGCCGCGGTGCGATCCATTTGTCTGCCATGCGAACCGCAGTATAATTACAAAACGGATCGATGAAGATCTGTTTTTTTCCAAGCTCTTTGAGCCAGACACGCCAGATCGCAGACTCCTGAGCAGAATAGCCAGCCCGTGTTGAGTCAGGATCGTGTGACCAGAAAACGAGGAGATCGCTGTTTTTCATGGCATCTTCTAAAAGATCGTACTGTTCCGGGCAGCCCAGCCTCCAATAATATCCGTAAGTATGAATCGACCCCCAGTGCCAACCCTCCCAGCTATCCGGGTTATCAAAGACATCTGTGAAACCCAAGAGATTAAAGAATCGGCCAAAAGCACTTCTCTTATATCCGATATTACCCCAGCAATGATGTGACGAGGTCATGGCCGTGATCGCTGCTGGACCATATTTTTCCCGAATCCTTTTTATCTCATTTGACACGATGTCTAAGGCTTCGTCCCAGCTGATCCGAATATAGGGAGACTTTCCTCGATTTTCTGGATGGCGGTCCCCTTCAGGATCGAAATCGACTCTCTTCCTTGGGTACGCAACCCGATCCTCGGAGTAGATTCGATTCCTCTCAGTCAGTACATAAGGGCTAAGTGTGGTCTTCCGGGGAGGTGAAAACTTTTTGCCTTTGACTTCGATGGTCCAAGGTTTGGGATCACTTTCATCCAATCGCATCGGTCGGACGCGGATGATCCTGCCGTCCTTTACATGGACGAAGACCGGGCCTCCAACTGTACAGTTTGTGAAGATCTGTTCAGACATGGTCTCATTCCTTTCTTCAAAAGAGATAGGATCCCTCTGGGGTTCGGAACTATTTCGGCGCGAAGAGAACGGTCTTCGGTTTCTTTTCCATCACCTTGGCTAATTCCTTGACCGGCCCGTACATCATACAACCTGCCTGACAATGCTTCACGCAAGCCGGAGGAATTCCTTCCTTTGTCCTCTGCACACAGAGATTGCAAAGATCTGTAGGAAAAGGAATATAATCAATGGCGATCTTCTCAAAGGTTTCGAGAACGATCTCATTCACCTTAATCCCCCACTTTCCGACAGGGTAGTTGTGTTCCTGTTTGCAGGCCACCTCGCAGGTATGGCATCCTGTGCAATATTCATAATCGATAAGCAATCCATGTCTGGCCATCTTCTTTACCTCGTTAGAAAGCCCCACTGCTTTCAGTGGGGATGACGATACAATTCCATTTTCAGCGAACATGGGGTCTAAAGGACCATGTGAGCCATCCCGTTGGAGAGTTTAAAACTTTCTAACGGGGTTTACCTCCCTTGCTCCATCTTACGCACTCTGCAGAGTGTGGTCTTGTAAGCGCCTCCGCCGAAACCGGATCTCCCCTGGGTTCCAGTGGGAATGAGTTGATTGCAATTGATATCCCAGATGCCGAAGAGATTGGGCTCCCGGCCATCTGTCTCGGGTAACCACCATCCATGGGGAACCATGACGACCTTAGGATGGATCGTCGGCGTCACAATTGCTTTCCGCTTAATCCTCCCCCTCCTGTTCTCTACATAGACCCACTCTCCGTCTTCAATCCCCAGATCGGCTGCTGTCTTTGTATTGATCTCAATGATCGGATAGGGATCGATTTCCCGTAACCAGGGAATCATGCGATGTTCAGAATGAAAGTAAACCGAAGATCTTCTGCCGGTTGCCATAACCAAGGGGTATTCCTTAAAAAGTTCCGGCGTTCTTACCTCACTCTCTGGAGGTTCCTCATAATAGGGAAGTGGATCGAGGCCCCATTCCTCATATTTCTTTGACCAGAATTCTACCTTTCCTGTGGGGGTATTAAATCCAGGCTTTCCATTAGCACGGAGCAGTCCCTTTTCGTGGCGTCGATAGGGTTTTGAAGGATGACCCTCTGGGGGCATCCGCCAACTACCCTCGGCTGCCAATTCGTCAAAGGTGACCCCAGCAGGTTTGAGTCGATCATTGATCAACTCTTTGACGCTTTTATACTTAATTGCACCTGGGTTAAAACGCCGGGCCAGTTCCAAATTGATCTCCCAATCGGACTTGCACTCGCCGACTTTAATCGCTGGAACAACTACGCTCAGGGGAGACCACCAGGATCGGAAACTCTCCTTCTCAGGAAAAGTCGCTGCAGGAAGCACGATATCTGCCACGGCCATGCTTGTAGGGTTGTGGAAGGTATCGACCACCACATTGAATTCAAGCTTTTTCAAAGCCTCATAATGTTTTCGAGTATCCGCAGCCTGTCCACCCAAAATGTTGGTGGTTTGGATCCAGGCTGCCTTGATGGGGTAAGGATCACCCGTTAAGATTTGATCGACGGCCATATCGGGTTGTGCCCATCCCCTGAAGTTGGCCACCATTGGGTAGACATTCGCTCCGATTCTTTTCCCAGTCAGTTTTTTTACAAATTCTGTGCCGTAAAGTCCTGTCAATTCATGTGAGGAGAAGGGGTAGGTGGTAACTCCGAAGGCGGGCCGTGCAATCACCTCTCCACCAGGAATATCGAGGTTTCCTGTAAGACACCAGAGGTGAGCGATGGCTTGGGCCACCGTCGTCCCCTCAGGACACTGATCAACAGGAAGCCCCCAGTGGATAGAAGCTGGCTTGCTCTTGGCGTAAAGCCGAGCCGCTTTAATGATTTCCTCTTTTGGCACCCAGGTGATATTCGATGCTCTCTCTGGCGTGTACTCCTGAACCCGCTTCTTCAACTCCTCGAAACCAAAAGTCCATTTCTCTACAAACTCTTTATCATAAAGTTTTTCGTTAATGATGACGTTCGCCATAGCCAGGGCCAGAGCTCCGTCCGTTCCTGGCCGAATCTGTAGATGGATTTCAGACCGGGAGGCGATCCAGGTCGTGCGTGTATCAACCGTAATCACCTTGGCTCCCCGTTTCATACACTCCACAACCCAATGTCCGTGAAACGCATCCGGGCAAGTAGGGACAGGGTTGTTCGCCCAAACGATGATACACTTTGGTGGCGTCCATTCTGGAGCGTTATAACGTTTCTCATCGAATTGTCCTGCGTCTAAAACAGCATAATCGCCCATCGTAGCGAACATTGCAGCCAGCCGTGGGGTATAGCAGGATTGACCAGCCAATCCGAGCTGAACCCAGTTTGGGCTCCCATAGGCATAGGCCAGGAAGGAGATAGGGCCGCCGATGTCTCTTCCCGTTCCCTGGCAGAAGAGAACAGATTCTGCTCCATATCCATCTCGAATCTCTTTGAGCTTCTTCTCTATCGTATCGAAAGCCTCATCCCAGGAAATCCGAGTCCATTTTCCTTCACCCCTCTCTCCTGCACGTTTCATAGGGTAGAGAAGCCGATCAGGATGATAGACATATTGTGTCAGGGCTAGGACCCGGGGGCAGAGCCTTCCCTGATTCCAAGGGTGGTTTTCATCTCCTTCGACCTTAACTAATCTACCGTTTTTCACATAGAGCTTGACACCACATCCTCCATGGCAGCCGGCTCCAGGAGACCACACCGTGGTCCGGACAATCTTTTCCTGCTCCTGATTCCCTTTCATGTTATTCTCCCTTCTGGGAAATGATTCATCATTCTATCGATTCAGCAAACCCTGTTAGAAAGAACGGAGCTTTGACCCCGCCCTCAATAAGGAACTGAGGCTTCATATTTATAGTCTCTCCGGCATAAATGCCGGGGCTTTCTAACAGGGCAAATGGCCCAAGTTTCCCATCACGTCATGGCATTTTCATCGTTTTTATTTTTCAAAATTATAAATAACCCAAACCTTCCTCAGTTTCAATGAATTGTCCACAGGGTTCTTTTCTGGGCTAAAGGATACCAATCGCTTCAATCTCGATGAGGAATTCTTCCTTGGGAAGCGATGCCACTTGAACAACAGTACTAGCGGCAGGCTCCTCAACCAATTCAGGGGCGTGTTCTAAAAAATATTTTCTTTCTGTATCTCGATATCCTTGATAATCTTTCATATCCTTTAAATAAGTGGTCATCTTGATAAGATTTTTAAGGGAACTTCCAGCTTCCTTCATGGCTAAATCGATCTGTTCAAAAGCCCGCCAGGTCTGGCCTTCGATCGTATCCGATACAGCATTTCCGGTTTCCGAAGACCTTCCGTTCATTCCCGAGATATAGATTGTATTTCCGACGACCACGCAATTGGCATAGGGTTTTTGTTTACCCCCTACGAAACAAGGATATATCTTTTTCTTCATCGTACACTCCTTTTTTTGGCAACGGCGGAGTGTAGGTCAACGCATCGTCGGAGGAAGCCAGAGGACGATTTGGGGGAAGAAAGGTGCATGGTTTAGACCTTAGAAGATAGATATTAAAGATTAAGCCCCTCAATGGCGACCACTCGAAGCATCGAGCCATCTCCATGGATCCAGTTAAGTGGAAAGGCGGCAATCGTTACTCGCTTACCCGTGACTTCATCCACCTCGCCGCCAACGTTTTCAATACCTGGAATGAGGTTGCCGAGCAGAAGATAATGAGCAGGTTCATAAAGGGGCCATTTTTTCTCAGGATCTTCTCCAGTTTCCTTTTTATATTCTGCATCTAACCAAGGCATGATTTTGGAAAGGGGCGCATGGGCGAGAGGGCTATCCAAGGCACCACCCGTAATACCAAAACCTTTGATCCCCTTCCCAACCAGCCATTCAGCACCTTCTTTATATAGGCCGGGGTAATGGTTAATATATGTGTAGTGATCGTTCCACTTGTGATGCCAACCCGTATTGACAATCACCCAATCCCCCTTTTCGATCTTAGGGGTTGCTTTTTCAAAGTCCTCAGGGCCAATGATCTCCCATTTCTTTTTGTAGCGCATGTCGACGACGACCCCGGTCCCAAAACAACTGGATAAGGGTATCTCATCAATTCCCTTGCCTGTACCGATGACATGAAAGGGTGCATCCATATGAGTGGAGGTGTGCATCTTGCAATGAAACACAGCGGATTGTTTCCCATCACGTTCGTGGTATAACATCCGCTCAATAATCAGGTCTTGCATCTGACCCACCCAAGGCCAAAGGGGGATGCCCATCTCTATGGGTTGGGACAAATTGTAGAATTTTAAATCCTTCATGGTTCCCTCCTTTATAATGTTTTAGAAAATCCTGGACCGAAAGATTTTATCTCCGACGAGCTCACCCTTGAAGTAAGACTTTTCATTTTTCGCCCCCTCCTTTCCATTTCACAACGGCGCGATGTCGATTAACGCATCGTAGCAGGGAGCCAGAGGGCGATTTGGGGAAAAATCATCACGAGAATAGTCGTGATGACAATGGCAATCATTAATACACTCGTCCCCGTGTAAACCTTCACCAGATCCACCTTCGCCGTCGCACTGACGACAAAGGCGATCATGCCCACAGGTGGGAAAACGAGTCCCATGGACACCATCATCATCGAGAGGACACCAAACCATATTGGGTCGAAACCAAGGTGAGTGATGAGTGGGAACGTCAATTGCAAGGTGAGAAGAAGCAGTGGAATCTCATCCATGAACATGCTGATGACAAAGTAGCCCACAACAATGCCTATGATGACGACCCAGCGGTTGAGGTTCATATCAGTGATCGCTGCAACGACGTGCTGAGGCACCCGGCTCAGTGCCATGTAGTAGCCAAAGATGGTCGCACCGATAATAATCATAAAGATCATGGCTGATGTGCGAATGGTCATTTTCAGAGCTTCCATAGTTCCCGCCCAGGTGAGATGACCAAATGCTGCTCCGATCAAGGCTCCCATAAAGGCACCGATGGCACCGACTTCCGTTGGGGTGACGATCCCCGTATAGAGAAGAATGAGGACTATAAGAATCAATAGAAGGCTTGGCCAGATGCGGCGAACACTCGCCCAGCGCTCAGCCGATGATACCCGGTACGTCTGGGGAGCATCTTGAGGTCTGACGTAGACCCAGGTAAAAATGGCTAAAGACAGGAAGATACCGATAATGATACCGGGCACCACACCTGCGATGAGCAATTTGGCGATGGAGGTTTGCGTCGCAATGCCGTAAATCACCATTGCAATGCTCGGTGGGATGAGAATGTCAAGTGTTGCCCCAATACCAACCGCACCGGCTGCCAGTTCTTCCGAATAACCGTGGCGCCGCATCTCCGGCAAGGCGATGGTCGACATGACAGAGGCAGCGGCTACACTCGCTCCTGACATGGCGCCAAAGATTCCACAGGCGAAGACGGTTGCGACTCCAAGGCCACCCCGTATATGTGATAGCCAGTTAGCCCCGGCGTTGAAAAGGTCTCGGGCAAGGCCGCTTGATGCCGAAAAGTAAGCCATCAGGACGAACATCGGTATCGTTGTCAGGGCATAGTCTGCAACAGTAGTGAAGGGCGCCATACTCAGGATACCCATCACCATGCTCCATTTGCCTGTGATGAGATAGATGCCAAAGATGCCAGCCCCGGCAAGAGAAAAAGCGATCGGGACACCGAGGAGAAGAGCGATTACCATGACAAGAAAAGGTAGAGCAACCATTTTTTAACCTCCGTGAACCGATTTCTCTTGCGCAGCTTAACCGGTAGGTGACTCCTCTTTGAAAAGAGGAGATTGACCTTTCCTTACCTTCCGAATATCGAGCAGCATCGCCATGGACATGAAAAATAGACTGACAGGGACAATCACATAGGCCGGTCCCAAGGGAATGAAATCAATGCTGCTCAAGGTTGTGTGATCAGAAATAACGCGGAGGGCTTGTTGGAACGTAGCGATGACGAGCAGCACACCATAGAGCATGGAGACCACCTGAACAAAGTAGTTAACAACAAGCTTCACCTTACCGGGCAGGCGGTCCACCAAAAAGGTCACCCGGATGTAGGCGCCTTCACGATAAGCGTAGCTCACTGCCAGGAAGACCGCTGGTATCATCAGGTAGTTGGTCGTTATCTCATAGGCCCCGGTGATCGGCCGGTTAAAAAGATAACGGCCTCCTGCATCAGCCGTCGTCAGCAGCATCAAGACGAAGGTTGACATTGTGGACATATAAAGCATCACAAGTTCGCAACCATTCATCAACTTCTGCATGGATTCTCCTACCTCCCTCTCAAAAGATTAAAAGGCTTCGACCCTTCACCCGAAGGGCAGAGGGTCGAAGTAAAATCTTGTCATTTCAAACTTCAATGGAGGGGATTATTTTTTAAGCAGTTCGAGTGCCGCATTCAGGACTTGTTGAGCCTCGGGACGGCCCTTGCTCTCCATCTTCTTCACCCAATCCTTCCATAGAGGCTCACCCGCCACCTTGGTCCATCTCTCCAGTTCTTCTGGAGGAACAACATATTTGACCATTTGATGATTTCCCTTTTTTACGCGATCAACGACTCCTTCTTCAGCCGTATCGAAGAAATTGCGGCCCCAGAACTTTGCAGCCTCCAAGCCGCTGACACTCGTAATGGCCGCCTGGATGTCCTTTGGCAGGCTTTCCCATTTTTGCTTATTCACCGACATCGAGAAGTATACGGCGGAGAGAGGCACGATGGTGTAATACTTTACTATTTCATAAAGTCTAAAGGCATAGATCGCTTCATAGGGGGCTCCCATGCCATCAATGACCCCTTTATCCAGAGAAAGGTAGGTATCAGGCATGGGTATGAGTGTTGGAATAGCTCCCAACGCTTTGATCTGTTCTGTTGGAGGTCCCCCGACAACCCGGATCTTTAAACCTTTGAGGTCCTCCATCGTTTTGACCTGCTTCTTAGTTGTGATCAAGAAATATGGGTGACTGGTCCAGAGCTGAAGTACGTGAACATCTTTGTATTCCCTTTGAATCGCAGGAAACTTTTCATAGAGTTTCCAGAGCACTTCGCTTCCCTTTTCAGCTGCTATGAAAGGTAAAGAGGGAAGGGTAATGACATCGGATAGAGGGGTCATATCCGGCCAATAACCGTGAAAACACCAGCCCATATCCGCAACGCCGGTCTTCACCGCATTCCAGATGTCTGGCCCCTTGGCTAAGGTTTGAGCCCAATATATATCTATTTTAACTCTACCCTTTGTTGCCTCCTCAACCTTCTTGACCCAGGGCGAAAGCGCATGAACAGGTCCCCAACCCATCTCCGGATTTTGGTCAGCCAAGGTCAGTTTGATGACTTGGGCCAGCGATGGAGCGGCCAATATGAAAACAAGACAGATACTCACCAACAGTGTCAATAATACTCTCTTCTTCATTGTTTTCTCCTTTCTCTAAGAATTTGTTTTTTTATCTCCCGAGACTTGAGAGATAAAGCCTAACCGTTAAATATCAACCTAAATTTGGGTTGTCAAGGTTTTGGATCATTTATTTTTTGATGGGATTTCTAAAATCCACCCCACTGGATAAATTTGTCCTGACAACCATATATCATAATGTCCTTTTTAATGTCAAGCCGAAGCCTATCGAGCCATTTGCGATGTTGCCCTTTTCAAAGGAAGGATGATGGGGGAAGCACTGACTGCAGATATCTATACTAACCTTGGTTTTTCTCAGTTGAAAATTTTGCCAATATGCTCCGAATGCGGAGATTTTTCCTCCCCCTCCCTATTCCTTCAGGATGGAAAGTTTCTTTCGCTGGGTGATAATGGGAACGATCAGTAATAGGACCGCGGCGACTAAGAACCCCAGCGATATAGGTCGTGAGACGAAAATAGAGAAGTTCCCGCGTGATAAAATCAGGGACTGGCGCAGGGCCTCTTCCAGCATCGGTCCCAATACCAATGCCAGGACCATTGGTGCACCGTCATAACGAAATTTCCTCATCAAATATCCCACAATCCCAAAGATGAGCATGATGATTACATCCCCAGCATTATTCCCAATGCTGTAAGCTCCGATTAAACAGAATAGAATGATGAGAGGATAGAGAAGGTAATAAGGGACCCTCAGAACCATAACCCATAAAGGGATCAATGGAAGGTTGAGAACCAAAAGCATTCCATTGCCGATATACATACTCACAATGGTCCCCCAGAAAAGATCTGGAGCCTGTTTCATCAGAAGTGGACCCGGCTGCAATCCATGGATCATCAGTGCCCCTAAAAAAATGGCCATCACCGCATTGGCGGGGATTCCGAGGGTGAGGAGAGGGATGAAGGAACCACCTGCAGCCGCGTTGTTTGCTGATTCGGGGCCTGCCACGCCTGCGATGGCACCTTTTCCAAACTCCTCCGGATGTTTGGACACCTTCTTTTCAATGGCATAGGAAGCAAAAGAGGCGACAATGGCTCCACCTCCGGGAATGATTCCCAGGAAAAAGCCGAGGATCGTACCGCGGATAATGGCCCATATGGAGTCGGCCCAGTCTTTGAGGGTTGGAAGAAGGTTCTTGACCTTAGTCGTAAGAATTTCTCGCTTGATCTCGGTCTCGAGGTTCTCAAGCACCTCAGAGATACCAAAAAGCCCCATCACTGCGGGAACAAGGCCCACCCCATCGGCCAAGACCTGAAAGCCATATGTGAACCGGTACTTTCCACTGATGGCATCCATTCCAATACCACCGAGGATCAAACCCACGGCAGCCATCATCAAAGACTTAATCATGGAGCCACTGCTCAGGTAAGTGAGGACCGTTATCCCGACAATCATCAGAGAAAAATATTCTGGGGGCCCGAATTTGAGGGCAATCCCAGCTAAAAAAGGACCCACTAAAGTGAGGGCGATGACCGCAAATGTCCCAGCAATAAATGAACCAAAGGCCGCAATCCCGAGGGCCGGACCTGCCCTTCCTTTCCTCGCCATCTGATACCCGTCCAAACAGGTCACCACCGAAGCAGCCTCACCAGGAATGTTTACTAAAATCGATGTCGTCGAACCCCCATACATAGCCCCATAGTAAATCCCTGCCAACATGATGATCGCAGAGACCGGCGTAACTTTGAAAGTTGCTGGAAGGAGCAGGGCGATGGCAGCGGGCGGTCCCAGACCAGGTAAGACGCCGACCAAGGTCCCGATGAGAACCCCAAAGAAACAGTAGATCAGGTTGATGGGCTGCAAGGCCACCTGAAAACCGAAGATCACGTTTTGGATCACGTCCACCATGTCACCCCATTCATCTTTACCCCGCACCCCGTAAAGCCCTGTTCTTCCCCGGCCTCGCTCCGCCTGCCCCGCTTTGCGGAGCAAGGCCGGGGCGAAGCGGGGCGGGCAGAACAGGGATGGAGAGGTGCATCAAAATATCTACCTCAAAGAAAGCCCCATGTTTTAACACGGGTTGCGGGGTTTACAATCTTAAGAACCCCAAAAGTCCTTTAGGGAGCTGGGACTTTAACCAGATCTCAAAGATCAAATAGGCGATTACCGTCACCGAAATGCTGACAAAGATCGCGAAAAACCACCTTTTCTTTTCGATCACTCCCAGGAGGAAAACAAAAAGCAGTAGGGTGATAATAATAAAGCCTATCTTCTCCATCAACAGGGCATAGAGGAAGAGGGAGATCAATACGAGAACGACCTTCGTCATATTCTGTCCCCCGAAGATTGATATTTCGGGTTCCCCAGCTTTCTTGCTGCCCCATGCCCGGATAATGACCACCACGGATAGGATTCCCAGGAAGATACCCGCCCAGAAAAAGAGAAATCCCGGGCCGGGCTTATGCAAAGTCCCCAGACCCAGGCGGTAGGATTCAATGCTCACCATAACAGAAAAGATGAACCAAAAACTCCCGCTGATCCGATCTGCCTTACCCATCCGAAGATCTCCTCTTTTATTCAAATGATTCTGACAAGGGTTCCACGGGCGCCTCTATTTAGTCACCCCCATTTTTTTAACCATTGCCCGGGCATTTTCGTAATCCTCGCTCATGAGGTGCTTGAGCTCTTCTGGGGATCTGTAATTGGGGATGAACCACATCTTTTGTAATCTGGCCATCAGTTCAGGGTTCTTTATGGCCTTTTCTATTGCAGGAATCAAAATCTTCTTCGCTTCCTCAGGTATACCAGCCGGTGCAAAAAAAGCGAAGAAGGTCGGTGGAAGATCTCGTTTGTAGCCCAGTTGAGGCAGGGTGGGGATCTCGGGTAAATCGGCCACTTTCTGATCCAGTAAAATGCCTCTCAGCTTGCCGGATTTATAATGAGGTGTAGAGATGGTAACAGCTACGAATGCGGATTCTATATGACCCCCTAATAGCGCCGTGACCGCTGGCGAGGCCCCTCTGAAAGGCACCATGGTGATATCCACCCCGGTCAAAGACTTGATAATCTCAAGGTGAAAGTGATTGATGGAACCTACGCCCAAGGTGCCGCAACGAAACATTCCTGGGTTTTTGCGCGCGTACTCAATGACCTCGGAAAAATTTTTCCAAGGGGCATCGGTCTGCACAGAAATGACAGTGGGAAAGGTAACGTGGAGGCCCAGAGGTTCCAGGTCGCGGATCGGATCATAGGGAACTGACTCAGGGCTAAAAGCGGGGTTATAGACGATGCCGGATGAGATACCGTAAAGAAGGGTATAGCCATCCTTTTTGCTTTTTGCTACAAAGTCCGTGCCCACGGTGGCTCCTCCTCCTGGTTTATTGATGGGAACGACCGGGACATTTAGAATCTTTGCCAGTTCTTCAGCCATAGATCTCCCGGCTATGTCCATAGCATCTCCAGGTGCCCCTGGGATCACAAGTTGGATAGAGTAACTGGGGAAAGGCTGTGCCTGAAGAGTAGAAGGCCCGACGATGAGGATATAGATACCAAATAACAAACCCATCATAAAAATGAAACGTCTCATGATCTTCCTCCTTTTATTACAATTTTAAGATTTTCTTTCCGTTCTCTCCAAAGATCTTCTCTTTCTCTTCTTGAGAGATGTTCAATTCCTCAATGGATGAGACCGATTTGGAGATGTCTCCGATCACATGGGGGTAATCACTTCCCAAAACCATGTGGTCCGCTCCCACAGCATAATAAGTACACATCAAGGCGGGTCGATAGAAAGAAACGGTGTCATAATAGAACTGCTTGAGGTACTCGCTCGGAAATTTTTTAATATATGGTTGGCACTCGACATAGGATCTATACCCATTATCCAATCTCTCAAAGATGAACGGGAGGGTTCCGCCCAGATGGGGAAGGATGAGAGTGAGATTTGGATATTTTTCAAAGAGACCGCTGTAGACCATCTTAGCCACACTTTGGGTGGTATCCATTAAGAATCCTATTAAGGGAACTAATGGAAACTCTGCCATGGTCTCTGGATGGATAGGCACCATGGGATGGATGAAAATAGGTAAATTCAACCGGTTGACCTCTTCATAGAAAGGCCAGAACTCTTTGGAGTGAAGATGTTTCCCGTCGATATTCGACCCAAGAACGACCCCTTTCATCCTCAAATCTTTGACGGCTCGATGAAGCTCCTCAATGGCATCCTCTGGATGGCCTAAAGGAACACTGGCAAATGCAATAAAGCGTTGAGGATATTTTTTACAGAGGTCAGCAAAAAAGTCGTTTGACATCTTTGCGAGGGTGAGATTCCTTTTCCTCGTCGAGAAATATACATTCGGTGTGGTGAGGGTGAGGACTTGGATGTCAATTCCAATTCGGTCCATGTCAGCAATCCGTTGTTCAACGCTCACATGCTGAGAGGTGATTCCCAGGAAACGGGCTCCCTTCTCTTTTACAATCTTCAATCCCGTGGCATCCTGTACAAATTCATAACGACGTCCCCATTGTTCCAGCCTCTTCAAATACTCCGGAGGATAGAAATGATTGTGAAAATCAATCTTCATAAAGCCTCCTTCTCCTCATTTGAATGGATTGATTTATATAGCGTATATATTCCACTCTCATCGAAAAGTCAATGTTGACTTAGGTTTTAGAGATCATAAAAAGGAGAGCTCTGAGAAACTACTGTAGTGATTCAGAAATCTCTTTCCTTTATTAAACTCGCATCTGAAAACCCCGTCCTGTGGACGGGGATGAAAGGTGCGTCTGCTGAAAGCAGAAAAAACTAACCAGATGTCCCGCCATCGGCGGGATTCAGCATGACATGCAGGTTTGGTTTTCGTCTCTTTTGTCATCCCGAACCAGGTCCTGAACTTAATTCAGGATCTACGATTTCGGGATCTCGGTTTTGGGTTTGGAATTTGGTTTTAAAGCCCCGCCCTGTGGGCGGGGTTCTTTATTTGTCATTCCGGGCTTGACCCGGAATCCAGTGTTTCTGGGCTGGATTCCCGCTGGAGTTTATCCCGTACTTGTCGATCAGACCCGACCACGGGATACGGGGCGGGAATGACAAGCTCGGAATTAATGTAAAGAAGCGTTAGATTCCCTACACTACTCTACGCTCTCTTGATAGAGATTTCTGGACTTTTTCAGAAATCTCAAAAGAATGGCTTGAAAAGAGGAGGCCAGTGAATTATGAATTTGGAACATACATGATATTGTTGCCAACAATCCAGGAGGTATTTGACACCTTCTTTACTAAACTGTCAACTCAAGTCCGTCTTCTGACATTTTTTTAAGAGCTTTTAGCATTCTAATTAATTTAATGTCTCTTTCTTGGCACACCACAGCTTCCGTTCGTCCATGATAATCATAGAAGCCCTTACCAGATTTGACGCCTAAGCACCCCTGCTTGACCAGTTCAAAAATCTTCCTCGGTTTATAGTCCAGCGGAGTAGGTGGAAAAGATGGTTTTTCCAGATTCCGAGCACTCAAATCAAGGCCGCCAAAATCGATTCGTTGGACAACTCCCACAACCATCATGCGGAGGGCAAGCCCCCATTTGGCCGCTTCATCCAGCTCCTCGGGAGATAAATAATCATTATCAAGGAGGAAAAACACCTCGCGCTGCAATGCAAATTGGAGGCGGCTGACGAGATAACCAGAAACGAATTTCTTAAACACCGCCGGCTTTTTATCCATCTTTTTCAAGATCTCGGCCATTAACTCAACGTTGGCTTCATCTGTCTTGGGACCCTTCACGACATCCACCAATGGAATGATCTGAGGAGGGGCATACCAATGGGCGATGAGAACCTTATCCGGACGAGATGTCTCCACAAAATCGAAGATATTGAGAAAGGTAGTATTGCTCGCCAGCAAAGTTCTGGGAGGACAATATGCATCTAATTGAGAAAATACTGTTTTTTTTGCATCCTTATCTTCCGCCATCGTCTCAATGGCAATATCCGCATCATGTGCCGCTTCTTCAATGGATGTAGTAGGAGTAATCCTGCTAATTATTGTTGGAATCAATTTCTGATCAAAGATCCCCTCTTGAACCATGGCGCTCAGGCTGGATTCTATTAATGATAAGGCCCTATCCAAGGTCTTTTGAGTTCGGGACATCATGGATACCTGATAGCCTGCCTGGGCAAAAGATTGAGCTATCCCATGCCCCATGGTTCCAGCTCCTATGACAGCAATCTTTTTGACATCTTCCTTCATTCGACTCCCCCCTTGTTAATTAAATTCATAGCCCGAACCTCCCCTTTCTATTTGCTCAAGCTTTCCCTTCGTAATCCCCCCTCACCCCCCTTTAGAAAAGGGGGGTGAGGGGGGATTTGAAAGCTATTTTCTAGGTAAACCAAATACGTTAGACTACAGCCGTAAGTCCACCATCGAGGTATATGATCTGACCTGTAATGAAATCTGAAGCCGGCGAAGCTAAGAAGATACAGACACCCACCAAATCCTGCGGTTGGCCTATTCGTTTTAATGGAACATTCGCAACGTACTTTTGAAGCTTTTCAGGATCATTGAGGGTTGCTGCAGCCATTTCTGTATAGATTAATGAGGGCCCAATAGCATTTACATTGATGTTGTAGGGTGCCCACTCGGATGCTAATGACCTGGTAATCATATCTACCGCACTTTTCGTGGCGCAGTACCCCTCATTCCCACCCCAAAGGGTTGCTCGTACTCCCCTGACCGATGATAAATTGATCACTTTTCCTTTCTTCTTTTCAACCATCACTTTCCCAAACTCGCTGCAGGATAACATTGTCCCTTTGACATTCACATCGAACATCAAGTCCCAGTCTTCCACAGGGAAATCAACCGCGGCCCTTTTCAAATTCGCTCCTTGAGCATTCACGAGGATATCCACAGTCCCGAATCTCGACAATGCCTGTTTTGCCAACTGGGCGACACTCTGTTTATCCGTTATATCGACTTGAAAGGCTGCAGCTTCTGATTTCGTCTCAGACTGAATCTTTCTGGCTACGGATTCCAGTTTTTGCACATTTCGGCTTGCCACAACGACTCTTGCTCCTTGCCCGGCCAATCCTAATGCCATAATTTCACCGATACCCCCTGCACCTCCGATCACCACAGCCACCTTACCATCCAATCTAAAAAGATCCTCCATCTTCTTCCTCCTCTACCCCTATCTTCGAAGCAATTTTTTATGAAACTTTCAGCCCCAATATCTTCCTCGCTTCGTCCGGGGTTGCAGGCTCTTTATTCAGTTCCCGAGCAATTCTCACTGCTCGGGTCACAAACTGAGCATTGTTTTTGACCAATTCACCCTTACGATAATAGATGTTATCCTCCATCCCAACCCGAATACAACCTCCGAGTATCATGCCCATGGTTGTAAGAGGAAGTTGTGCAGCACCCACTGGCGTTACGTTGAATATCGTGTCCTCAGGAAGAAAATCGATCATTGAATTGAGATAGTTGGGCGTAGCCTCCACAGCACCTTGATACATCATACCTAAGACGAGGTTGATGTAATAAGGTTTTTCAACCAGACCCTTCTGAATCAGATTTTCAACTTCCCGGAACATGGCGTGGCTGTAAACTTCCATCTCTGGTTTGATCCCCAATTCCCTCATACGCGTCACATAAGTCTCAATATCCTCCCGCATATTTGTCCAGGGAATGCCTTTATATTGGCCTGAAACCCGCATCATCGTACCCATGTTCAGAGACGCCATCTCCGGTTTCGCATAGAGGCATTCGATTCGCTGTTCAAACGTCAGATTGGGGCCACCTCCTGTCGAATCTTGGATGATGATGTTACACTTAGAACGGATTCGGTCATGGATGTCCTGAAAAACCTCTTTGCTCCCTGTTGTCTTGCCCTCCTTATCGCGGGCATGGATATGACAAATCGCAGCGCCTTCCTGGTAGCAGGCATATGCGGATTCGGCAATTTCCTCAGGCTGTTCAGGAAGATTGGGGTTCATTGCCTTGGTCACCAACGCCCCTGTCTGGGCCACAGTTATGATCACTTTATCCTCAGGTAATTTGATCATCATTAGATTCTCCTTTCACATCATTTAGTCTAATTTTCTCATTTCTGCGCTCCTTCTCTGGTCAAGGTATGACGATGATCACCAAGAGGGATCGTTTGAAGTTCATTTTCAAGATGGACATTCTTTATCATCCATAATCCATTGAGGATTGAAATACGGAATGGTGGATTCAGGTTCTCGTTAAGTCGATTCTGTATTTGTAAAGATCGGGTCGGAAATAGGTGATGGCGGCGAACATGGGCGAACCGGTCCGGTCGTAATAATTACGCTCGATGATGAGGACCGGACTCCTTTGCTCGATGGAGAGATTTTTCGCCACTATTTTGTCTGCTAATCCAACATCGATGGTTTGATTCGCGCGGTGAACCCTGGCTTTCGATTTATGTTCGACGAAAGTAATAATTTCGGTTGTCTCTTTCAATTCGCTACGAGAGATCATTTTACCTAAACGAAGAGGGAGGTAGATGAGAGAGTAGCCAAAAGGTCCTTTGGGGATAAGACGAACCAGTTCTAATTGTAAGACAGGTTCACCCTTTTCCAATTTAAAGATTTCTGCTACGTGGGAGGGAGGAATGGCTTCCTTGGACTCTAAAACCTTTATTCGGGTTCCTCTTCCAGAGGCAATGAGGTTTTCAATCGTGCCTTCTAAGGCCAGGTTTTGCAACCCGGCTCCATCGGTGACAAAGGTTCCCCTTCCGCGATCTCGGTAAATAAACCCCTCCTTCATGAGTTCTGTAAGGGCCTGGCGGACTGTGGCTCGGCTGACGTTATACTCGACGCATAGCTCGGCTTCGGATGGGAGTCGTTCCTGTCCCTTATATTCATTTGAAAGAATCTTGGATTTGATGACATTTTTTAGCTGATGATAAAGAGGCGTCGGACCTTGATCAAGCATCATGGCTCATACTCCGGAATTTATTATGACAACCCTATATCATAATGTCCGGCTAAATGTCAAAGAGTGTTTTTAAATAATTCTGTATCTCGCGTAAGTTCAAAGGAAATTTCGCTCGTGATTTAGACGGAGAGGTGTTCGAATTCCTTTTTTCCACCCGGTTTTGCCGCACTCTCTCAGATGGGTTCTTAGAGGATTAAAAATGTGGCTGTTTCGCTTACTGCCCCATTAGCTTTCTCCTGGGAGGAGGAGCCATTGTCTATCGCAAGGAAAAAAAGAAAGAGGCAGGTTCTATTGAAAACCTTGCCCCTTTCTTTAATGTATGGATGTAAACTACTTACCCTCCTTCGCAGAAAGCCACGGGCTTTAAGACCGTGGATGAATGCGAGGGTGGGTACCCCTCGAAGCTCATAAGTAGCGTAGTGGGGTATGCTTCGGAGGGTTCCGCCCTACGAAGCATGTGGAGGAGCCATGGGCTTTAGCCCGTGGGACTCCACTTCTTACTTCGGTGGGATAATCGCATCCTTGCAGGCCTTGGCAAGACGCATCTTCACCACGCGCTTGGCAGGGATCTTGATCTGCTCGCCTGTCGCCGGGTTAAAGCCCATGCGCGCCTTGCGATTAGAAATGACCAGCTTGCCGATGCCTGGAAGGACGAAAACTCCGGCTTTCTTGGCCTCGGCGACTGCTAAGGCTGCTACCTCTTCGACGATCGTTGCAGCGGTCTTCTTGGAAAGATCAAATTTCTTGGCAAAGTGAGTCACGATCTGGGACTTGGTGAGGGGTTTCTTCGCGGCCATATTTTTTCCTCCTTTTAAAGATAAATTTTAAGAATTTCCCTTAGGGTGATAGGAGTATAAAAGAAAAGGGCCATAAAGGTCAAGAAAAAAATTAGGGTCTTTAATCGTTGGGGTTTTTAGCAGAGTCTTCTCAGTGTGAAGGCTATAAAATAAAAATGGCTTGAGTGAATGAGGAACTGTACAGCTGCTTTAAAGTTGAAATAGGATATGGTTTATGATAAGAAATCATCGGAACTTGTTGATAAGCTTAATTCACATTTCAAGGTCTGACAAATAATTTCGTATACTGAAAACCAGGAGAAGACATTGGGTTAAGTGGAGAGAGGACTCCATCATGAGGGATATTTTAGCAATTGATGTCGGGACAACCGCATTCAAAATTGGCGTCTTCGGCCCGGATTTAGAAAAGAGATGTGAGGCTTCCAGAAGCTACCAGATCAATCTCTACGATCACGGAAAGGCAGACATTGAGCCTGAGAAATGGTGGCGGGCCCTTCGCGATTCCTGTGCTGAACTTGAAGAGTTCCTTCCATCGGTGGGTATCATCTCCTTTTCAGTGACAACACCGGGCCTCGTCCCTATGGCTGAAAACGGTGAAGCACTCGGTCCTGCGATTCTCTTTCTCGATGGTCGCTCCCATCAAGAGGCCAGAGCAATTCGGGAGCGGGTAGGGGAAGAGAAATTCCTCAGTGAGACATGCAACCTACCCGTTTCCGGAGGCTCTTCCCTTTGTTCTATTCTTTGGATACGAGAAAACCAACCTGAAATCTGGGATGCTACAGCAAAATTTGGCCATTGCAATACTTACATGGTCAAACGCTTCACAGGCCAATGGGCCATTGATCCTTCAACTACATCGATTACTGGACTTTATAACACAGCTCGTCATGATCTGACCTGGAACAAAGATGTTCTCAAACTGGCTGAGATACCGGAAACCAAACTTCCACCCTTGATGCAATCCTATCATAAGGTAGGAAAAATTCTGCCCGAGATCGCCAGAGAGTTAGGGTTGTCTGAGAGTTGTGATGTTTTATGCGGAGGGAATGACGCTGTGCTTGCTGCATTGTCAGGGGGATTTACAGCTCATGGCGATATCAATAACATCTGTGGAACCTGTGAAATTACAAATGTATGTGTAGACCGACCCGTAAGTTCAAGGAATTTCAACGTGCGCTGTCACGTCATCCCCAATCGGTGGGTGACCTTCTTTGTGCTCAATACAGGCGGCATGGCTTTGGACTGGTTCCATTCTGTGTTCTGTCGGGACATGACACAGGACCAATTTTATAATGAATATGTCCCCTCTGTTTTAGATAGTTTCTTTAGGAGTGATGATCCTGATCTTCTGGAGTCCAATCTTCCTGGGTATGTGCCTTTCTTGCAAGGAAGCCGGTACAGTTTAGAGCAGTTGACAGCCAACTTTTCTGGTCTGACACTGGAAACGACACGAGAGATGATGCTTCTTGGAATGATCAAAGGGAATGCCGTCTACCATGGAGAGCATCTCAAAGAGGTGGCCAAATTTGTGAAATTGGGTCGGACGGTGATGACAACAGGGGGTGGAGCAAAGATCAGGGGCTTCTCGGAGGTGAAAAAACGCTGGACAGGCGACTTTGAATATCTATATCAAGACCAATCCTCTCTTCTGGGGGCCGCCATGCTTGGCCAATTCTACCAGACAGGAGAATATAGCTGAGTATGGGCCAGGAGTCATCCCTGTTTAGAGTCAGTCTCGATGGATCATAGATATAGCACACCAGATTTTATTCATATTCCCATGGTTACTTTAAAATAATAAAGGCTCGACCTTTCGGCCGAGCCTTTTCAAACTAGTGGTGTAGCACAGAAATAGAGCTATATTTAAAAAGTGATCTTTGATACGTTTGAAACAAAAAATGGAGGGTCAAACCTTCAAAAATCAATTATGATTAGAACACAAAAGGGGTGATAAAATTAGGGCCAAAAGAGGGAAAGTCAAAAAGGGGCTAACTCAATCGAGTTAGCCCCTTTAAATTTTCATGGAGCCCACGGACGGATTTGAACCGCCAACCCGCTGATTAGAGAGGTTTGGATCTGTCCTCTTCTTGGCGAT
>Ga0315274_10001706_pt1 | contig 33605 bp, 32 predicted proteins | sample YL17G02_20_MG_FD_203700 | JGI IMG/M metagenome (GOLD analysis project Ga0315274, IMG submission 203700) | Sediment microbial communities from Yellowstone Lake, YNP, Wyoming, USA - YL17G02_20 | ecosystem: Environmental > Aquatic > Freshwater > Lake > Sediment | place: USA: Wyoming | collected...
TCTGGATTGACCTTGCCAGCTGTCCGCCGATTGATCCAGAAATGCTTGATGTTGTATAGAGGCATATGTCCGATCTGCAACACAATCATCTTTGATGACTCATAATACTTAACGTAGTAGTACTAATTCTCTTGGAGAGAGTCGTGAGGAGTTTTTTCCAGAAGGTGCCGACATGAAGCCTCTGAGGAGTTTTATATCTCTTTGGACGCTCCTAACCATATCCAAAGCCAAGGTCTCTTAAAAAAATTTGTCTCTTTTCTTCCACTCCTGAGATTTTTAAGGGAGGATTCCATGACCAACCAAGAAGTTAAACGTAAACTCAGTGCAATCCTGAATGCAGATGTTAAAGGTTATAGTCGCCTCATGGGCGAGGATGAGGTTGGAACCATCCGCACCCTTAATATTTACAAGGAAGTAATGACAAATCTCATTCAACAGCACCATGGTAGAGTCGTGGATGCTCCAGGGGATAACTTGTTGGGTGAGTTTGCCAGTGTGGTGGATGCAGTGCAGTGCGCTGTGGAGATTCAAAAAGAACTCAAAGTCAGGAATGATGAGTTGCCTGAAAACCGCAGGATGGAATTTCGAATCGGGATCAACCTTGGGGATGTGGTGGAAGAGGGAGATAAGATCTTTGGGGGCGGGGTCAATATCGCAGCCCGGATGGAGAGTTTAGCTGAGGGAGGAGGCATCTGTATCTCAGGAACAGCTTATGATCAGGTCAAAAACAAGTTGGCCATAGGGTATGAGTATCTGGGAGAGCAAACTGTCAAGAACATAGCAGAGCCAGTGCGGGTGTATCGAGTCCTGACAGAGCCTGAATCAGCCGGTAAGGTGATTGGCGAGAAAAAAGGTAAATCAAGAAAATGGCAGAGGACTGCCTTAATGGTTATAGCAATTCTGATTGTTATTGCCGCTGCGTTTGCAATCTGGCGTTTATACTTTCGCCCCACAACTGCTCCACTTGAGGTTGCCTCGAAAGAGAAGATGGCATTTCCTTTGCCTGACAAACCCTCCATTGCTGTGCTGCCGTTTGTCAACATGAGTGGTGACAAAGAGCAGGAGTATTTTAGCGATGGAATCACTGAGGAAATCATCACCGCTCTCTCCAAGGTTCCCCACTTATTTGTGATTTCAAGGCAATCAACCTTCACCTATAAAGGTAAGCCCGTGAAGGTCAAGCAGGTGAGCGAGGAACTGGGTGTGCGGTATGTCCTGGAGGGAAGCGTCCGCAAATCGGGCGACAAAGTGAGGATTACCGCCCAGCTCATCGATGCCCTTACGGGACACCACTTGTGGGCTGAACGCTACGATAGAGATCTAAAAGACATTTTTGCTTTACAGGATGAGATTACGCTGAGGATCATATCTGCCCTCCAGGTTAAGCTGGAGGGGGTAGAACGATCTGGCCTATCGATAAAAGGTACGGACAACCTTGAGGCATATTTGAAGCTCTTGCAATCACGTGAGCAGTCAGGTCGATTCACTAAAGAGGGTAATATCCTGGCCCGAAGATATGCAGAGGAAGCTATTGTTCTCGACCCGAAATATGTCGGGGCCTACTTACGCCTGAGCGCGACTCTCATCATGGATTTGAGTTATGGAACGACTGAATCCCCTGAGCAATCTCTAAGACGTGCAGAAGAATGCGTACAGAAGGCCCTCGTCCTTGACGACTCTTCGGGAGAAGCCCACGCCTTTTTGGGAAGAATCTATTTGAGTAAAAGGCAGTACGAAAAGGCTATTGCAGAAGGGGAACGGGCGCTCGCCCTCGATCCCAATTCAGATTTTGTCCAAGCGGCATTAGCTTTTAGTTTATACTATGCTGGACGGTTTGAGGAAGCGATTGCAATGTATCAGAAGGCAATACGTCTCAATCCTTTCCCGGCCTGGTATTCTCTAATGTTGGCCTCTTCCTATGTTCAATTGGGGCGGTATGAAGAGGCGATAAAGGAATATAAGAAAGCTCTCCATCGCGCCCCTGATAGTACGATGCCTCACTTGGGCTTAGCCGCCACTTATAGTTTGATGGGTCGTGAGAAGGAAGCTCAGATTGAGGCCACAGAAGTCCTCAGAATAGACCCCAAGTTTTCTCTTGAACATTATGCAAAATCACTCCTCTTCAAGAATCAGGCCGATTTGGATCGCCATATCGGTGCCTTGCGCAAGGCAGGCTTGAAGTGAGACTCTATTAGAAGTTCCTGCAGGGAACCGGCAAATGGGAACGTGTCAAGACATCGCTCAGACAATCACCTCCATCGGCACCCTATTCCTTTACTCCACCCAGCACTTAGACTCAGATTACGCATCTTCACTTGCTGAATGGTTGGATGTAGGGCAGTCGAATAATCCTTAACCATAATATAAATCTTCTGTCTCTGAATGGTTACCTAATATTCCTTTTTCAGTTTGAAAAATCCTGATTAACATGTTACCAAATACAAACTCCCCCTGTTGGTGGCCCGTCCTCCGTCCCGGTAAACCCTGGCCTACGGAGGATGGAGGGAGGAATCAGGTGGGGGGCGTAAGGAGGAGAAAATGTATTTTTTCGATCTTGGAAAACTTTCCGGTCAACAATCAATGCTGATCTTCCATGCTCTCGCCCGCATGGAAATTGAGGCCCTTGTCATTGTTTCGCCCAAAATTCCTCTTGTCAGCATCGGATACTTTCAGGACGCTGAGCAAGAAGTGGATCTCCCATATTGTAGAGACTCTAAAATCCCCTTCATGCGAAGAGAGGTGGGTGGAGGAGCAACCTATTTAGATGAGAATCAGATTTTCTATCAACTCATCTGGAAAAAGGACAACCCAAAATTTCCCAAGGCTATTCACGATATCTATCCCTGGTTTTCAGAAGCCCCTGTCGAGACTTATAGGACATTTGGAATACAGGCAGAATTTCGTGCCATCAACGACATTATCACAAGTTCAGCGAGGAAGATTGCTGGGGAGGGAGGAGGAAACATCGGAGACTGCATGGTCTTTGTAGGGGGTATCCTCCTCGATTTTGACTACCAAGCGATGAGCAGGATCCTGAAAGTGCCCGATGAGAAATTCAGGGACAAGGTTTATAAAACAATGGAAGAAAACCTGACGACGATGAAGAGAGAATTAGGAGTAATTCCGTCGCGGGAGGAAGTGGTCTCAGTCCTCAAAGAGAAATTTGAAAAAAGGGTGGGAACATTTACACCGGCTTCATTGAATTCAGAAATTCTTGAGAAGATGAAGCAAATAGAATCATGGATGACTTCGGAAGAATTTCTCTTAAAAAAGACTCCAAGAGTTCCGGGAGGGGTTAAGATCAAGGAAGGGGTGGAGGTTCTTTATGGTCTCCATAAGGCCAAGGGAGGTCTGATTCGAACTGCCGAGGAGATCTCTGAAGGGAGAATTGAAGACATCAGCATTTCTGGTGATTTTACATTTTATCCAAAAGAACGTCTCGATGGATTAGAGGGGTCTTTGGAAAAGGTCCCTTTGGAAGAAGATCAGATCATCGAAAGAGTAGAAGCTTACTATGAAGAGAAAGGAATTGAATCTCCCGGGGTGGAATCTAAAGACTTTGCAACAACGATCCTGAGTCCAGTTAAGGATTCCAAAATGGATTAAAGCCTCATAGCAACTGAAATCATTGGTGGCTATTAGCCATCTCCTGGTCTGTGTTAGGCAACTTTTTGAATCTTGGTTGTTCTGCGGATTTTATCCTTCAACCAAGTATTAATTAGTGATTCCGATGAAACCTTCTTTGATTTGGCTATCTCAGTAAGTTTATCAACGATATCTTCCTCAAGGGCGATCAAATGCTTTCGTTTCTTAATATTTACATCAAAATGGGCTTTGGGCATTTTCTCCCAATAATCACCCATGTCATGGGTCTCAAAGAAGTCCACAAGTTCCCTGACAGATTTTGAACGGGGCAGAGTTTTCGCTTTATTTTTTTCCATATTGCTTCCTCTCTTTATCTGCCATATCTCTGGCGCTTAAAATGAGTGCTTCTTTTGTCCTCTTGTAAATAAAGAGGATAGATAAATGTCTTCCTGAATCAGCTCGACCCAATGCCATATAGACATCTTCACCCTTCCTTTCACCCTTTTCGACAAAGCGAAATTTTGGCTTATTATTCAGCGTTTCTTCTACCTCCTCCATGGTAACATTATGCTTGAATTCCAGTTTATCGGCAATGTCTCTAAGCCAAATAATGCCTTCTATCTTCATCCGGTCCCTTTAACCCTCTTTTCAATCTGCCTTCCATTCCATTTTATATCGATTGCCTTCTATTGCCTAACATTATATTTAATCTTGATCTGAGGTTCGTTGAAAAATTCTATATCAGAATAGGAAATTTATGTCAAACTGACAACCCTCAATCAACACTTCCCAAAATTTAAGAAAAGGTGTATATTAAAATCGTAAATTGACAATGGAGAGATGCTTCAAGCTTCACCAAATAATTCCATTGTAAATTATGCTTAAGCTATATACCGTTGTTCAGAATAATCTTTCCTTGCAAAAAGTTTCTGTCATCGAGTTATTTTGAACTAAAAAGAAATTCTTAGAGGCATAGATAGGCTTATTCTTTGGAAAAATATAATAGCAACACAAAAATAATGTCTTCTCTAGAATACGTACCATAGTGTCAGGGTGTACACGTGATGAGAAAAGCACTGCAAAAAGCCTCTGAGTTGGGTGAACACTCAGATATCCCTTGGCTTAGGAAGCTGTTCGAGCGTGTCCAACAAATGCCAGGGGCAAGCCGATTATTCCTAAGGATTGCTTCGGTATCGGACAAAGAACAATTGGACGATTACTTTGCTGAGATTGTATATGCACTGGTGTTCGCTGGGCTTGGATTCCAAGTCGAAATTGAACCGTTCGGTCAGAAAGGCCCTGATCTGAGAGTTTCACGTGACGGTCATCAGACAGTAGTTGAGATCACCCGTTTCAGAAAGATCTACCCTGGACCTCCCGAATTTGACATATCCGATGAGGACGAGAAATCGGAGTTGTCAGATTATGGAGACCCACATCGAGACGCCCGGAAGTCCTTTGAGAAGCTACTATCAAAGTTTTCACAGGTAGGTGATAAACAATCCATCATTGCGATATGGAACGATGACGGAGACCTTGAAGAGGGGGAAGTAAAGACAGCCGTCAATGCCCTTTGCAACGATGCGGAGCGAGGTATTTTGTCACTCCACCGTCGTCTACTACTTGTCCTGTATGGTTCTCCCTGGGTACGTACAATAGATCATAAGCAGCTCTACTGTTTTCCGCTACGTCATCCAGATCATCCGGATCAAATTACGTGGCAACGCGAGTTTGAAAGATTCACTGTCCGGGAGTATATTCAACGCGCACTGACTAAGCAAACAGGCGAGGGCTAATCCACGGCAGCAATGCACATTTCGTTTAATTGGAGAGGGGTTATTGGATAGACAATGATAGACACATATATCAAAAAGATCGCATCAATCACCAAGCGCGGGGATGCTCGTGAGGAATCCTACTATCCTGCCTTTGCGGAACTTCTCGAATGGTTCTCCGAAACCAAGAGAAAAAAGAAGGTCCACGTTACTGTACTGCCAAAGAAGACTGAGGCAGGCAATCCAGACTTTCGAGTTTGGGACGGCAAGTACTCTCAAGTCGGCTATGTTGAAGCGAAGCCGCCCGGAGCTAATCTCGATGAAATCGAGACTTCCGACCAACTGAAGCGTTATATTTCCACCTTTCCTAATCTCATCCTGACAAACTTCTATGAGCTCCGGCTTTACCGTAACGGCCAGCGTGTTGACCATGTTCTGCTTGCGCGCCCATATATTCCGGCAAAACTAAAAACCATCCCTCCTGCTGAGCACACCGTTGAATTCTTGGCCTTATTGGAGAAGTTCTTTCAATTCTCGCTGCCGACGAAGTTCACCGCTGAGAGTCTTGCAAAAGAACTCGCCACACGCACGCGCTTCCTCAGAGATCAAGTTATCAAAGAGGAACTGCGCGAAACATCCAATGCAGGCGCAAAGAAGATTCTTGGCTTCTATGAAGCATTCCAGAAACATCTCATTTTCAACCTTAAACCGGATGAGTTTGCCGACCTATATGCCCAGACCATAACCTATGGCCTCTTTGCTGCAAGAACCCGAGCCAATGGAGCATTCAATCGAATCCTGGCTTACGATCTGATTCCCAAGACGATTGGTATCTTACGCGACATCTTCCACTTCGTTTCATTTGACCCGCCTGAGCAACTCCAGGCGACCGTTGATGACATTGCGGAAGTCCTCGCCGTCGCAGATGTCAGGAACATCCTTCAGCAGTATTTCAAAGAGGGCAAAGGAAGCGATCCGATTTTTCATTTCTACGAGACGTTCCTCGCTGAGTACAACCCTCAAGAGCGTGAGCGTCGAGGCGTTTATTACACGCCCGAGGCTGTTGTCTCTTACATTGTCCGCTCTCTTAACACTGTTCTCAAGGAAAGATTTGCACGACAGGACGGGTTTGCCACGCAATCCGTTACGGTGCTCGATCCTGCTGGAGGAACGCTCACCTTCCTGGCTGAAGCGGCAAAGATCGCCGTGGAAGAATTTGTCAGCAAATACGGGGAAGGCTCAAAGGGAAAGTTTATTGAGGATCACATTCTCAAGCACTTCTTCGCCTTCGAGTTGATGATGGCTCCCTACGCAGCGGGCCGCTTGAAGATGGGTTATCTCCTGGAAGAGTTGGGCCACAAGCTCTCAGGCGATGAACGATTCCAGTTCTATTTGACGAATACACTTGAAATGGAGGAGCTTGCTCAGACATCGCTTCCGGGGATGGCCTCCCTTTCAGAAGAATCCCACCTTGCTGGCAAAGTGAAGAAAGAGACGCCGATTCTTGTCATTCTCGGCAATCCGCCGTACTCCGGACACTCAGCAAACAAGGGCGATTGGATTAAAGATCAAATTGAGACCTATAAGAAAGTTGACGGGAAACCCCTCGGCGAGAAAAACCCTAAGTGGCTTCAGGATGATTACGTAAAGTTCATCCGATTCGCTCAATGGAAGATTGACCAGATCGGCGAAGGCGTCCTCGGGTTCATCACGAATCACAGCTATCTCGATAACCCTACCTTTCGAGGAATGCGGCAATCGCTGATGAACTCATTTGACGAAATATACCTCCTCGATCTTCACGGCAACTCCCTCAAAAAAGAAAAAGCCCCTGACGGCTCCAAAGACGAAAACGTTTTTGACATACAGCAAGGCGTTGCCATTGCTCTTTTTGTGAAAAGGAAGCAGAGCACCGCCTCCCAAATCCTAATGCATAGTGAGATTTGGGGTGTGCGTGAGCAGAAATACGAATGGTTGAAAAAGCATGAGTTGAAAAAGACAGATTGGAAAGAGCTTAAACCCGCTTCGCCCTTCTACCTGTTCGTTCCAAGAGATGAAAGATTGAACAAGCGGTTCCAATCGTATTTAAGCATTCCAGCGATTTTTCCTATGAACAGCGTGGGAATTGTGACGGCCAGAGATCATCTGACGATTCATTGGACTTCTCATCAAGTGTGGACAACGGTACTGAACTTTATCTCTCTTGCCCCTGAGGTTGCCCGCCAGGCTTATCAGCTTGGTAATGATGCTCGGGACTGGAAAGTGAAATTGGCACAAGAAGATTTGAAGAAAAGCGGCCCAACCAAAGGGAATATTGTTCCCATCCTTTATAGGCCCTTTGACATTCGGTTTACATACTACACGGGCAGGTCAAAGGGTTTTCACTGTATGCCGCGCGGAGAAGTCATGCGGCACATGTTGCAAGAGAACATCGCACTGATTACCCCACGCCAGTTCAAGGAGCAATCGGGTGCATTCGCAACCGCCAACATTGCAGGTCATAAAACCGTTAGTGCCTTCGATATTAATTACTTTTTCCCTCTTTACACTTATCCACAAACGATTAGGGACGATCTATTCTCCCAGAATGAGTCAGACAAGCGCATCCCTAATTTTGCAGTGAAACTCATTGAGACCCTCAAATCAGCCTTCAAGAAAGATCCAAGCCCTGAAGAAATTTTCCGTTACATCTATGCTCTTCTCTACTCAAATGCTTATCGAAAAAAATATGCGGAGTTCTTGAAGACCGATTTTCCTCGCGTCCCGTTCACGAAGGACTACAAACTTTTTAACAAACTTGCGGGGAAAGGCGAGGAGCTTATTGAGCTCCACCTGCTCAAGTCCAAGAAGCTTGTCAAACCCATTGCCAAATGCGAAGGCTCTGGAGACCTTCGTGTTGTCAAAGTAACGTACGATCAAAAGAAAGCTCGTGTTCACATTAATCCTGAGAAATGGTTTACGGGTATTCCTCCCGAGGTCTGGGAATATCACATAGGCGGTTATCAAGTTTCAGAGAAGTGGCTCAAGGACCGCAAGAACAGAACGCTTTCATCCGAAGAAGTAGCTCACTACGCCAGGGTAGTTACAGCCATTGCAGAGACAATCGCCATACAACGGACCCTTGACGATCTATTTGCAGAAGTCGAAGCAAGCCTTCTCGAACTGAGGCTGTGAGCACCGACCATGGAACAAGAATTGGCAGATACATTAGAGATTCACAAACATTTAGACAACTTTCGAGCATATGTAAATTCTTTTGAAAAATGGGAAGCGCCCAGTGGAGAAACTTTGATGCTTACAGAAATTATTGTAACTAAGAATACATTCCCTTCTTCGTTTGGAATTCCCTTACATCCAATTTCTGAAATAGAAAAATATCGTGATTTGTCTCGAGCAATGAAAAACGGGGTCAGATCTTTAAGCAATGAAAAACGGGGTCAGATCTTTATCCTTGATTCTGCTGCAAAACCCCCGTTCTTTTGGGATCAATCAGTAGAAGGCGAAAGGTTATTTATGCCTTCGAGCGCGCTTGGGGGTTAAAGGAGGAGCAGGATCGAGACGGATAAGGTGAAGTTCATTTCGATCTAGCAATTCCCATTGAACCGTGTCACCTGGGTTGAGTCCAATCGCAGCAGCCAAGGGGATTGGTACATAGACATACAATTTGGGTCGTGGGCCTCCTTTGGGTCGAATGGCCTGAACTTTTAAAGGGTACTGGGTTTTCAGTTGAAAGGGCGGTTTTTTCATAGGGGATTTTTCCTAAAAAAGAATCATCCATCGGCAAAAACCTCAAAAATATATTGACAACAGAAATGATATCCTATAGACTATACCATGTCAAGAATAAAATTGAGAATAAAATTGAGGTGAAACCGTCGATGAGTCTACCTGATTTTAAGGTGCAACCCCAGTTGTTTGGGATCTACGGTCCTGCAGGATTGGAGTTAGCCCCTGAGGATCGATACCGGCTATTTGCGGAGAAGATCTATCCTTTGTTAGTGGGAGCCCGTCCGGAGTTAGAGAAGTGTTATTGCGAGGAGAATGGACGGCCATCGGTAGAGCCGGTGTTAGTGTTGGGAGTAACCCTATGGCAGTTTGTGGAGAAGGTTCCGGATCGAGAAGCGGTCGAACGGTTAAGGTATCCTTTAGGATGGAAGTACGCCTTGAATCATGAGATGAATGAGCCGGTATTTGATTCGACGGTGCTGGTTCGATTTCGGGGCAAGCTGCTGGAGCACGAGCAAGGTCGGCTGCTGTTTGAGAGGGTCTTAAAAGGGTTACAGGATGCGGGGTTGGTTCCACGCAAATACAAACAGCGTTTAGACTCCAGCCATGTGTTGGGGATGATCGCCAAGATGAGCCGATTGGAATGTGTGAGAGAAACTATTCGGTTGGCCTTAAGAGAATTAGATCTGATTTTGGGAGAGGGGGAGCGTCCTGAGGATTGGGAGGTTTTATGGGAACGGTATGTGGAGAGCAAGTTGGATTACAAGACTCCGGGAGTAGAGCTCAAGAATAAGATGCAGCAAGCCGGAGAAGATATCCAACGGTTGCGGAAATGGCTGGAGGGTCAAAAAGAGAAACAAGAGGTCATCGAACAAGCAGCGCAGGTGAAATTGTTGGATCGGGTTTTTGAGGAGCAGTACGCCGTCCAAGAAGCAGAGGCGATTGCTGTTCGGAGAGAGGAGCCGGTGGGAGCGGTGAAGAATCCGCATGATCCGGATGTGCAATGGGCGGCGAAGGGACAGGGGAAGAGCAAGAAGGAATTTGAAGGCTACAAGGTCCAGGTGGCCGAGACGGTGAACGGGGAACCTGTGGAGAAAGGGGAGCCGGCAAAGAATTTTTTGACGGCGGTGAGTATTCAAAGAGCAACGGAGAGTGATGAGGCGGGACGTCAGCAGGTGTTGGAAGAGCAGGGGGAGATGGGGTTAGAGAGACCGGAAGTGGAGTATGTGGATGGGGCCTACGTTTCGGCCAAAGAAATCGTGAAGGTAGAAGAGGAAGGGCGTCAATTGATGGGGCCGGCGCAACCGGCGCCATCGCCGCGGAACAAGGGATTCAGCGCCGAGGCGTTTGAAGTTGTAGTAGAAGAAAGGAAAGCCCTTTGTCCTGGAGGGAAACAAAGCACTCAATGCAGCCGGTTGGAGGAGGAGAAAACCGGCAAGGTGAGTTATCGTTTTGAGTGGAGTTGGGAGTGTCAGGATTGTCCTTTGCGAAACCAATGCGTGGGGGAGGGACAAAAGCATCGTAGTTTAGTAGTGGGGGAACATCATAGCGTCTTACAAAAGCGCCGACAGGAAATGAAGACCCCTGAGTTCAAGGAGGCGATGAGAAATCGAAACGCGATTGAAGGGACGCAGAGTGAATTGGTGAGAGCCCATGGGGCTCGTCGCGCTCGTTACCGAGGGCTGGGTAAAGTGAGACTCCAATTCTATCTGATTGGGGCCGCCTGCAACGTCAAACGTTGGCTCAGGCGGGTGAGTTGGGAGATCAAAAGAGCAACACAAAGGGATTCGTGTGCACTGGCGAGCTGTTAGAGAGCTCGAAAAATCACTTTTATGCCGCGAGAAAAGCTCTGGAAGCGCATTTTTTCAACTTTAAAAGAGATTTTTAGATTATTTCCTACGCCCCTACTCCAGATACATTTTTTGCACAGATTTCCCGGTTCCCAGACCGGGGGGTTTTGCAGCAGAATCAAGAATAAAGATTTGACCCCATATCTTTCCACCCAGTTTGAGGGCCAGAAAGGAAAGCAAGTAACTTTTGGCAGGAATGATCTGGCTCCCCGGTAATCCCGCAGACTGAAGGATCGGATCCAGGTCCAACTGAGCCAGAAACGGGGCGAACAGGAAGATCCCAGCACTGGAGGAAAGGATCTGTTGGCCCTCCAGATCCTGAACCGAGAGGGATTTGGACTTCTCTGGGATATGGGTGCCTTTGACGGTCATCTTTATCTTTAACCGAGCTCTTCGGGGAAGTCTGGGAAAGCCTTCTTCCCGAAGGACGCGTTCTACGGTACGTACCGAGATCTCCGTGCCTTCGTCAGAGAGGCATTCAACGATATCGCCTGCCGAGAGTTGATGGGTGCGGTAGGTTTTGATTTTTTCTCGGGCGGCCGCGTCGACGCGACGTCGGGAGGCGAGACCTTCAGGGACCGGTTCGGAGAAATCCAGTTTCCCCGAGGTGAAGAGGTGGCGTAGCAAGCGGACGTATTGAGGAGCATAGTGGAACCGTTGGGCGACGATCCGGGCGGGGAGGCGGTCGACAAAGGAGGCGCGCAGGGCCTCATAACGGCGTTGCCAATCGAGGACGGGATGGATAAAAAAAGAGGCATCGTTCATGATCGATGTTATATAATATGACGGTTATAATATCAAGCAAAAAGAACATAAAACATTATTGTGATAGGAACAATAGGGGATCCTTCTGGCGTTAAGACAAGAAATATGGCTATTTTAGGCTATTTTTATGAGGCACCCAGATTTCACGAGGCGCTATTGCAGGGGGGAGGATAGTTTTAAGTTTGGTGTATAACAAATATAAACGTCATATCGTATAACATAATTCTTACCTGTCAGTTCCCGGAGGCCCTATTTTAGGGCTATCCGACCTGCTGGCTAAGAAAAAATGTTATATCATATGCGCTCTGCGAAAATCGGTGTTTATTCTTTTTTCAAAAGACCTTGATTGGTATATTTTCATAAGCCATCATCCAAATTTATATTCGGATTTTTCGCCTTGCTCCAATTCTTCTACTCCAATTAAAATTTCTTTAATAAGCGAATAAGTTAAATCTGGATTTTCCTCAGCACATTTCCCCATTCGAGCCCAATGTTCAATTTGACCAGTTAAGGATCTATGGTCTATCCGGCTGATTTTTTTTGCATCATTGACAAGTTCTTCAGATATTCTAACTGCTGTTGCCATAGCATTTACCTCCATATCTTGCATTTGTTATGTTTCGCGATCATTTTAATTCATTTCATAGCATAATGCAACTTCATTGAAATCTTCTTAACTTATTTAGGACTAACGAGCCTGTAGAAAAAATCAATTTTTTAAAAAGCGCTCCTTCTGCTGGCTCGAAAATAAGAAATTATCGTTTTCTCTCGTTAAAACTTGGGCGACCCTTGATGCAATGCTCCTGTTTCTACGATCCAGTTCCCCCCCCCATACCAAACCTCTGATCCATTAACGCAAACTCCAACCCATATCTATGCACCTTCAGCAGATTATGGACTATGCAATACCTAATTACCGTTGCCTGGCACCGAATCTTTTTTACTGGATGCCGGTGGTTCGGCTTCTCCTACCTCGGACGTTTTCTCCAGAGTTCCTGCTTGAGCTGTTCATAAACATTGAAGACGATGGGACAGACGGAGCAGTTCAAGAAAACTTGGGTGAGCCTGAAGACAAAATCCCTTTTATGCAAATGTGGATAGGAGCGACAGTCACTAGGCCGGTGGTCATAAACCTTACAGAGATTATCCTGCAAAAAAGGACATGGCTGGTCCCTGAAAACTGAACCTTCCCTTGCCGGATCATCTGCGAGAAATCTGGAGCGAAACTCATTAACACTCAACTCAAGATGCTTGGCAAGGCGCTTGGCATCCGCCGGCTTCAGAACGGGATGGACCGTCTTGCAGCAATTTGCGCACTTGGTGCAGTCGATTTCTCGGGATACTTCCCAATAGAGATCATGGACCTTAAGATCAATACTCCGGATAGAGAGATCAGATCTCTTGAGAGAACACCGGAATGCCCAGTTGGCCTCCTTGCGTTGTTGCGCAAGTTGTTGAATTCTCTGGGTGTCGGTTTCGAGTCTCATATATCTGAAAGCCGAACGAGCCTGTAGAAAAAATCAATTTTTTAAAAAGCGCTCCTTCTGCTGGCTCGAAAATAAGAAATTATCGTTTTCTCTCGTTAAAACTTGGGCGACCCTTGATGCAATGCTCCTGTTTCTACGATCCAGTTCCCCCCCCCATACCAAACCTCTGATCCATTAACGCAAACTCCAACCCATATCTATGCACCTTCAGCAGATTATGGACTATGCAATACCTAATTACCGTTGCCTGGCACCAAATCTTGGCACCGGCATAATATTCATGAATGATCTTGAAACAAAAGATTTCCTTCTGGGAATGAAAGGAAAGCGAGTGTCTTTTAAACAACATTGGTTCATTGACTGCTTTGCATCTCTCTCTGATTTTTTGACTTGTCCATTTGCTTGGCCTGTCTTTCCAGAAGAATAGCAGTTAGTCTTTCACCAACGGACTCAAGATGCTCACGCAACGCAGATTGAGCTCTTTCAACATCGTGTGCTTCAATTGCGTTCAATATAGCATCATGTTGTTCGACAACCATGTCGTAGCCACCAACAAACGATGCTTTTTGTTCCATCCAGCTCCGCAGTGGTTGACGAAGTTCTACAAGAAACCTTCTTAACACACTGTTGTGGCTAGCTTTCGCCAATGCGTTATGGAAGGACAAATCAGCCTGAATAGCTCTTCGTCCAGGTTTCTTGGCAGCTTTCAGTTGGTTCTGATAGAATTTTATTTCAGCCACATTCTCGTCCGTGGCTCTTTCTGTCGCCATCCCTACCATGGCTTGTTCAATGACAATCCTTGCCTCCACAAGCTCATGAACTTTCTCCCCGCCCATCATCATCATCCCCCAGCGTAGCGGCTTTACAAGAAATTCTTCCGAGGATATGCTGACCTGTGTACCATGGCCGGGGCGAACTGTCAGCAAACCAATCAATGATAATGCCCCGATGGCTTCTCTCACCGAACTCCGCCCAACACCAAATTGTTCCATCAGCATAGGTTCAGGCGGTAACTTATCTCCGGGTCTTAACTTCTTGTCTACGATCATAGATATGATTTGGTCAATAATCTGGTCTGTCAAACGTTTCCTTTCAATCCGAGTTGCGTTCGATTTCATTTCAATGCCTCTCTCTCGATATCAAAGAGTTCCAATGGTGTATTTGAAACCTAAATTTTTATAATATTTTAAAAAGATTGTGTCAAGTAAAAAGGTTATATGTCCATATGAACATCTGATGATCAGAATATAAAATTATTCTTGACAATTATTTTAAATAACGCTATAAAAATGGAAATTCTACAATAAGGAAATGATATGCCCAAATTCAGTGCTAATCTGACCATGTTATTCACGGATGTAGAGTTTATGGATCGTTTTGAAAGGGCATCCCGGTACGGCTTTAAAGGAGTCGAATACTTATTTCCGTATGGATGGGAAAAGGAACAGCTGGCAGAGAGGTTGGAAAAATGTAGACTCCAACAGGTACTCCATAACCTACCGGCTGGTAATTGGGGAGCCGGAGAGCGAGGTATCGCTTGCCTGCCAGGACGAGAAGGCGAATTCCAGGAAGGTGTGGAGAAAGCGATTGAGTATGCGAAGGCGTTGAAATGCCCTCGTCTTAACTGTCTTGTGGGAAAAACTCCCCAGGGCGTCTCTCCGGATAAGGTTCGTCAAACCTTAGTAAGCAATCTCCGGTTTGCCGCAACTGGCCTCGAAAAAGAGGGCATTCGTTTCCTCATTGAGCCATTAAATGATCAAGACATTCCGGGATTTTACCTCGTGCATACGCAAGATGCACTTAGGCTGATGGAGGAAGTCAACCATCCTAACCTCTGGCTTCAGTTTGACGTTTATCATATGCAGATTATGGAAGGGAATCTGACGAAGACCATGCAAAAAAACCTCGGTCGTATTGCCCACATTCAGATTGCAGATAACCCTGGGCGCCATGAGCCGGGAACAGGGGAAATCAATTTTACAAACTTGTTTCGCTTTATTGATCAGGCTGGATATGAAGGGTGGATTGGTTGCGAGTACGCACCTGTCGGCAAAACCGAGGACGGTCTTCAATGGATCAAACCTTATCTTCAATGAGGAGGTGAATAATGGCAGAGCTTGGATTTATTGGTTTGGGAATAATGGGTAAGCCCATGGCCGGCCATCTGGTGAAAGCTGGACATACCGTTCATGTGTTTGATCTGGTTGAGGAGCCGGTGAAACACTTGTGCAGGCTCGGTGCCAAAGGATGTACCTGCTGCAAAGAGGTAGCTCAAAAGTCGGAGATCATCTTCGTCATCGTTCCTGATACGCCTGATGTGGAGATGGTGCTCTTTGGTAAGGATGGCGTGGCAGAAGGGCTGAAACCGGGAACCATCGTTGTTGATATGAGTTCGATCTCTCCGATAGCGACAAAGGAATTTGCAAAGAGATTGGCTGCCATGGGTGTCAAGATGTTGGATGCCCCTGTTTCAGGAGGCCAAGTAGGGGCTGAAAATGCCATCCTCTCCATTATGGTAGGAGGCGATCCCAAGGTATTTGATCAGATTAAGCCGTATTTCGAGCTGATGGGCAAGAACATTGTTCACATTGGTGGTAATGGAGATGGACAGACATGTAAGGTGGCTAATCAGATTGTAGTAGCCCTGACCATTGAGGCAGTGGCTGAGGCTCTTTTATTTGCCTCCAAGGCGGGAGCAGATCCAGCAAAGGTCAGGGCAGCCCTGCTTGGAGGATTTGCTCAGAGCCGTATTTTGGAATTGCACGGTGAACGAATGATCAAGCGTACATTTAATCCTGGGTTTCGTATCCGACTGCACCAAAAAGACTTGAATCTTGCCCTGGAAGCAGCCAGGAAGATGGGGTTGAGCTTACCTAATACTTCCATAGCTCAAGAACTATTCAACGCCGTAGCAGCTCAGGGGGATGCTGATCTGGACCATTCTGCGATGGCTCTTGCTCTTGAGAAGCTTGCTAATCATCGCATCAGTGGATAGAGAGGATGAAAGTCTTTTTCCTTCAACAATTGAAAATGTAATAGAAAGGAGGGATAGAAGTAAGGACTAATATCTGCATTTGAGGTTTGAGGAGGAGAGTGGATGTATTTACAGATTGTGCGCTCTCACTTTGTTACACCTAATTTCACGAAAGGAGGTTAGTCATGAGTAATAAGAAGAAAGATCAAAACATCTCTCGTCGTCATTTTTTAAAAACTGCGGCTGTTGGGGGTGCGGTGGCAACAACCCTGGGTGTGCCCTATTTTGCCAAACATGCCTCAGCGGCACCCATCACCATCAAGATGCAGAGCATGTGGGATGCAGGTACAGTAGGCTATGTTGAGTTCGAAAAATTCTGCAAAAACGTGGGCGAGGCATCCGAAGAAAAGCTCGTTGTCAAAGCATTCCCCGCCGGAGCCATCGTAGGAACGTTCGAAATGTTCGATGCAGTAAAAGCCGGTGTCTTTGAGGCCATGCACACCTCCGACACATACCATGGTGGTAAAATACCTGTCGCCACTTTTTTCTCCTCGTATCCTTTTGCGTTGGACCGTCCTGATCAGTGGGATACCTGGTTTAATGAATTGGGGGGAAAAGAAATAGCCCGTGAAGCCTATGCCGAACAAAATATGTACTGGCTCGGGCCCATCCAGCATGATGACAATTTAATCCACTCGAAGATACCGATTCGGTCGTTTGAGGAGTTCAAGGATAAAAAGATCCGTTTCCCGGGTGGGATTATTGCAGACATCTTCCGTTCAGCCGGTGTTTCCACGGTTCTTCTTCCCGGTGGAGAAGTTTACCCAGCTCTGGAAAAGGGGGTCATCCAGGCCGCAGACTTTGTGGGTGCAGCGATTAACTATAACCTGGGATACGGTGAGATTGCGAAATATATCATCATGGGACCACCTTCCACTCCATGTCTCCACCAGCCTGTGGATCTTCAATGCATTGGGATCAATATGAAGGTATGGCGGAGTATGCCGAAACATCTTCAAAACCTACTGGAGATGGCTATCCGAGATTTCTCCTTTAAACAATATACAGCCATCCAAAAAGCGGATCTCGAGGCCTTCGAAAAATTTAAAAAACAAGGGGTTGAGATCATCAGGCTCAAAGAATCGGATATCGATAAATTCAGAAAATTTGCCCCTGAATTGTGGGTGAAATGGGCCCACAGACATCCTCTTGCCTTGAAGGCTTTTAAGTCTCAGTGGGAGTATATGAAGTCCATAAAGATAGGTTACTACACAGACGCGGATCTTGTTGATTCCCAGGGGAAGAAGCTTCCTTTATAAATAGAAAACATTCGGTGGGGGGAGAGAGAAACAATCTTTCTCCCCCTTTATATTGTCTTCAATCCATGAAGGATTGATGCTCTCAGCAAAAAAAATATTTTTTCGTCATGGGTTGAATGTTTTTGATGGCGAGAGGAGATCTATATGAAGGGGTTGAAGAATTACATGCATGGTGTCGAAAAGGTCAATATTTTTCTTGGGAAGGTCATGGTGTATGTACTCCTCCTGACAATCTTTATAATAAGTTTTGAAGTGATCGTGCGTTATGTCTTCGGGAGACCCACCAACTGGGCCCATGAGTCCATGACCCTGCTCCTTGCTATCCTGTACGTCGCGCTTGGCGGCTACTGCCATTATTATCGCGCCCATGTGAGGGTGGACGTGTTTTGGGTTTCCCGAACCGAACGGACAAGAGCAGTGCTCGATGTGATAACTTCAGTCTTTTTCTTCCTGTATGCGATTACATTTACCTATACCAGCTGGATGTTCTATTGGAGTTCCCAGACTATGATGGGAGGTGGAACGATTTTTGGGATTGAACTTCCTGGAGAAATGTCCATGACCGATTGGCGGCCACCTTTTTACTGCGTCAAGTTCATGATGCCGCTCGCTGGACTGCTATTAGTGCTACAAGGTGTTAACTGGTTTATCCGCGATCTTCACATGGTCATCACAGGGAGGAAAATGTCATGAGTATTGAATTAATCACGGTCTCCATGTTCGGTTCGATGATTGTCCTGATGATTCTGGGACTTCCTGTAGCCTTTTCTACTGGTGCAGTCGGCGTGATTTTTACTGCTGCACTAGAGGGACCTGCTGCCCTCAGCCTCATCCCGACGCGGGTCTTTGGCATTATGACGAACTTCCTTTTGGGGGCCATCCCACTGTTTATCGTCATGGCCACGATTCTCGCCAATGCAGGCCTCATCGGCGAAATCTACGAAATGATTCATAAGTGGACAGGATGGCTCAAAGGTGGAGTTGCCACTGCCACTGTGATCGCTTGCACATTGCTGGCGATGATGGTCGGAATCGTCGGTGCAAGTGAAGTCACCATGGGCTTGATTGCCCTGCCTGAGATGCTCAAGAGGAGATACGATAAATACCTTGCTTGTGGGGCTGTTTTAGCAGGAGGGACATTAGGTATTCTCATTCCACCCAGTATTATGCTGATTGTGTATGGGATGGTTGATAACTCCTCAATAGGTCAACTTTACGCCGGTGCCTTCCTCCCGGGATTCATGCTCGCTGCGTTGTATATCGGTTACATCACTATACGATGTTATATCAATCCTGTTTTGGGACCTCCGATTCCAAAGGAAGAACGACCCTCGATGGCTGAGAAAATTAGAAGTCTTTACCCGGTAATTCCATCGGGCGTACTGATATTTCTCGTCCTCGGAAGCATTGTGATAGGTTTTGCGTCACCAACAGAGGCAGCGGGGATGGGAGCATTTGGTGCACTCCTCATCGCTGGCTGCCGCCGGACACTCACATGGAAAGGGATGGTTGAGGCTTGCCTGCAGGCTATGAGGACCTCCTCCATGGTCCTGTGGATCATGTTCGGAGCCAACATTTTTGTGGGCTTATACCTAATGGTGGGTGGAGGCGACTTTATTCGTCGTCTGTTTTTGGAGACCGGTTTGACCAGATGGCAGGTCCAGATTTTTATGCAACTCACGTTCATCTTCCTGGGATGTTTTATGGACTGGGTGGGCATCTTCATGCTCACGATCCCCCTCTTCGGTCCCATCATTCGGGAACTTGGGTTCGACCCTATCTGGTTCGGGGTGCTGGTGGCTGTAAATATGCAGGTATCCTTTTTATCACCACCTTTTGGATATTCTCTCTTCTTCCTAAAGGGAGTAGCGCCACCGGAGATAGCTACAAAGGACATCTGGAGAGGGGGCGTAGAATTTATGATACTCCAACTGACAGGATTGACCCTCTGTATGATATTCCCTGAAATCATCCTTGTGGTTCCCAGATTGTTCTATCGTTGAAAGGTGATATAACTATGGACGACTCAACCAGTCTGATAAAACCATCTATGTACAAGGCTCCATCCCCGTATGTCATTCTTTTTTATATGGCTTTGACGGCCTGGACTATTGTCTCTGTGCCTCTTATCTACTCAAAGGCATCGGGAATGAGTACCACCTTTTTGCTTATCATCGCCTTCTTCATAGTCTACACATGGTACTTCTCCTTAGGAATTTCGTATAGAGTTAAAATAGAGAGTGACGGAAGCATTCAGTTAACAAGTCTCCGAAAGACCATACGAACCCACTCAGAGAAAATTTACAGGATAGAAGCCCCTCCCTTTCCCATTTGGATTGGGTTCACCCGATTTAGGCTCGAACGCGAGGTAGCCTACTTATTCTTCTCGCTCAAAGACAGGTCTCTCCAGCGGATTTTCTCTCTCATCCGAATGGCAAATCCTGAAATCACATTTAAGGGATCGATGAAAAATTTCTCGACACCCAACAAAAATGGCGATAGTGAAGCGATGCATCAAAATGATCCATAAGAAAAGGAGAAAAAGTTATGTTTGAAATGCCGCCCAATTTCATATTATTAGTATGCTTTGGTATCGTTGCCGGCATCATTGGATTTCTTATTTACGGATCCATTCGTGGTTTCGAAAATGTATTTAAAGGCGACCAAAATCCAAAAATGTAAGGACTATTCTTGTATAGAGGAATAGAAGACGGTATTGGAATAGAGTGAGTGGAATTTTTGATTAGCATCTTACTTTTCAACAAGACAGGAATGGAGACTGGACGATGCCAAGGAGAATAAGGGTAAATACAGATAAGTCTTACCGCGTCTTTGGTCCATTTTCTCAGGCCATAAAGACAGATAACTTTGTTTTTGTTTCCGGTCAGCTTCCCATCAATCCCTCCACGGGTGAAATTGTAAAGGGTGGCATCAAAGAAGAGACGCATCAGGTGCTTGCTAACTTGAAGGAGGTCCTTAAAGCAGCAGGAAGTTCGATGGAGGATGTGATCAAAGCAACAATTTTTATCACCAATATGGATGATTTCTCAAAAGTGAACGAAGTTTATGAAAAATTCTTTTCAAAAGAAGCTCCTCCTGCTCGCTCCACCGTGGAAGTCTCCGGATTGGCAAAAGGCGCACGAGTGGAAATCGAAGCAACTGCTCTCGTGGGCAAAACTCAAAAGAGCAAATATAGGTAACATTAAATTGTCCGTGCCCCAAACACAAATCTCGTGGCCATTGAGACTGTCGTGTTGATAAGGGAGGATCATCATGAAGATTGATTGGAAAGAGATTGACGCACAAATAGAGCAGCTAAAAGAGACAGAGGATCTAAGGTTTAGAATACCTGCAACCTTCGGTGGCGGAGTGGCAATCATTGCCCTGAATCCGAACTTCCAGAAAAGTAAGGGTGAGCACAAATACATATTAAAGTTAGGGAATAATGAAGAACACGCAGATCAATCAGCTCCCTACCATACTACTGATAAAACAAAGATTCTTGCGAAGTGGGTTGCGGACCGGTTGGGCGATCCAATAAACTGAAAAAGGTTATTCTGTTCCTGAAGAGAAAGGAGGAATTGGGGTCATGTTTGGATATAATCATTCGAATAATCTTCTCCCAGATACTCCGATCGGTTATAGCATTCTTTTCGAATCAGGCTCCTCCTGCTCGCTCTACCGTCGAAATTTCTCGGTTAGCAAAAGGTGCGCACGTAGAAATTGAGGCCATAGCTCTCACAAAATATGCAAATTAATGTGTAATGATCTTGAAACCAGGCATGTGATGTCCATGAGAGATATATGCAACATTCATTTTTCGCTAATACACTTTAAAAGCTTATTCTTGAAAGATGAAAGATATTGCCATCGATATATTTAATGCTGCTCTTCACGCTGTAAATCCCTATGAGCCGGAACGAATATCATGGATATACCGATTATACTGATAGAGAATGGCCATTATAGAAATTAATAACGATCTATGTATAAGAGAGGGGGATTAAGATGAAGCTGAGTTGGGAAAAGATCGTCGAAAAAATAGAAAAATTAGAAGATGAACAAGATATGAGGGTTAAGATACCCGAGACATTTGGTGGTGGTGTAGCAATCATTAAGCTGAATCCTAAACAACAAATTAAAGGCATAAAGAAATATGTGTTAAATATTAGAAAGGGTGAAGAAAATGCCGTGCAAGCCTCCCCTTATTGGTCCTCTAACAAACCGAAGGATTTAGCCAAATGGGTTGCCGATCGATCATGTGATTTGATTGGTTGAAAGCGTGATAAATTTTATGCTTCGTAAGATCAATTGACAAAATTCGAGAAATTCTCCCCTCTTATATCGTTCCAAAGATGGGAAACAAGAAAAGGTCTTTGATGCCCTCGAATGGCTTGCGGCCATGGGTTCGCATGTTCCAAACAAGGGTGAACAGATGGGTCGTTACTACGGCTACTACAGTAATGTCTCCCGGGGGAAACGGAAGAAGGAAACCGAGGATGTCCTGATCCCCTCTATCCTGGAGCCGGAAGGATCATCCAAGGAGTACCGAAAGGATTGGGCGAGGCTGATTCAGAAGATCTATGAAGTCGATCCCTTAACGTGCCCCAAATGCCAGGGCAGGATGAAGATCATCAGTTTTATCGAGGATGAAGAGGTCATCGACAAGATCCTCAATCATCTTGGACTCTGGGAGGTGAAGGCCCGACCCCCTCCCAAAGTAAAGACGGCATCGGTAACGATTTACCTCGATGATTCAGAGTCTCAGATTCCATCCCCTGATTCCTTCTACGCGCCCCCGGATTACCCGGTGGATTCTTATGTGAGCTGATCGGGCCGTGGATCATTTCATTCGGGTTGTCGAATGACCAGCACGATGTGGATGTAGCGCCCATTAATGCTCACGGGCAAGGTCGGTGCGGCCCTGGTGGGCAGCGGAATGGTAAATCCGGGGTGGTTGTGCAAAGGTCTCCAATCATCTATGAACTAAAAAACGCCGCGTACCTTTTTACGAGGGCATCAATACGAAAGGAGGTTGACATGAGTAATATGGATCGCAGACAGTTTATCAAAACGGTTTCAGTTGCTCTGGGTGCGGCAGCCTTTGCCGAGGTCGTTCCGGTGATGGCTGCGGAGCACAAGTCCGAGGGGACCAAGGGGACCAAGTCCGGCGGCTCCAAACAAATCTATGAGGTCTTCGCCCTCAATTACGCCGGGCCAGTCGAACGTAAGTTGGCCATGATTATGTTCAACACAGGCTGGTCCGAGGATATTTCGATCAATTATTATATCTGGGCTATCAGGAGGAAAGACGGCGAAACCACTCTGGTCGACACTGGCACCGGCCCCACGCTTGCCAAAGAACGAAACCTCAAGGGATTCGTACCGCCGGAACAGCTGACGGACAGACTGGGTATCAAGCCCGAGCAGGTGACCAAGGTGGTCATTACCCACATGCACTTTGACCATGTGGGCGGCATGGAGAATTTCCCCCAGCTCTTTCCCAAGACAAAATTCTACGTGCAGAAAAAGGAATTCGACTTTTGGATCAAGAGCCCCATAGCCAAAAGGGCTCCATTCAAGGGGCTTCAGTGGGGGCTCGGTAACAAAGGCTTGGCCGATCTTGCAAAGAGCCCACGCCTCGTCGTAGTGGACGGCGACAAAGTCATCGGTCCTGACATGGAACTGCTCCTCACTCCCGGCCATACGCCGGGTCTCCAAGGAGTGCTGGTGAATACCGCCAAGGGTCCCGTGGTTGTTGCCTCGGACAGTGCACACATCGCCAGAAGTTTCAAGGAGGATGTGCCAAGTGGCCTGATCGTGGACATGGTAACGTGGATGAAGTCCTACGATAAGTTGCGTTCCAAGGCGCCCGTGGAAAACCTCTTCCCAGGCCACGATACTTTGATGCTCACCAATTATCCTAAGGTTGCTGAGGGCATTACGCAACTGGCCTAATGCCGAAGGACACCCATGGCGCGAACAAGACGGGGCCGGGATATACTCCCGGCCTCGTACAAGAGAGGTTAGTGTTCCGCCTGGATGGCTTACAGTCAGTCCGGTGCGAGAAATAGGGGGTCACATCTTCACGGGCTGTTGCTCAAACCTCTGTTGGAATAATCTAAAACCCTCAACAAGTGTCTTGGGGTCTGACTTGATTAGTGTCTTGGGGTCTGACTTGATTATTGACTTTAAGAGGAATGAGGAGAGCCTAACACTCCAGCGGACGGCTGATAGCCGCCGCTAATCTTTGTCGTTTTCTTAGGTTCCAATCTCAAATCAGGAAGGTCATTTAGGTGCCTTGAAATATGAATTTTTGCCCGAAATGCAGTTGTCAAGGCGGTTTAGAATTTTGAATTTAAATGATTAGAATTACATAGAAAATAACCCCCTCCCCTGGTGGGAGGGGATGAAGAGGAGGGGGGAACTGATTGTTTTTATTCACCCTCACCCCTACCCTCTCCCGTCAAGGGAGAGGGGAAACTTTTAATTTTCATTGTTTGTGGGTGACGAATTCGTCATGTAAAATTTGTTTCGAACTCAGGATTTCGTGCTCAAATTTCGAATCTCTCACTTCAAATTTGATTCCGCAATCCGCATTCCGAAATCCGCAATCAGGACAGGATTTCCTTCAACGCTCCCATCAGGCAATGGATGTTTTGGGCCCGACAGGTCTCGCCCATTAAACCGACTCTCCATATCTTCCCTTTTAGATGCCCCAATCCTCCACCCACTTCGATCATGTAATCATTCAGGAGCCTTGCCCGTACCGAGGCATCATCCACCCAATTTGGGAGCACCACAGAGGTTAACATGCACAAACGATATCCTTCCTGTGCAAAAGGTTTGAAACCAAGTCCTTCGAGTTCCATCTTCAAGCGATCCCCCAGGTTCTGATGGCGTTGAAATCTTGGTTCAAGGCCCTCCTCAAAGATGATCCTCAGCCCCTCTCTCAAAGCATAAAGCATGGAGGCTGGAGCGGTATGATGATAAATCCTCTCATCCCCCCAGTACTTTTCGAGTTTGATTAAATCGAGATAAAAACTCTGAACCTTTGTCTTCCTTGAGTAGAGAACATCCATGGCTTTCTGGCTCACAGTAATCGGAGAAAGGCCGGGTGGAACGCTCAACCCCTTCTGAGAACAACTATAACAGACGTCAATTCCCCAATCATCTACCTTCACCTCCCCTGCCCCAAGGGAGGTGACGGCATCCACAACAAAGAGGGTGTCCGTTTCCCTGCAATAAGCTCCGATCTCCTCAAGAGGCTGCTTCACACCTGTGGAGGTCTCGGCATGAACCAGACCGCATATTTTTGCATTTGGATTTTCTTCCAGCGCCTTAATGATTCTCTCCGGTTCAACGATTTTCCCCCATTCCTGTTCGATTCGAATCACCTTGGCCCCACATCGGTCAGCGACCTCGGTCATTCTCTCTGCAAAAAAACCATTTACCCCAATGATGACCGTATCTCCGGATTCAACAAAATTGACGAAGGAAGCTTCCATTCCTGAGCTCCCTGTTGCTGAAATGGCAATAGTAAGACGGTTCTTCGTCTGGAAAAGACCTCTCAACATCTCGCTGATTTCATCCATACCCGCCAAAAGTTGAGGGTCAAGGTAACCAATCACTGGAGCAAACATCGCTTGATAGACTCGGTAATGAACATTACTCGGCCCAGGTCCCATCAGAATTCGAGGGCTTGGTTTCAAGTCTCCCAACATCCATCTTTCCATTATCAAACCTCCTCCAAGAGATTTCTGAGAAAGTCCCGAAATCTCTGATTACACCGATTAGGAGCGATTACACAGATGCAAAACACTTCATAAATCAAGGAAATCTGCGTAATCATCTTTTGAAATCTATGTAATCAAGAGAGCGTGGAGTAGTTTTTCGAGGCTCTCTCCAAATCTAATTTTAGACCATCACTGGCAGCGATCACTTTCAATCCCAACTCTTTCTCTAATTCAGCAGCCACCATCCAAGGCTTTGCCTTGATCATCGTCATTCCGAAGTGCGTTAATATGGTTAATCTCGGCTTTGCCTTCTTAATAATGGTCTTCACATCCTCAATAGAGAGATGTTCAATCGGATCGTCACCAATGGGCTTCAGCCGAACCACATGAATCACAAGGATTTCTCCTCGATAAAGATTTGAAAGTTCCGGGAAAAATTTTGTATCAGTAATAAAAGAAATCGTAAGGGGCGATATCTTGAAATTGAGACCATAGGTCTCCACTCGATGTTGGTGTCTCTGGGCTGTAGAGAACCGAATCTCTCCGAACCGATATTCGGAGTTCTCCTTTAATACTTCTACTTTTTCAACATAACCCATCACATATTTTAAGACAACCGGATCTTCTTCCAGGGCATCCCGCGGGGCGAACAGGACTCCCTTCTTCTTGAACCCCCCTTCGGTCATTGCCTCGATCATGATATTGACATCCCCAGAATGGTCCAAGTGTTTATGGGTGAGAAGAATGCCATCTAAGGTAGACGGTTCTAATTTGGGTTTGCTATTGAGACATCGAACCAAGGCGCCAGGCCCAGGATCGATGTAGAGATTCGTTTTACCGACAGAGAGCCAGACTCCACCGGAGGCTCGGAGTTGCTTCATCACCACAAATCTGGCACCTGCCGTGCCTAAAAATTTGATAAAAGACATCTTGAAAATCGTTTGAGGAGCGCTACGCTTGAGGATCGTTTCACTTGAGGTTTGAGGCTTAAAATATTTGCCTTCAGCCTCTCTCCTCAAGTCCTGCGAAGCAGGACGATCCTCTATCATTTCCTGCCTCCGACCTCTAACCTTTATCCAATAACGTAAATTTATTCGCTCTCGAGTTCTCTTAACTTTTTATCATCCAGCCCAAAATAATGCCCGACCTCATGGATCACTACCTCTCTCACCCTCTCTTCAAGTTCTTCCTTTGTTTGACACATCGATTCGATGGGGATCTGAAAGAGAGTAATTTTATCCGGAAGGACATTCCCATAGTAAAATCCCCTCCGATCTAATGGGACACCTTGGTAAAGTCCCAACAATTCGAAGGGCGATCGAAGTCCCATTTCTGAAAGGAGCTCTCGTGAGGCTCTATCCTCTACCACCACATCTACATTCTTCATCTTTTTTCTAAAAAATTTAGGAAGCCTCTTCAGCGCCGAAACGACAATCTCCTCAAATTCTGTTCGAGTCAATTTCATTGCGGGGGAAGCGAATAATTCGAATGGTACCGAATTTGACGAATCCTATTGGACAACCCTATTCGAGTCATTCGCTATCATTCGTTCCTTTAATAATTATTTCTGGAGCTCCGGGACGATCTTCTCGAAGTAATCCAGAACCTGTGGGTTACTCAGAGCATCCCTGTTGAGAACCGGCCTTCCGTGGATGATATTGGTGACCGCACTCTCCACCTTCTTCATATTCATGGTATATGGAGCATCAGGCATCTCCATGATAATTGCTGGAACATGCCGAGGAGAGGCTTTTTCCCGTAGGGTCTTTCTAATCTTATCCATCAATTCTTTTGTCAAACTAACCCCTTGAGCAAGTTTCACGAAGAGGAGAATACGCTGTTCCCCTTCCCAATTTTGTCCGATGGCAAGGCTGTCGGCAACTCCTTCTATCCTTTCCACCACATTATAAATTTCAGCTGTACCGATTCGGACTCCAGAAGGTTTCAGAACCGCATCAGAACGGCCATAGAAAGTGATACCCTGGGTGTCACTGTGCATGACGACGTAGTCGCCATGACGCCATACGTTGGGATAGTACTCAAAGTAGGCGTTTTTATACTTTTCCCCATTGGGATCGTTCCAAAAATAGAGAGGCATGCATGGAGCCGGAGCTTCGCATACCAGCTCTCCTTCCTTATCCCATATCGGTTTCCCATTCTCATCGTAAGCCTTCACTTTCATGCCTAGACCTGGGCCTTGCAGTTCCCCGGCATAGACGGCTTGGATGGGGCTGCCAATGGCAAAGCAGCCGTTAATATCCGTGCCCCCAGCAATGGAATTGAAATGGAGATCCTTCTTGATCTCCCGATAGACCCACTCGAAGCCTTCTGCTGAGAGAACAGAGCCAGTTTGAGAAATCTCTCTCAGGGAAGAGAGATCATATTTCTTTCCGGGCTGGATCCCCTCGCTTCGGAGATAGTTGATGTAGCTTGCACTCAGGCCAAAAAAAGTTATCTTTTCGTCCTGTACCATTTTCCACATGGCATAGGCGTCGGGATAGTTTGGGTTGCCATCATACAGGACAACGGTGGCACCCACCCCCAGTGAGCTGAGCAGCCAGTTCCACATCATCCAACTGCATGTGGTGATGTAAAAGACTTTGTCATCGCGCTTTAGATCGCTATGGAGCATAAGTTCTTTCAAATGGTGAAGTAAAATGCCACCTGCCCCCTGCACCATGCATTTGGGCTTGCCGGTCGTCCCGGAGGAGAACATGATAAAGATGGGATGGTCAAAGGGCAATTGTTCAAACTCAAGGGCTGGCTCTTTTTCCGGGGCCAAGAAATCTTCATAATGGACGGCATTGGGAATCATTCCGATATCCGGCTTAGTTCCCGTATAGGAAACGATGACAACTTTCTTGAGGGAAGGGATGGCTTTGGCCACCTCTGCCGCATTCCCCAGGGTATTAAAGGGTTTCGCCTTGTAAAAATAACCGTCCACCGAAAACAAGACCTTTGGCTCTATTTGACCGAGCCGATCCAGAGCAGCTTGGGCCCCGATGTCTGTGGCGCAAGAGGACCAGACGGCCCCGACACTGGCCGCGGCCAGCATGCCAATAGCCGTCTCCATCATGTTTGGCATATAGCCTGCGACCCGATCTCTTGGCTGAATTCCTATTCCACGCAAAGATTTCGCCAGTCGGGCCACTGTGTTATAAAGCTCTTTGTACGTCATCTTCCAGGATTTCTGTGTTTCTCCCTTGAAAACAAAAGCCAATCGATCATCTCGATAACGCAGGAGATTCTCTGCAAAGTTCAGCTTCGCCCCGGGAAACCACTTTGCTCCTGGGAACTTCTTCAGGTCGTCGACCACCTGATCGCACTTTTTTGAGGCTTTGACCTCAGCAAAATCCCACATGGCTGCCCAGAAATCAGGAATGGAATCAACAGACCACTGATATAAATCATCATACGTCTTTAATTTTTTTCCACACTTTCGGTTAACAAATTCTATGAAACGCGTCATATTGGCATTCCTGATCTTATCTTCTGATGGTTTCCACAAAGGCTGCTTCATAAACATCCTCCTTTCAAGTTAAATTTTTTTTTGCAATTTTGCGTTCATTTAATATCATTCCTAATCTTTTCCGTCAAGAAGTATTTACCTTAACGTTGCATAAACTTTTGACGATACGGACATAGGCAAGCCGTTCGGAGAGGCTTCGAGGCGAACCTTTGGCCGAATCGGCACTCTCGTCCCCTTCCCCTGCTGGAATTCACTTGGGGTGATGTCCTCCGATACCCTTAAATTCTCAAAACAACCGCCTTCCGAAGCCTTGAAGGGCGGTTTGCCCGTGTCCGTTTTGCAACTGTCAGGTTTACCATCCCCTGAAAGGGTGAAACATTAAACGCATAGCGTCAGCCACCTGCTTAAACTTAACGTAAGACCAACGCTTTTTTTTCCTACCCAAGTATGTTATTAATTTTTTATGTTATCTTACAGGAGGGACGAGTGGGACTCTTAACAGGTTTAAAAATGCTTGATCTTTCAAGGCTTCTGCCAGGCCCCTTTTGTTCCCTTCTGCTGGCAGATTTAGGAATGGAGGTATTGAAGATCGAAGACCTTGAACAGGGGGATTATATGCGGATAATGGGCCCTGTTCAAAAGAAGGATAGTGCTTATTTCCTCACTCTAAATCGAAATAAGAAGAGTATGGCATTAAACCTTAAGACGGAAGAAGGGAAGGAGATTTTTTATAAACTCATCCAATTATATGACATCGTCTTAGAAAGCTTCAGGCCAGGGGTGATGGACCGTCTTGGCATCGGTTATCAGGAACTGACGAAGAGAAACTCCCGCGTGATCCTCTGCTCCCTCTCGGGATATGGACAAGATGGACCCTATCGAGAAAGGTCTGGTCACGATATTAATTATTTAGGCCTGGCAGGAGCACTTGAGATAACCGGACCGAAAAACGGAGCCCCTACCCTCCCGGGAGTTCAAATCGCAGATATCGGGGGAGGGGGAATGATGGCAGCCATCGCTATTCTCGCCGCTGTCGCCCACCGGGAAAAAACGGGGGAAGGGCAACTCCTCGATGTCTCCATGTTGGATGGCGTCATTTCCTGGCTTTCTATCCATGGAGCAAAATATTTTATGGATCAAGAACTTCCGAAACGCGGGGATATGCTCCTAACGGGGAGATATGCCTGCTACCAGGTGTATCCGACCAAGGATAACAGATATATGTCCTTGGGAGCACTGGAGCCGAAATTTTGGAAAAATTTCTGTGAGGCGATTGGACGCAGAGATCTCATCCAGAAACAATTCATCGAGGGAGAGGAACAGTCTCGCGTGATCGAAGAGATCCAAAAACTTTTCAAGACCAAAGCTCAAGAGGAGTGGGTTGACTTTTTCAAGAATGTGGATGCATGCTGTGAACCTATCTTAAACCTCGAAGAGGTTTTCTGCCATCCTCAGGTTCTCCACCGGCAAATGGTTAAGGAGCTCGAACATCCTACCGAAGGAAAAATCCGACAGATCGGAGGCCCCATCAAATCATCCCAATTCTCTTTTGAAATTCGTATCCCTCCACCCTCATGGGGAGAACATACGATGGAGGTTCTGAAAGCGATCGGATATTCGGAGGAAGAGATCAATCATTTTAAGAAAGTGAAGGCAATCTAAATAGCAATGAAATCCGAATCTCGAAATTCGAAGCACGAAACAAATTCAAATGACCAAAATTCTAACCAAACGTATTTGAAATTTCCCCTCACCCTTCCCCTCTCCCCAGCGGGGAGAGGGTGGGGGTGAGGGGGCCAAAATGTTAGAAAGAAATTCTCAGACTTAAATATGCAAAATTCTAAATTTGAGGAATTTATGAATGTTTAGAACATTTGAATTTTGGATTTGTTTCGATATTCGAATTTCGGATTTATGGGTTACGAGTGATGGGCCAGATTGAAATTGATCGCGAAAGATGCAAAGGATGTGGGCTTTGTACCATCTCCTGTCCGAAAGGATTAATACGGATGGGAGAGGAAATCAATCGCCAGGGATATTTTTATGTCCTCTGGGATGGGAATGAAACATGCACTGGATGTGCCATCTGCGGAGAGATCTGTCCGGATGTGGCCATCCGAGTATGGAAGGAGTAAACCCCGTTAGAAATTCCAGCGGGGCATTAAACCCCGGCGGAATTATTCTAAAATCTAACCCCGCTGCAGAGCAGCAGGGCATTATTTCTAACGGGGTAAAGATAGATGGGGAGATGGGGGGATAGGGGGATAAAGTCTTTAGACAATGTAAACCCCGTTAGAAAGGTAGGGCTTTGACCCCGCCTTTACAAGGAGCTCATGCTTTCTATTTATAACATCCCCGACATAAATGCCGGAGCTTTCTAACGGGGTAAATGGCAAAAAGAAAAACATGATTTTAAAAAAAAGGGCTTAAAACTTTATGGACCAAGAACCTGAAAAAATATTGGCAAAAGGGAACGAAGCCATTGCCATGGCTGCCATTGATTCCGGATGTCTCCTCTATTTCGGATATCCCATTACCCCTCAGAACGACATTCCAGAATATTTTTCTAAACACCTCCCTGCTCTGGGCGGGGTGTTCATTCAGGCAGAAAGTGAAATTGCCTCTATTAACCTGCTCTTAGGGGCTTCTGCCACAGGGGCAAGGGCCATGACCTCTTCCTCCAGTCCCGGCATCTCCCTCATGCAGGAAGGAATTTCCTATATGGCGGGAAGTGAACTTCCTGCCCTGATCGTCAATATCTCGAGAAGCGGACCAGGTCTTGGAGGGATTTCTCCTTCTCAGGGTGATTATTTTCAAGCCACCCGAGGCGGAGGACATGGAGATTATCGGGTCATCGTACTGGCTCCTTCCACGGTCCAAGAAATGTATGACTTGACCTGTCTTGCTTTTGACCTCTCCGATAAATACCGAAACCCTGCCATGATTCTGGGGGACGCCCTTATCGGACAGATGAAGGAGCCCCTCCTCCGGAGAAAATGTGAAAAGATGGACCTTCCACCCAAGGATTGGGCTTTGGCCGGAGCAAAAGGGAGAAATCCCAACCGACTTAAATCGCTTTATCTCCAGGACGGTGAACTTTCGGAACATAATTGGAAGCTCCATCAGAAATATGAGAGGATGAAAAAAGAGGAAGTCCGTTTTGAAACTTTTTGGGAGGGGGGCGCTCAACTGATCGTTGCAGCCTTTGGGAGCATGGCCAGAGTTTCAAAAACCTCTGTCGAGCTGGCGAGGGAAGAAGGGATGAAAGTTGGTCTTTTCCGGCCCATTACTCTCTTCCCCTTTCCAGAAAAGGCCCTTTATGAGCTTTCAAAACAGGCCAAGCTATTTTTGACTGTTGAATTGAACACGGGGCAGATGGTAGAGGATGTGAAGCTTTCCGTGAGTCGCAATGCCGAGGTTTATTTCTACGGGAGACCTCCGGGGTCTCTTCCTGCTCCAGAAGAAATACTGGAAGAAATAAGAAAATATTATGGTTAAAATTCGAAATTCGAAGCACGAAATTCGAAATGAATTAAGAGATTGGGAATTAAGGGATTGGAGAATTAAATCCCCAAATTCCTAAATCCCTCAATTCCTAAATCAAGGCGTTGATATTTGGATTTCGGATTTGGAGGGTTCAAAGATATGGAACTTGTCTTCAAACGTCCGGAATGTCTGATCGATATTCCCTTCCATTTCTGTCCCGGATGCCACCATGGTATCGCCCATCGATTGGTCGCAGAGGCGATTGACTATTTCAAGATCAGAGAGAGGACGATTGGAGTCGCCTCAGTGGGTTGTTCGGTCTTGATGTATGATTATTTCAATATTGATGTCCTGGAGGCGCCTCACGGAAGAGCCTCTGCTGTGGCCTCCGGAGTGAAACGGGCCAGAAAGGACCGGATGGTCTTCACCTACCAGGGAGATGGGGATCTGGCTGCCATTGGAATTTCAGAGGTCATCCATACCGCCAACCGTGGTGAAAACATCACCATCATCTTTGCCAACAATACGGTCTACGGGATGACCGGAGGCCAGATGGCGCCCACAACACTTCTCGGACAAAAGACCACCACGAGCCCTTACGGAAGAGATTTTACCTACGATGGTTATCCAATTCGAATGGCGGAGATGCTGGCCACCTTAGAAGGAAGCGCCTTCGTGGCAAGGGTAGCTGTTAATAATCCTGCCAATTTGATAAAGACCAAAAGAGCGATTCGTAAGGCCTTTCAGATGCAGATCGAGGAGATCGGCTTCTCTTTTGTCGAAGTCCTATTGGCCTGCCCCACCAACTGGGGAATGACCCCGTTGGAGGCGAATCGCCGGGTCGAAGAGGAGCTGATTCCTTACTTCCCATTGGGTACCTTGAAGGAACGAAAAATGGCAGATTACCTATAGAGCCCAATGCAAAATGCAAAATTAGCAATTCTAAATTAGCAATGCTAAATTATTTAGCGAAGTGATCTCTTAATCTGAATATATAACAATATAGTGTACTGTCTCAGAAAAGACTTTACACAGAACGTCATTCCGGACTTGATTTAGCCTGCCCCGTACTTGATACGGGGGAATCCAGTCTTTTCAGCTGGATTCCCGTTTTCACGGGAATGACAACCCTTATTATCATTGTAAAGAAGTTTTAGAGACACTACAATAGTTTGTTTTGAAATTTTGTCATTTGATATTCGAATTTGTTTCGCCTGCCTGCGCGAAGTCGCTCCGGCGAAGACAGGGATTTCGATATTAATACAAACGCATTAAATCATATTACCCCCCACCCGCTCCTCCCCCTCAAGGGGCATAAGCGCTAACTTATGAACAAGGGGCAGATTTATGTGAAGATCCCAATAGGGATATTCGAAAATAGACCGGCGATTTATCGCCGGTATCACGAATCATAAGTGAAGTCCCATAGGGAC
>Ga0315274_10001707_pt1 | contig 33599 bp, 30 predicted proteins | sample YL17G02_20_MG_FD_203700 | JGI IMG/M metagenome (GOLD analysis project Ga0315274, IMG submission 203700) | Sediment microbial communities from Yellowstone Lake, YNP, Wyoming, USA - YL17G02_20 | ecosystem: Environmental > Aquatic > Freshwater > Lake > Sediment | place: USA: Wyoming | collected...
CATGAAAAATGCAGCTAGCTAGACACACCTTCCCCACTTAGCGTGCCTACCCCCCTTTTGCCAGAGAGTGTAAGCCTCGATGTCGATTAAGAAATTTTTACTGCTCTTAAGTTTATGGGCAGAATCGGGAATGGCCGCTCAAGCAACAAGATTGGACGACAGGGCAGAGGAAGTACTGCAGATATTAGCCACGATGAATAGCCCAAGTGCCCTCCAACCGGCGTCTTGCCACGGTTCTTTTGGTACCGATATTGGAGTTGGAATCGATAGCTTTGAACTACCCACGTCTAATGCCTTAATTTTGGCTCAATTGGGTACAACAGCCACAGCCAACACAGAGCATTCTCGCTACGCAGCCCCGAGACTTTGGCTCACTAGAGGCCTACCGTTGCCGATTGACGTAAGTCTTTCGGCCAGCGCTCCAGGGAAGGACGGAGGTATCTTTCAGGCAAGCGGCTTTATCCAATGGACCATCTATCAAGCTCTTGCGCGACCAGCACTTGCCGTCAGAGCCAGCTACGGCCAACTTAGCGGCCACAACAGCACCAAGCTGACATCTATGCGCGGAGAGACTGTCCTGAGCTACGGCTTTTGGCGCTACATAGGACTCTATGGACGCGGCGGTTTCTCGGTGCACCAGGGCAGCATAGGAATCACCCCAGACCCGAGTACGAGCTACTCACTCACCTACGAAAACGAAGCGACTGCCATAACTAGAAGTTGGATCCAACCAGATATTGCCGCCGGCATAAGGCTGAATTTGGGGTCACCGTTTTTAGCAGTCACAACCGAAATCAATCTAGAAACTAGAACAAACTACACGGTGAAGCTAAGTTACCTGCTTTAGTGCGCCTTACGGGTTCACTCCCCCATACCAAAGCTGGCGAGCCAACTGCTCGTGCTCCTCAGTAAGCTTTTCTGGCGTTGCCCAGTTTTCGTGCGACATCACTGCCCGAATAAGAAAGTCTAGAAGTGCATGGTGACGCCGTAAGGTACGTTGAATCCGATGCGGTAAAACTGGATTAAAGATGCCCAGTGATGAGAAGAGTTGGCGTGGATTTTTCTTAATCCAAATCCAAGAACCCATCTCCAAAGTAAGCGGCAATAGCACTCGATCTGGCATTTCGCGGCGAAACTCTAAGAACATGTAGTCCCAGAGATCACCATGCGTCACATACTGCAGTGACTGCGGCTCCATCACGTAAACATGATTAGGTAGGCTGCGCTGAAGACGCGTCTTCAATGCATACATCATAGGCAAATATTCAAACGGGCGCCGCGTGTAAGCGTAGGGAAACCACAACCGATCCTGCATACCAAAGCCAGAATGCATATCGAGTGCTAAGGAAAAACGTGACGGAAATAACTCGCGTTTTACAAACGAGATCAGCAATTGCGCCTCAGCCTCCATGGCGGCGCCCTCTTCACCTCGGTACCATGGCAACTTAGGCGATTTACGGTGACCGCCTACCAAGGGGATATTCGGATCGATCTCTGCCTCGATAGGGGCATTTCGCATGAGATCGACGCCGTTTGCATTAGACCGTGTCTTAGCGAACATCCCCGCCGGATTCACGAGGGGCAAGAAAACTAGTCGACACTTGCCGAGTAGGTGTTGCAGCCCCTTATCCCACTGCAACAGTTCGACTATCGTTCGCAAATAGGAAATGGCAACATTAGTACCAATGCGCTCAAGCCCATGCACGCCACCGACAAAAGCTATGGTCGGATCAGAGGCAACAGAGCTGCCAAATACGAAGGAGTAAATCGGAAAGCGGTGCCCAAATGCATCGACCGTGCCCTCGACGGTGACCTTTCCAAGGTGCTGACAAAGTGCGGCTATGTCCTCAATCTCAAATAACTCTGGCAGACGCCGGCGAATATCCGGATGCGTCGCGATACGGGGCAATGCGGCCGCGGGCAATAAGTTCAGGGCGTTGGCACTATTGGGGGCCAAGGAGAGGGACCTCTTAATAGCTCAGAGTATTAGGTGAAGAGGGAGCAAAGTATGGATTTTGAGGAAGAAAAAGCAAAAAGCAGAGAGCCAAAAACTGAGAAGGGCGAACCCCAACTTGGTCGGGATAAGGTAACTCTATCATCTCATACCTGACAGAAAGTGGCACCCGCCAAGCGCAAGGAGGCACCAGCAGTGCTCTGGTTCAAGTTCGAACAGAGTTTTATTCCTGTGCCAAAATATTGACGGTCCTAAGTCAGCGTAGCTAAATGCTCAGCAATTTTCGCCCGAGCATCATCTGCTAAACGCTTACGCGACCTATGTCCGCGAAAGGCTACTTCACCCAACACCGACAATCTCACTTCGACCGATTTGGTCATCATTAACTGCCATAAATGAGGGAAGAACTGCATACTTCCATACCAAGCGATCGTATCCCTATTTGATGCGTCGAAGGTCTGTCCGTCGATCGTCTGATAACGAATGCACACAGGGACCACCTGGCAGCGACTTCGCACAGCAGCTTCAAAGAGAGATTTCTTGAATGGTAGTAACTGTTCGCCTGCTGAAGTGGTCCCTTCAGGGAACAACGCGACATTGATCCCTTGATTGAGAAGACTAGACAGCTGATCGATATCGCGGTGCAAACTCTGCTTATGACGTCGCTCGACAAAGGCACAGCCGGCACCGCTGGTGACTTGACCAAGAACGGGGGTTTCTTCAATCTCGCGGGATGTGACAAAAACCGCGGGAAATAAGGCATTGACGACAATAACGTCAAGATACGAGATGTGGTTAGGAATGATCAGCAGACCTGAGTGCGTATCAAAGTTCTGACCCTCCGGAGCATCTATCTGGCAACGGATATCAAGGAAGCGCAGCATCGAACGCGAGTATAACTGCACCAGTCGTGTCATCCTGGTGACTCGGCGGTAGCGAGAGGTGCTGCTGAAACCGGCAGCAAAAGCGACCAAGGCCATCAGCACCAAAGACCCGCAGACTACGGCGATCCTGTAGGACGCTCTTAATCGCGCATATACTTCTTGTCGTAAGCCGCCGTGACTGCCCGCATATCGAGCACGGTCAACCAATCGGCGCAGTTGAAGTCGCGGTCGATCACCGGCTGCGAACATATCTTAGCTCCAGCTTTAATATAGGTCTTAAACAAGGGTGGCATCGCCTCTATCGAACCTGCCGACACCGATCTCGTGTTGGCAAACACTTGTTCGAATTGGTCTATCCGGTACTTGCGGCGGGGAGTGATGCCAAACTCACACTGGATCAGATCTTTCTCGGCAAAATAGCGGTGAATCTCGGCAATCCGCTTCACATCGACGGTCGTGATACTGCTAAGGCCGAAAAGGTGTTCAGTACCCGCCTTTTTGGCGTATTCCGCAATCCCCCGCCACAACAGGCTGATCACTATGCCATTCCGGTAATCGCGGTTGATACAAGCACGGCTAAGCTCCAATTTTGAGCCACCTAAGCCTATGAAATGACTGATATCAAACTCACTCGCTGAGTAAAAAGAGCGGCTGAAATCGCTAGCTATTAGGCGGTACACTCCAGCCACAACGCCGGTCTTCTCATCAAAAATTGCCAGATGATCGGCCTCGACATCAAAGGCATCTTGGTCGCTGCGTAGACTCAGCCATTTGCCAGCGAACTCATAATGAAACACCGATCTACGTAAGGCTAACACCTGCTTTAACTCAGCAGGAGATTCAACGGTTTTGACCCGATAATCGCGCACCTTAAAGTCGATGGCTATTTTACGAGTAAAATCACTCGCTCCACCCTTCAGAATGGTCCACGGGCGGATAAAATTTGGCACTAATGGTGCAACGTTATCGCGGACCAAAGCTGAGAGCATATATAACTCCAGACCTTCTAAAGTTTTTCCATATTATCTTAACGTACCAGTCTTTTTTGAAGATGGTGTTAACTATAAATAAATTTTCAGCAGTCTGTCACCAAGACAAACTACCGCGAAGACTTCATGTTCTCAGCTTAGCGATCATTACCGGGCAATGTCGCGCGTAGAATTTCGGCAATTCGGCTAAACATCGACGGATATACCAACCATAAAGCCACTAAGCTCAGCATGGTGGCCAGCACTGCAATACGCACAGGCGACCACAACCCCACAGGCTTTGTCTTAATGCCCTGCATGAGCATACTTAAATTCAACGTCATCTGTGAGGAACGAATTGGTTGCGGATGCAAAGCCAAATACGACTTCAAGTACGCGGAAACATCGGTAATACCGACTAACTCTTGGCGCAACAACACCAGTCCCTGGGAAAGCAATTGCTCCAGATTACGCTCAGGTTTGCCAGTAATCTCACTAATCTCTGCAAGATCGAATCCGACTATGAGCGAGAGAAGCACAACCTCGCGCTGTTCACCAGATAAGGCCCGCATGGCTTTATCGATAGCCATCGCGGCTTTAGGATCCGCAACTTCGGTGGCTAACACCTCGGGAGCAGTTGGTGGCCGGGGTGTCAATGCCGCATTCAGCAGCCTGCTGATGTCGGCATTCCAAATATCCGCATTAAATCGACGCGCCGTGGCATAGATGCAAATTTTTAGATCAGCATAACTGGCTAGCGTTTCTATCGTTTCTTTCGTGATGGCCACGAAGACTTCATCAGTCGACTCTAGGGAGCGAGCCACTTGCCCAGTCATGCGCATGAGGTAATCAAATAGATTACTTCTCTCGGCCTCCAAGAGGTCGACGAGTGCACTTTGATCGCCTTTCATCACTAGACGAAAGCGTTTTTCCTGATCTGCTTGAACCTTCTGCATGCCGTCATGGCTCCCTAGCAGCTGCGTGGCGAACAATCGTTCCATAATAAATAAGAGCACAGATTCCTGTCGAAGCTAACACTGGCTGAATCTCCTGGTGCAAGATCCCGGTCAAACACAGAACCGTAGCAGCCAGGAGCGCGGTCAAGTGCAGGGATCCCGTAAACAACACCGCTCGAGCAAGCCACCGCAGCCGATGCGGCCGCCGACGGGTCGCCAGGACCAGTAGACCATATCCGACAAACACCCAATCAATTGGCCATGTCAACCATAACACTGCGTTATGATTAACCATTACATAGGTGGAAAGCAACCAATTCGAGACTAACAAAGTTCCCCAGAGAGAGGACCAAAGCCCGAAGACCAAACTCATAATGCCAAGTAATAGTGCTGAGGTTGAGTCAGGAGGGTGACGCCCGACAGCGAATGCTAGGCCGACCAACACACCACCAACGATGATATTGAAAACAAAATAAGGGTCCACCGCTGCCGGTGGCTCAGGCATGTCGACTATAACCTCCGCACCTTCGATCAGTTTGTGATCAGTCGAAGGCTTCCCACTGTCATCAAGAGCCGGCACTGTGGTCAATAGCTCCCGCAGCCGTGACGGCAAGAACATTTCGTCCCAGTTACTCATCTTGGCGTCGAGAAAATCGTTGCTGCTCATATCCAAGCCTAACGCAACCCACCAATTAGGCCGAGCTGCGCCGCTAACATATTGTCTCCTGGTCACTATTGCAGGTCGATTGACGAAGAATAGCCGCAAAACATCTCCGACGACGGCATTCAGGTGATCTCTGGGACGTGTTGCACAGTTATCCAGAAATTGGCTGTATTGATAACGCAGGTTTTCAGGCAGCGCGTTATTGATCAGCCTTTCATAGAGCTTCTGCTTTTGCATTAAAGTGAGAACGATTCGGTCCTGAATGATGCTGCGCCGCTCAACACGCCGATAATAATCCACCAGGGAGTCGGTATCTGAGATGGCGAGCGCGTAGTTGAGATCGCCACGGTAGAACTTCCAGGCAAAGAGAGGGTCGGAGAAGTCAAAGATCCCCCAATTGAAGCTTAGATCCGTCGCGGACATACGATCTACAACGCGCAAAATGGTGTGACCGAATAGGGCTTCCGGCTGTGCTCCGCGACCGACCGTTAACAAATAAAAATCAACTTGATTGTAGTCCTGGGGCATCGGCAAATTGGACTGCATTGCAGCCTCAGCCTGGCAAAGGCCAAATCCTAAAGGCAGGCTCAGAATCAGTAGTAACAAGCGAAAAAATTTCTGCAAACTAGTTTCCTTATTACGGCCCGGTTCCGTGTCGACGACTCGCCAGCGCAGCTTTCAACTCGAGACGTGACTTGCGCCTGGCTTGCCCCTCTTGAAAGCGCCGCTTCTCATCCGCAGTCTCTGGCTCTACCGGTGGAATGTCGGTTGGCCGTCCATAGCTATCCAAAGCAACAAACGTCAGATAAGCACTAGCTGTATGGTGACGCTCACCAGTCACGGGATCAAATGCCGTGACCTTCACGCCGATTTCACAGCTCGTTTTGCCTGTATAATTGACGCTAGCATCGAGACAGACAATCCAGCCTACGTGCACTGGTGACAGGAAGGCCATGGCGTCGATCGATGCTGTTACCACCGGTCGGCTGCAGTGGCGCATAGCGCAAGTTGCCGCGGCAATATCAACCCAAGACACGACCTCACCACCAAACACCGAGTTCATGGCATTGGTGTGCTGCGGCCGCACAAGGTGCTCTTGATGGGTAACACTGGAGCTTGGTGGTTTACCTTGCACGCTGTTCCTCGTCCTCTATCTGTGCGGAGCGGCTGACTACCGACACGCGATTCTTACCCCCACGCTTACTGCTATACATGGTCTCATCGGCAATCCTAAGGAGCGACGAGCGATCCCGAGCATGCTCGGGATAGGCGGCGACTCCTATAGATGCAGTAAGTCGAGCAGTAAAACCATCCTCTAACTTAAACTCGCGCGCTTCTATCTGCCGCCTGACCCGTTCAGCAACTAAGACACCCTTTGAACACGATGCCCCAAGCAGTAAAACGACAAACTCATCGCCACCGTAGCGAATCGGGATATCGATCTCACGAACCGCCTCACGGAGAACTTCCGCCACCTGTTTCAGCACAGAGCTACCCGAACAATGCCCATGTTCATCATTAATCGGCTTAAAACTATCTAAATCAAGAAAAAGTAGACAAAAATTTGTTTGGAAGCGATCGGCGCGACGCAGTTCGTTATCAATCGCGATCTCAAGGTACCGGTAATTATAAAGTCCAGTTAACTCGTCGCGGTAAAGTTCTGCCTGGGTCCGCTCTAACTTGCGTAACCAGCGACCTTCGTTCTGCACTGTCCGGACAACCTGCTCAAGTCTGAGCTTCTGTAGCTGCTTTGCCTCAGGCTCTGTGGACGGCAGCTCCCAAACCAGCAGGGTTCCGGCACGGCTGCGCGGATCTTCGGTAACAGCTACCTGCAACACCTTTGAGCCTACATGAAGCTCCGCAAAGCCATCGCGAAGCTCTCCACGTAAGCCACCTGAATCATTGAGTAGAGATCCTATTCCCACCAGAGCTTCGTCACTGAGAGGCGAAATGCCTGGTACGGGCACACGCCGGCGTTTTAACGCCACCTTGCCATTTACTTTAGTGATTTTGGCGGAGTCAAACAGCGTCACGTCGAACTGGTGGTGCAGCACCTCGCCCAAACGCCGATAAAGCGCCCGCGGACCAGGAGCGCCAGATAAGGTTCTAGTCGCATCGTGCATGTTACGGAGCAACTGCACCATCGTCGCCGACTGCAAGTCTTGCGTCATGTATGCCTTTCGCTGTCACCTATAAACCACTGGGGGAGAGCAGCAGTTCCTGGAGGTGTGGACCAATGATTAGATGAATTATAGCACCCAATGCTAGAAAAGGGCCAAAAGGAATTGCGGAGCGCAGGGTTAGCTTGCGACTGACAAGCATAATACCGATGCCAATAAGCGCCCCTGTGAGCGAACCGTAAAACACCGTCGGCAGAATGGACTGATAGCCAAGCCACCCACCGATAGCTGCAAGTAACTTAACATCGCCCATACCCATGCCGACTTCGCGCCGAATCAGCCAATAGATCCAGGCTATGGCATATAAACTACCGCCACCGATAACAACCCCTAAGAGGGCACTTAACCAGTTAAGATCTGGATGAAAAAAGACTACCGCGGGGGTCAGCGCCAGCATCGGAAGACTGATCACATCCGGAATAATCATGAGACGAAGATCAATCACGGCACAGACTACGAGTAGGCTACAAAAAATGGCGGCATGCAGTGACCTTAGTAAATTTCCGTATTCAATTTGCCAGGCATCGCCGCGTTGAATAAGAAAGGGGAATCGCCAATAAATCACCGCAAAAAGGCAACCAGTAAGGGCCTCGACCGCCGGATACTGCCAGCTCAATGGAGCTCCGCAGCAGCGAGCACGGCCACGCAGCATAAACCAGCTGAATATCGGAATATTTAAATAAAACGGAATAGGAGTTAAGCAGGCTGGACAGACGGAGCGCGTGTGCTTGAGGAAGGTCTCTGCTGGTATCCGCAAAATACACACGTTAAGAAAGCTGCCGACCACAGAACCCCAAAGCACTGCTATCCAGGTAACCCAGGAACTAAGGTAGCTAATCAATTTTAGCCAAAAAATTTGCATGCACCTCACTCGCAGACGACCGCACGGCGGCAATTACTCTTCATACCTGCGCCCACATCATATAAGTTAAGTATCGCACAGCGCCGCTTTTGCGGAAGAGCCAATTCCAGCAAATTCAGCGCCTCATTCCGGAAGGTTGCATGCTCGCATTTGCCAGTGCCCAAACTCTAGAAAAACTCGAATGGCCTCTCCTTCTGAATGTCTTAGCCGACTTCAGCCAGACCCTGGATGGGCGAGATACCGCTCTGGCTCGGACACCGCATCTGTCATCTACGGAGGTTTCCGAACGATGGACTGCCGTTGAGCCTTTAAAAATGCTCGCCGCTCAGGGTCTAAAGGCCCCCATCGGCGCCCTCATCCCACTGGCGCATGTTTTTCGCGCCGCCGCTAAAGGGCAAGTGCTCGATGGCCCTTCCCTAAGAGCCGTAGCGGAGCTTCTTGAGGCGACGCGGCGCGTCCATGCCTTTGCTGCAGGTTATGAAGCTCGCTGCTCCACACTGAGACGCACCCGGGCCAGGATACTGCCCCTACCTAAGTTGCTTGACGAGATTACTAGAGCCGTCGGCCGTGAAGGGGAATTACTCGACGATGCCTCGCCGGAATTGGCGCGTATACGGCGCGGCAAACAGCAAATGCGTCGCCGTATTGAAGAGACGCTCACCAAGCTCCTGCATGGTGATCAGGATCTCATGCAGTACCTACAGGACGATTTCTTCACCGTCCGTTCAGAACGTTACGTCGTGCCGATGAAACTTGACGGTCGCGGTCGCGTTAAGGGCATGATTCTCGATACTTCGGCCAGCGGTCAAACGCTTTACATAGAACCCCTGGCCATAGCCCCGATGAATGCGCACTTACTCGATCTTGATCTAGAAGAGAAACTTGAGATAGCTCGCATCTTCCGCGAACTTAGTGCGCAAGTTGAGGCAGACACGGAAACACTCGGTCACAACTATGAAGAGCTCATTAACTTAGACGTGCTAACGGCGGAAGCCTGCCTGGCAGCCGCTCAACAAGCGGGTCCAGTGCAGCTGAGTGACCGCCCTTGCCTAGATCTACGTGAGGCTCGCCATCCTCTGTTATCGCGCGACAGAAAAAGTGTAAGCAACGCCATTGGCCTTGAACAACATCACAACATCCTAATTGTCTCGGGTCCAAACGCAGGCGGAAAGACCGTTGTCTTAAAGACCGTAGGCTTACTCCACTTGATGGCTAAAGCTGGACTACTAATACCGGCTGATCCCACGTCGAATCTCTACTTGTTCGATCATCTGTATCTTGAAATGGGAGATGCTCAAAATCTAAGCGCTAATCTCTCGACGTTCTCTGGCCACTTACTCGGCCTAAAACCCATTCTTGAAACAGCAGGAGCACGCGACTTAGTTTTACTCGATGAACTCGCCGTCGGTACGGATCCAGAAACAGGAGCTGCAATCGGCGCGGCAATACTCGAGACTTTGGCCACGCGTGGCGTCCGCGGAGTTGTTACGACGCACTTTGATGCCCTAAAAAGTATGGCGCTCACAGATCAACGCTTTCGCAACGGATCGATGGAGTTCTCGTTGGGCAATTTGCGACCAACTTATCGCTTGCTTTTGGACCTTCCCGGCCAAAGCTTTGGCCTGGAAGTAGCGGAGCAAATCGGCCTGCCCGCTGCAGTACTCCAACGCGCAAAAGAGTTGCGGCATGGCCAGTCATCCAGCCTTGACCATGCGGTCAAATCCCTCATGTTAGCTACAGAAGAGGCCAATCAGGCCACTGCTAAAGCCACCGGTGAACGTCTGCAAGCTGAATCTGAACGACTTAGGTGGCAGCAAGAAGTGGAACACATGCAAGAGGCTCGCCGCAAGGCAGCCCAGCAACTAGCAGATCGCTACGATTCACGCCTTAGCGACATGAGGGGTGAATTCGAAGCTACGCTTAAAGAAATTAAGCAAGCAGCAAAAGAGCAAGATCAGGATAGCCGCGCGGCTGTACTGCAGGGACGACAGCGGGCAGATCAAACGCTTAAACAGATGGGCCAGACTGTAGGCGAGATCCAGCGCGGTTATGATATCGAAGGCAAGCTGCCCGGTCAGCCGGCCAGTAGGGAGCAATTGGCGCCCAATACGCCGGTATATATCTTGCCTCTGAAGAAAACCGGTCGTGTACTCCGCGTCGGTAGCGGAACCGGCACGGATGAAAGTATTGAAGTCGAGGTCGGAATCCTTAAGTTGCGAGTCCCGCTGCATGATCTTCGCATCCTGAGCCCTGGCGAAGGCGTTGCCAGCCCGCGTCCGAATCGTTAGAGTCAGTCTCCTCCCCAAAGAGGTTGCTTGATCATCCACCTAGTGGCCTCTGCTAGCCCCTGGAAGTGGCAGTTAACAGTGATAATTTGTAGTCGTTAGCAGAAGGAGTATCACCGTGGCAAAGACCGCTGAGTCGCAACCAAGCCGGACGCTCAAACTTACCAAGTCTACGATTCTCGCTGACTACCGACTCGCCTGCACGAGCCGGCAGGCCAGCCTGGTCGGCCGCAAAGAGGTACTCACCGGTAAAGCTAAATTTGGCATTTTCGGTGATGGTAAAGAGGTTGCGCAAATTGCCATGGCGAAGGCCTGGCGAAAGGGTGATTGGCGCAGTGGCTACTACCGTGACCAGACGTTGATGCTGGCACTTGGCGTTTGCACGGTGAAGCAACTTTTTGCACAGCTTTACGCCGACACTGACTTAAACCACGACCCGATGTCCGGTGGACGGCAAATGAATGCCCATTTTGCCACTCGCTATATCGATGGCGCGGGCCAGTGGTTAGATCAGTTGGCGCAACACAACACCACATCCGACATCTCACCAACTGCAGCGCAGATGGCACGACTTGTAGGTCTAGGATATGCCTCAAAGCTATACCGGCAAAATCCACAGCTTCGCGATTACCGCAAATTCTCTGACAACGGTAACGAGGTGGCTTTCGGGACGATAGGCAACGCCAGCGCCGCTGAGGGCATTTTTTGGGAAGCACTGAACGCCTGCGGTGTCTTACAGGTCCCAGTAGCCATTTCTGTTTGGGACGATGGCTTTGGGATTTCCGTCCCTAACAAATACCAGATGACCAAGGACTCCATCTCGGCAGTCACTCAAGGGTTCGTCGCGGAAAAGGATCTTCCTGGTTTCGATTTACATGTAGTGAAGGGATGGGACTACCCCGCTCTAATCGAAGCATACACGGGTGGTATCAAACGAGTTCGCGAGGAGCATAGGCCAGCTCTATATCACATCACTGAACTGACTCAGCCCCAAGGCCATTCGACTAGTGGCAGTCACGAACGCTACAAAACAGCCGAACGACTCCAGTTCGAACTCGAAGCAGATTGCTTAAAGCGAATGCGCGAGTGGATCCTTGCGAATGACACTGCTACTGATGCAGAGCTCAACGCTATAGAGCACGCGGCTCAAATTGAAGTCGAGACTGCACGATCTGAAGCCTGGCAGGAATACCTGAAACCCATCAGCGATGAGCGCGAGGAACTGATGGCCATCTATGATCGCGTTGCCGCGACCTGCGAACGCAATGATCTACTAGATGAGGCGAAAAAATCTCTAAGTAAAATGCCTGCACTGCTCCGGCGCGGGATTGTCAGCTCAGCTCGTCGGACACTGTTTGATTTAAACAAAGAGCCAAAGGAGACATGCTCACCACTGAAGGACTTTGTGGTGCGCTACCAACATGAGAATAAGGACCGCTACCAGCGCTGGCTAACCAGCGAGAGTGAGCACTCGCCCCTGCAAGTGGCCGAGATTCCGGCTATTTACGAGGATCAACCAGAATCCATTCCTGGCAATGAAATCATTCAAAAATGCTTCGATGCACTAATGCACAGGGATCCGCGGCTATTTATCATTGGTGAGGATGTCGGCAAACTAGGCGACGTTAACCAAAATTTCAAGGGTCTGCAGGAAAAATACGGTGAGTTGCGCCTGACAGACACTGGGATCCGTGAAGCGACCATACTCGGACAGGGCTTAGGCGCCGCGATGCGCGGACTGCGCCCAGTGGTAGACATTCAGTACCTCGATTACCTGCTGTATTGCTTCCAACTTTTATCAGACGACTTAGCAACGCTACATTATCGGTCGGCGGGAGGCCAGATTGCTCCCGTGATCGTTCGTACGAAAGGTCATCGACTTGAGGGCATCTGGCACAGTGGCTCTCCGATGGGAGTGATCACGAGCGGCCTGCGCGGCATGCACGTGTGTGTTCCACGGTCGATGGTACAAGCCGCAGGCATGTATAATACGCTTTTTAAAGGCGATGATCCGGCATTGGTCATTGAGGTCTTAAGTGGATATCGCTTACGTGAGGCCGTGCCGGTAAATTTGGCAGAGTTTACGATACCTCTTGGTGTTCCAGAAATCGTAGTACCCGGTACCGACGTTACCGTAGTCACCTACGGAGCCTGTGTGCGCATTGCCGAGGAAGCTGCCACCCGTTTGGCTACCGCTGGAATTAGCATCGAAGTGGTCGATGTCCGAACGCTATTACCTTTTGACAGACCACAAATCATCGCGGCTTCCATCAAAAAAACAAATGCTGTTTTATTTATGGATGAAGACGTCCCTGGTGGAGCCTCTGCTTACATGATGCAGCAAGTCTTAGAGCATCAAGATGCTTATGAGCATCTTGATGCGCCGCCCCGGACACTTACTGCGCCGGCAAATCGCCCCGCATACGCCTCAGATGCCGATTATTGGTGCAAGCCGAGCGTTGAGGATGTGGTCGAGGCTATTTATGCGATCATGAGTGAACGCGACCCATTTCGATTCGGCCGCTAATTTGGATCTGGAGGTCCACGATGTCCAACCTGACAGAAAGCAATAAAGCTCCACACTCAGTATTCGCTGCTGAGATCGATGGCTACTCTTCATTTTTTAAACTTAGTCGGCGAGAGACAGAGGTGGTAGTCGCGCTGATTCGGAACATTACAAATTCAGAAGAGATCGCTAAAACCCTGACGATCAGTACCCACACCGTCAACAATCATCTCAAAAGTATTTTTGAAAAGACCAAGACAAGTAGCAAGACAGAGATCCTCGCCACATTCTTGCGTTATGCTGCCGAGTGTCTGCAGCGACGCAGTCCATTTGTCAGGCGCCCTAGCTTACTTATCGTAAGCGAGGAAACCGTGCTGTCGAGTTTCATCGCTAATGGGCTGCGCGACCGTGGGATCAAAGCCTATACTCTGACAGATCCAGGGCAGATCACAGAGATGCTGCGAAAATTCGCCATAGATTTTGTCGTCTTTGACGCCTCCTGCAATAATGCACGCGCCTTGGATTACGTGAAGCAAATACGCAGCGCCTTCCCCAACTGGCCTCAATTTGTGCTACTCAATGCGGAAGCGGACTGTTCGACCGAGGACTGCATGCAAGTGGGAGCCGTAGGATACCTCACCAAGCCACTTGATATGGATCAACTTTTCCGCACCGTCATGGGTCACTTGATCGAACCCATTGAGGAGAAGGCCCGCTACTTGCGGCTGGACTTGAGCTCCGTCATCACCTTGCCTAAACCATGCCAAATCGGCGTACATGATCTCGGATTTGGTGGTGCATTCATCCCACTCGATGGCTCGATCCAGAAAAAATATCGCCTAAATGTAGGGTGTATTGTCGAAGCTAATATTTCACCTCTGCAAGCAAGCGTATCCTTCAAGGTGAAAGGACGCATCGCCTGGAAGCGCTCGCCTGAGGACTCAGCCGAGCAGCCAGGGATCGGTTTACAGTTCATTGAGGTTAGCGATCACGACCAATTCTTACTTGACGAGTGGTTGAAAACGCACGAAGAAAAGGCATTCATACCCAATGGTCGCAGGGACGTGGAGCGTGGCGCAGAGCAGCTAAACTTGTTAGCAAGAGGCGACCACACCCCCGTGGTCTCTCACCAGGACACGCTCTAGGATTTGCGGGCGCGCACCAGCGCCATACCGTTTAGGCGCCGATTGATTCGGCGCTGCAATTTCACTAGATCAGCAACCAGCGAACTGTCCAGATCCTCGTCGTGGCACGCATGGATAAGTAGATGAGTTTTCTTAGATAATCGCCCTAAGCGCCTGACTCCACCAAGGATGAGACCCCGTTCACAATTGTCGACCAGATCAGCTGCACGAACTAGCAAAGCACCGTCACCATAGCTAGCGCAGCGCAAAACGCTATCAGCATAGCGCGCAATTGGATCTCGAATTCGAACATCATTGGTGGTAGCTTGCACGATCGAAGCGACCTCCAGTCCAAACCGTCGCAAGACTTGTCTGGGCGTCAAAACCGACTTTTCCAGTAAATCATGCAAGAGACCTGCGAGCACAATATCAAGGTCATAACCTAAGGACATCAGTTTGAAGGCCACGCGCAAGCTGTGCACCACGACCGGTTTTCTGCCATTTCTTGGCTTTGCCGCTACTGCGTGCACGAGCAGGTGGACTGCCTGCTCTAAGGGCTCTTCGCATGCTATAATTTTAGGAAGATCAGCATTAAACACCGCCGCTGATGGCCGCACTAAATGCCGCAGTACTGTGGATCTTTTATTTGCCATAATCATAATGCTTGCCCGATTTCCATTTATAAATCAAGTACTGTCCGCGATTGCCGCGGGTGGAGGCCCAGGTGACTGTTGACCATACCTTGCCCAAAAACGCGCCCTCGCAGCTGCCAGAAATCTATCTCAACAAAGAGCTAAGCTGGCTGGAATTCAACGCCAGAGTCTTGGACGAGGCGCTCTCGACCTCGACGCCGCTTTTAGAGCGATTGAAATTTTTGTCGATCTTCACTTCCAATCTGGACGAATTCTTCATGGTCCGCGTTGCCGGTTTGAAGAAAATGTCGCAAGAGGGACTGAGACTGAGTGACTCTCCAGATTCTATGGAGACGACTAGCGTCTTGGCAAATATCCGCCAGCGCACTGTTGAGCTACAAGAGAAGCAGTACCGATGCTTACTCGATCATGTTTTACCGGAATTAGCAGACCTCGGAATTCGCATACTTCGCCTAGAAGATCTCTCCATCCGACAAAAGACTGTCCTCGATGCCTATTTTGAATCCGATGTTAGTCCGGTTTTAACTCCCCTGGCTTTCGATCCAGCTCACCCATTCCCATTTTTATCCAATCAATCCCTATACTTAACAGTGAGAACGCTCGAGGACTCAGCCTCAGACGATGACCTTCCCGGCCTTGGATTTGTCGAGATTCCGCCGATTTTGCCGCGACTGATCCGATTACAAACCGAGAATCCGGGTGAAATGCAGTTTGTCCTGCTCGAGGATCTCATCGCCCATCACCTGCGCAGCCTTTTCTTCGGCGTCGAGGTAACAGCAGCATTTACCATTCGAGTACTCCGCAATCTCGACTACAACTTGCTCGAAAACAAAGTGGTCGACCTTTTAAAATCAGTTCAAAAGGAAGTGGCCGAAGCCGAGCATCAAGAAGTGGTGCGTGTCGAGATTGATGGCGACGTACCACAGGCCATACTAAGTCTGCTGCGTGAGCGTCTAAATATCACCGACGCCGATATTTACAAATTACCAAAACCGCTATATATATCGGCACTTATGCCGCTATATTCAGCTGTTCCCTACGAAGAACTGCGCGATCCGCCGTTCAACCCTCGGCTCCCGCCCGCTCTCGCAACCAGCGAAGATATGTTTTCTGTGATCGCCAAAAAAGACCTGCTGGTGCATCACCCGTACGAAAGTTTTTACGCGGTTACTGAGTTTCTGCATTTAGCGGCACAGGACCCACACGTCTTAGCGATCAAACAAACACTGTACCGAACGGCTGGTGACTCACCGATCATCGATGCACTCATAACCGCCGCAGAGAACGGTAAACAGGTGACCGCCGTTGTCGAGTTGAAGGCGCGATTTGACGAACGCAACAACATCATCTGGGCACGACGCTTAGAGCGCGCCGGTGCCAACGTGGTGTTTGGATTTGTCGGTTTAAAGACCCACTGCAAAGCCACTCTAGTCGTACGCAAAGAGAAGCAAAAATTAGTGCGCTATGTGCATCTCTCCACGGGTAATTACAATTCAACAACAGCAAAGCTCTATACAGACCTAGGTCTTTTCACGGCAAATGAGGCAATTGGGCGTGATATCGCCACTATTTTCAATCTCATCACCGGCTTTGATGTTTTGACGGGAGCACACAAGCTGCCTGAAGAGGTCATCTTACAAAAGATAGAGAAACTAGCGCTTTCGCCACTGAACATGCGGAAAATGATCCTGCAGCTGATTGACCAAGAAATTGCCAGCCAGCGCGCAAAAGGCAGCGGCTTTATTGTCATCAAGATGAATGCTCTTGTAGATAAAGATATCATCGACGCCCTTTATAGGGCCTCTCAGGCAGGGGTAAAAATCCAACTGATAGTGCGCGGAATATGCTGCCTAAAACCCGGCCTACCTGGTATCAGCGAAAACATCGAGGTGATCTCAATCGTCGATCGCTTCCTAGAACACTCGCGAGTTTATTACTTTCACGCCGGTGGCGAACACAAGGTCTATCTAGCAAGTGCTGACTGGATGCCACGCAACATGGATCGACGCATCGAGATCGCATTCCCGATTGAAAACTTAGAAATAAAAGCTCGTCTCATCAGTGAAGTCTTACAAACAGCCTGGAGCGACAACGTGAAAGCGCGGGTTCTAACCGCCGAGGGCAAATATGTGCCGAGGCCAGTGGCTCCTGGCGAGCCGCTAATCCGCTCTCAATTGAAATTTATTGAAATCGCTCGAAAGGGAGGGATTCAGTCCATTCCCTATGACATAGCTATTCGGCATAATCCGATGCGTCAGCAAGGCAAAAGACCTATCGCACGTCGTCGCAGCAAACGCCCAGAAAAATCAAATACCGTCAGCATCGTTCCGAGTGCCAACACCGGAAAAGATGAAAAGAGCTGATCAGACAAGATACCTAGAAACGATATATCAGACCGACCGGAAGGCTAAACTTGCGATATAAGTAGGCGCCCGGCAATTCGCCAGTACTATCTATACCCAGCGACGCATACGTATAAGCGATGCCCCACTCCACCATAAGCTGATAATACGGAGCACCGAGCTGAGTAGTTTGTGGGCTTTTTTCTAGTTTGGAACTTGGCGGAAGCCGCACAGTATGCTTGGTTATTAGCCCCACCTGAACCCCAGCGGCTACCATTGTATATGGAGTCAACGGCGCTAAACCGGCAATAATCTGCACCAAATTAATCGTTCCGAAACCAACAAGTGACTCGGAACCGCGATTGCCCGGGCCAAGATTGGCTGGCTCATAGCGAAAACCCAGCAATAAATTTGTATTGGGCAAGACTCGCACTAAGGCGCCGGAACGGACACTCAAGGTATCGTGAAGATCCTGAGGCAGTGGTTTCAATGCAATTAGGGAGAAGCCAGTCTGGTCCTTATCAGCTTTGGTATAACGCATATCTGCCAGTAGGCGCACACGCGCACCGATGCTTAACTGGGTACCTGCAAGAATAGAGCTAAGTGGGTTCAAACCTCGAGCTTTTGCCCCGTCACTTTTGCTCGGCCCCAGAGCGTCACCATCACCTATTAGTGGAGAACTGACATCTATGCTCTGAGACTGCAGCGTGGCTAGTGAAGCAGCGACACCAAACTGCAAGATGCCAGGGATGGCGATCATACGCGCACCAACAATCAGAGTCGTTTGACTCAATTTACCGTCAGCATCCGCCAGCGATGGACCACCAGCAGATGGGACTAAATTAGCTTTGAATTTTATCGCCTGGTAATTAACGCCAACGCCAACACCGAGTCGCTCTGAGAGCCGAACTCCAAAAGTACCGGATGCAAGACTCTCGACTTTCGCTGACACTTTTAAGTCGACATAGTTCTGGGTGCCGAGAATTACCACGGGCACGCGACTTTTCTCTAAGTTTATTACTATGGGCAGAGGTGGCAGGATGAAACCACCGTAGCCGAATCTTTGATTAGGCTTAAAAATAAAACCTGGCTTATTGCTTGGGACTGCGACCCCACTATTAACAATTTTTGTTGCTTCAAAACCTGGATAGCGAGCATCGATCTGTTCATTTTTAATCACCTCCCCAACAAAGGAGATTTGTGTTTGATCGATAAATGCGGCATTGGCTGGATTGTCTTCGGCAGCTTCCGCAGTCGAGTATGCGGCCATTGCATCCCCGAGGAGGGGGTCTGCATGAGCTTCTGATGTCACGAGGCTTAGAACCAAGCTCCCTAAGCAAACAAACTTCCAAAATACACACAAATTGGGTGTGGCGCTGCGGTGCCGTGTACTTTGTCGTTGATACATCCTCGCCCCGGATAGCCCATCGCTCATTGTTGAGTGGAATGGCTTTATCCTACCAGGAGGCTGAGTAGCAGCAAAGTTTAACCATCAAAATCGTAGTCTTTGACGGTCACTTCAATCTTTATATCCCCTAGCAATGGACTGACTGAGGAGCCTCCATTGCTGTTACCGATGAAATCAGTTAGTTCACCGTAAATCACTAGCTTTGGGATCATCACTGGCTGAACATTCCAAAACCATTCCATACGCTTAAAAATGAGGCCATCTTTGGCTGCAACACCATCAAAACCAGAGGCAGAAACACTCCAATGCAGCACTTTATCAAAGGAATTTTTAGGGGATAGTTGGTTCGCGTAGCTTGTCAGCACCTCTCCCGTCGTCTGATCTGGAATCACTTCGACATCGAATTCACCGTTGGCGGTTTTATGCTCCTTTGTCTTGGCATCAACCACGTCCACGACGGTTGCAACGGAGCGGCTGAATCCATTATACACGTTTACATCTTGAATCACTGGTCCGAGCAAGAAAGGGCGAGGCGGAGTAAATTTAGCATTGCCAAGCGCAGCGGCAGATAACATTGCACCATCACTTGAAAAATTAGCTAGGCCGGATTTGGACCCCGTGAACCCTGCGCCAATCATGCTAGCAATATCGATCTTCAAGTTTAAACATTCAACCACTGCCTCCGGAAAGCGCATGGTGAAATTGGACATAACATTGATAGTTGCATCGCCGGTACAGATGCGATCCCCCGAATTGGATGTCACAGTAATAATATAATTAGCATTCGCCACTTTAGTCGGCGCACCGAAACCGGCATCCAGTTTATTAGCTTTCATGAGAGCATCCTGAGTGGATACGGGCTTTACCTGCCTGCCTCCACCTGTGGAAAATACGGATGAGTCAGCTGCATTCGTACAGGCATAGGCCCAAAGGAGCGGCAATATGACTACGTGAACGACTGATTTCCCGGCTACTCTCACGAGTTACCTCGCACAATCATCAGAGAATCCAACATACTCTTTAGACCAGTGCTTAAAAACGCGTTCAATTGCTTATCCAAAACTGATTGAAGGCCAATATTATAAAAATCTACGTTCGAATATAGGTCGACGTAGACATCATTAGCGTACGGCGTGACAAACACGACAAATTCAATATTTCTAATGATTGACTCAGAGTAGGGCGCAGGATTTAAAGTTCTAATCACAACGGCTACAGAATTATCTAACAGTTTGCCGTCGATCTGGAGTATCTGGCTAGCCTTGACGATACCGCTTACATTGATCTCTATCTGTGCTGAAAAAGATAAGTCTGAAATATCTAATTCAGGATTTTTCACAATATTAATGGCTGTCTTCGCAAGATTAGCAAAATTTTTGCCCGCACTGTCCGGAAGGTCTACTACTCCACGGCCAAAATTCTGTTTATCTTTCATAAAATTTGTCAAAGCAGCTGCTACATCGAGCAAAGATTTATTCAACCAAATTTGCGCCCGAGTTTTTCGACTGGAGACCGGGGGATCTGTAGATGGCACTGCAGAGGAGGCGCTGCCTACCGTTTCGGGCGCGAGGAGAAAATCCTGCCTTAGATAAAAATTTGCGCTAGAACTGGTCCCTGCTATGCTGCCGTCAATGTTAACGAAAGCAAAAGCATCTGCCTCTGCATAATTTATCGCTGCGTGACCCGCTCTTTGACAGCCCTGCAAATTTAACTGCAACCCTTTCGCGGTCGGAGCTGCTGTTCGCGCCACTAATGTATCGCAGGCATGACTTAGTATGTCCTGCAATGAATCAGTCGCTAAAAACAAAGATGCAACACTTGCAGCTGGCTTAGTCGGTGCACCGCAGCCCGCTAGCAATATCGCAATTAATAATTTCAGTGTTGCAGACACCTTCATTTTTTTGTCACGTTCCTTACTTTGCTTAATGCGTCTCACCCAAGGTTTTAGTAGAAAATGTTTCCGCATCAGCTATTTGGGCCGCAAGGCCTTCTTGCTCAGCAAGAATCATTTCCACCGTGAGCGGAATGATATTTGCTGCACCAAGCACAATGCCCGTAGGGTCTTGTTTTGCAATCTGTGCACCGGTTCCTAGCAACCCCGTGACATTTCCCGCCTTGCTACCGCCGGCAACCAGCACTCCTTTGATACTCCCCTTAAGCGAAATACTTAAAATGGACACTGGATTGGCATTCATTTTGAACCGGATCTCGTCGAATATAAAATTGCTCACTTTATCCAATTTATTGAAGCCAGAGTTCGTTATGGTGAAGTCCATAACATTTTTAAATTCAACGCCCGTCTCGTGACTAACAAAGGCTTGATTATAGGAATTCATTTTCACTCTAACTGAGCCCTGGTCGCTGCCGCTTGGAGTTGTTAAGGTGATGTTGGGTTGCAGGTAATCGAGCTTTGCCATTTCTTCCGCAGTAACCGCAATGAATGATGGCAACAAGGGGCGCGCTGGAGAATAATTTCCGTCTCCCAATGTGGAAACGCTGACGACATTGTGCGCAATGACTAAGGTTTCTTTCCCCGCCGGAGGTGGCTGGGAAAAGGCACCTAGGATCTGCGCCAAATCGATTTTGCCTAGAAATCCGCAGTCGAGGCCGCCGGCCGGCACTTCGAACAATTGCGCCGTTTTAGTACCCGTAACTGCTGCATTAACTTTCATATTCATGCGTCCACTGCACGCCTGAATACCCAAGGTTTTTGCCGTGAGCTTAAACTCTGCATTCACTAAATTAACGGTGTCGGGTACTGCTGCGGTGGATGGGACGTCAGTCGGTCCGTTGGTTTTGAGTGTCTCGTTATTGCTATCTAACTGGCCAGATACAGATGCGGCACGCAGGCGGCTACTAAGCTGCGAATCTCTGCCTGAACTGGTGGAGTTACTGCAGCCCAATGTTGCTACGCAGAGCAGCGGATATAACAGGCACAGCAACGTGAGCCTACTGTGCACTTTCAGCAGTTTAAACCTAACGCTCATGCCGCCCCTTCCTCTAACGCCAAAGATATGAGCCTTTTCCGGCTCCTGGCTAAGGGGTTCGGCAGCTTCGGCACGCAACTTTAGCGCCAAGTTTAAAAAAGGCGAATACTTGAGTAATTTTGGGACACAGCGGCTTCACAGGAGGGTGCCGGCAATCATTCTTTCGGCAGATCCGTATACTTTGCCGCAGTCCCACGCGCCAAATGCACTGGATACTTGGCAGCGTTTTTTTGTAACTTGGACCAGACTGCAGCCTCGACATCGATTTTTAAGACATCTGCAAGTCGGAGACAATAAAGTAGGATATCCGCTACTTCGTCTCTTACCCGCTCGGCAGATGCCGGTTCATTCATCACGGCGTCACTCTCGCCTGCAGTCAACCATTGGAACAACTCAGTTAACTCGCCAGCCTCACCGCTCAGCGCCATGACTAAGTTCTTGGGGGTGTGGAACTGCTCCCAGTTTCGCTCGGCGGCGAATTGGCGCAAAAATAAGGTAATTTTATTGATATCCATACTATCCCCCCTGATTTAATTGCCAACTCTCAAGCCCGAAGACCAACCGTGCTGCTACCAGTGATAACTTGGCACTTAGCTGCAATCTCGAGACGTTCAGCCTCGGGATCGCTACCTATCACGATACCGCTGCCGGCAGCATACTCATAGTGACCATCGCCACTCCCAACTAGAGTACGAATCAATAAGGAGGAATCGAACGAACCATGATCATCTAGGTAAAATGCATGACCCATAAAATACCCACGCGCACGCCCTTCATAGGCACGAATCGCGCTCATCACTTCCCGCTTGGGCGCGCCTGTGATCGATCCCCCGGGGCATATGTGCGCAAGCATACCGCCCAAGGTTTGCGGCAATCGCAGCTGAGCTTGCACCTGCGCTTCCAAGTGGTGAACACCGTGGGCGCTCAATAAGTCACCGGCTGACCGCACGCGCACGCTGCCGGGCTGCCCCACACGAAAAAGGTCATTGCGCATCAAATCGACAATGATCGCCAGTTCAGCACGATCCTTGGCACTCTTTAGCAAATCTGCAGCAGCCTTTGCATCGGCTTCAGGTTGGCCTTCAAAACGAGCTGCTGTCCCTTTGATCGGACGCGTTTCGATGGTTGCTTTGGAAGCACTACCCGAGCCGGCAAAGATACGCACAAATCGCTCCGGACTGAGCGATATCAGGCTTAAGCCCGGCAGCTCAAACCAGGCCCCAAATGGACCGGCGCAGGTATCTAGTCGCCCCGCCAGCCAGCTCCGGGAGAGCCGCTGCCGGACGCGGAAATATCTTAGCAAATTTAGCTGATAATAACGTCCCGCACGAATGTCCTGCAGGATCTGCCTTACCTGCTGCCGATAGTCATCATCGCCAGTAGTCGGTAGCAACTGCGTTAACTGCGACTCCGTTTCACCGACCTGAGCTGCGCGAATGAGGCCTTGGGCCAAGCCTTGAGGATCGACGTAAACATCACCCTCGTGACGGCTCTGATTCGATTGAGGAAGGTGGAGAAGTTGCAGGTCTCGGTCGTAAACTAAAGCAGCCTCCACTCGCAACACCCGCGGCACTGCGCCCGAGGCTGAGCCTGCCTCATCAAACTGGTCGTAACTCAGTACACCTAGCAAACCACGACCGAATGGCAATCCTGATGCCTGGGGTACCCGTAAGGGAATTGAGGCCGCTTGCTCCCAGCTAATTTCACGAAAATGGGTTGCGATAACGGTGTATCGACCAGTGCCCGCCAAACATGCCAGCGGCAACTTTCCAGGCCAGACCGTGGCCAGTTTAGACATGTATAGCTTTGACAGCCGCAGAGGTGGTAACCACATGGGCGAGTTTATATCACGACAGGCGCCCTACCGCGAGCATGGAGAGCGCCAATGCGGACCGGTAGCGACAGGAGTGGCTAAGATGTTGGAACATGGATTTAAGCAGATCGGCGTCCTCGGTGCAGGGCAAATGGGCAGCGGCATCGCACAGGTATGCGCGAGCAATGGTCTACCTGTGACTTTAGTCGATCATTCCTCGGCACAACTCGAAAAAGCGAAGACTGCGATCACCGCTAGCCTCGCAAAATTGGAGGCCAAAGGTTTAGTCAATGCCCAAAATGCTCTACTGAATTTGAAGTTTGCGACTGAAATCGCGGATTTAACTCAGGCTGATTTAGTGATCGAAGCAGTCTCCGAAGACGAGGCGCTGAAGACCAAGTTGCTAACGCAAGTCGATCGACTGGTATCTCCAGAGGCGATACTTGCCAGCAATACCTCTTCGATTCCGATTACTCGACTCGCAGCGGCGACCTCTCGCCCCAGTCAGGTGATCGGCATGCATTTTATGAACCCCGTCCCACTCATGCGCCTAGTGGAAGTGATCCCCGGCATGGCCACCAGTGAGGCCACGACTGGCCGCATTTTGGCGCTCTGCGGAGCATTAGGAAAAGAGGTGTCACGTAGCCAGGATTATCCAGGATTCGTGGTCAACCGAATCCTGATGCCAATGCTCAACGAGGCCTTCAATGCGCTCATGGAGGGTGTCGCTAGCGCTGAAGATATCGATAAAGGGATGCGGCTAGGCACCAATCAACCCATGGGACCATTGGCTCTGGCCGATTTCATCGGCCTAGACACCTGCCTGGCCATCATGCAGGTGCTACACCAGGGTTTGGGCGACCCTCGCTATTTCCCTTCCCCGTTGCTCAAGAAATACGTCGAGGCAGGATTTCTCGGCCGTAAAAGCAAACGCGGCGTTTATACCTACAGCTAAATTAACCAAAGTTTATGAATAGTTAACCATGAAAAGGCGGAATCCAATATGAGCACCGAGCCACTCTATAAGACACTGATAGTTGAGCATGATGGCCCAGTCTGCCGCGTCACGATCAATCGCCCTGAACAACTAAATGCTCTAAGCCCTTTAGTTTTTGAAGAGCTACAAGAGGTGTTATTCGGTGGCACGCTTGAGGTGGACTCTACGCGCGTATTAGTGCTGCAAGGCTCAGGCGAAAAAGCTTTTGTCGCGGGTGCCGATATCAGCGCCATGCAAAACCTGAGTCCTGACGAGGCACGTGCATTTGCCCGCCACGGCCAATTGTTAACTAAAGGGCTTGAGACACTCAATATTGTTACGGTGGCAAAAGTTCAGGGCTATGCACTAGGTGGCGGCTGTGAACTAGCCATGGCTTGTGACTTGATTATCGCAGGCCGTAGCGCCAAATTTGGCCAACCAGAAGTGAATCTGGGGTTGATTCCTGGCTTTGGTGGTACTCAACGACTAGTGCGGCGAGTTGGTATGCACGTGGCCCTGGACATGCTCCTTTGCGGCAGAGGCCGCTCGTTGAGTGGAACCGAAGCACATCAATTAGGCCTGGTTTCACGTGTTGTTGATGACGATAAACTCGATGCGGAAGTGCAAAAAGTCATCGCTTCATTGCTGGCTGCGGGTCCACAAGCGATCGCAGACTGTAAGCGTCTCGTGCGGGATTCATACAACATGAGTCTGGATGCAGGACTAAGTGCCGAGGCCACCAACTTCGCGCACTGCTTCGCCGGAGAAGAGGCGCAAGAGGGCATGACAGCTTTTCTAGAAAAACGAGCACCCGAATTTACTCTGTAGGTAAGTATTTTGGCCAATTACCTTGACCCGTCGGTCTAGAGGCCTTAAAAATATAAAAGGTATTTTATTAATTCTTAGCTGCCGCTAAGCCGTAAAGGAGCATCATTACCATGGCTTTAGAAAAACCCCTGAGTGACTTCTTAAACAACTTCCAAAAAGACCTGAAACAGCTACAAAAAAAGATCAAACAAGAGGGCGATCATTTGGTCAGCAAGGCAAAAAATGCCGCGACCAAAGACAACTTGAACGCTAAACGCAAAGAAGTTGAGCACCTCGTCGAGCAAAAACTAAAAAAACTCGAACCCACCATCAACCGCTTCGTGCATGAGCTCAACCAAACCGCTAAAAAAGCCGGCGTCGATCTAACCGACCTGGAAAAGAAAGTGCGGACAAATTTGGCAACAGCTCGCGGCCGCTTAGCTAAGGCATCGGGCAAAGCAGGCAGCAAAAAGACCACGGGCAAAGCGAAAAAAGCAGCACCTAAGAAAGCTGCTGTTAAACGCGCCCCTGCCAAAAAAGCAACCGCTGCTGCAAATTCCGCAGCATCGTCCGGAGAAGCGAAGTAAGCGTGAGCCCTTCCTTTGAGCAAAAGGCTAAGCACAGGTTACGTGTTGAAAAACGCGACGATCTGTGTTGGCCTTTTGCCCTTTCAGTCCCCCGAAAGGCCCTTCTAGCCTGGTACTTGCGCCATCGCCGCGCATTACCTTGGCGCCTTTTATGGGCTGAGACTAAAGATCCATTCGTAGTCTGGGTCAGCGAAATCATGCTGCAACAGACCGTCATTAAAGCCGTGATCCCAGTCTATGCGCGGTTTCTGCAGCTGTTTCCCGATCTCAGAACTTTCGCCGCTGCCAGCGAACAGGATGTCAGACAGGCTGTGCGCGGGCTCGGCTACTACCGCCGATTTGCCTTCATGCATAAAGCCGCTCAAGAGCTCGTAAGTTCCGGTGGCGACTGGCCTACTACATTTGCCGGATGGCTGGCACTACCGGGAGTCGGCGACTACACTGCATCAGCAGTTAGTAGCATTGCCTTTAACGTGCCGGCTGCTGTGGTCGATGGCAATGTTGAGCGGGTGTTTTGCCGCCTGCTAGACCTGCGCGAGCCGCCAAACGCGCCTGCGCTCAAGCGCGCATTTCAAGGAATGGCGACGGAACTACTGGACGAAAAAAATCCGGGAGATTTTAACCAAGCCTTAATGGAATTAGGACAGACCGTCTGTACTATCAGTCAACCCGGATGCAACGCTTGCCCCATCAAATCGGTGTGCCTTGCCTATGCGCGCGACAGTCAATCTCTCGCTCCCGCTGCAAAGCTAAAAGGGCCACCCCCGATGAGCGTCCGCATGAAGCTTATTTTGCTTCGTCAGGGGACCATGATTGGCCTGGTGGACCGGCCCAGGCAGGCACGATTCTTAGGCAGCACTTCGGGATTCGTGACTTTACTTGAGACAGCGGATGGAGAGGTCCTAGGCGACGGCTGGTCCGGCACCTCCGTCCATGCGAAGCTCCACAAGTTATCCCTTAAAAAGGGCGAAATTTTAGGATCGATTCGTCACAGCATTACCCATCATCGAATTCAGGCTGAAGTCCTACTTGTCGATGGTGAGACTGCCGGACTAGCAGTGACGTGGCTTGCTGCTGTAGACGTAGAACGACATTTGATTTCAAATCTGGATCGCAAAGCATGGACACTAACTCGATCAATTTTGGGCCACAGAGACACAAAACGGGACAAATCTAGTCCGGGCGCACGCAAAGCTAAGCCTAACACCGCACTTTTTGCCGACTGAAACAGCATCACTGCCGGTTCTGAGCTGGCATATCTCTTGCAAAGTCTAGCCCTCAAAGGAGGGCTGGATGAAACAGTCTCAAAAATTTACGGCTAACAATTCGTCTAGAGAGCTTGATGCAGCTATAGCATTGATGGTCAGGTGCCCTGCCAACACGCCCTCTTTAGCCGAATTGGCGAAGGCTGCAAGTCTCTCAATAACTAGCTTAAATCGCAAATTTCACAACCAACTTGGGCTAACTCCCAGGCGATGGTTTTGGAAGTTCCGGACCCAATTGGCTGCAGAAATGCTCGCTACTGCACCGCAAGCATCCTGCCTCAGCATCTCCAGGCGCTGTGGATTCGCCAGTATGGCGCACTTTTCCCGGCGCTTCCATGTCGCTTTCGAGCAGCCACCAAGAGCATTCAGAGCCCATTGCCAGCTAAATTGCACAAGCATCGACTCCCACGCTCACCCCGCTGATATTGACATAAACGAACTCATCGAACGGACACTTAATCTGATGGGCAAAGCAGAATGCCATCCGGGCATTAAAACTCCACTCTAAACGTCGACCTACTCCCCAAATTATCTTAAGCTTTACCTCGACGTTCTTTGATTCAATTGGAGGCCCGCTCGTTGCCTGCTGCATCCTCATTATCGCTTAAAGTTTTGCATTTGGATGACGATCCATTTGAGCTGGAACGGGTAAAAAATGCGCTGGAAAGACACGCGCTAGATTGTACCTTTCATGTGGAATCTGTGAGCAATGTGAGCGATTACCGTAAAAAGCTCGCTAATTATCCAGATCTGGTGATTTTAGATATCCATGTCAACGATCCTGTTTTCACAGGTATCACCCTCACAAGAGAAACGCGGGAGTCCGCTCCCAACACCGTCATTTTGATGTGCTCAACTGCAGATGATGTGCGCACGATTGCCGACTGCCTAAATGCAGATGCCGATGACTTCATTTCAAAAATGTCTGACAAAGGGGAGCTAAGCCTCAGAGTCTTCACCTCCTACCGCCTAGCTGCTATGAAGCGAGGTGGTAATTTTACTGCCCAGCCCATCAATAAAGATAGGCTTCTACCAGTCGGCGCAACTATGGAGCGGATAGCGCGCCGCATACCGCTGATCCTCGATTCAGCAATCTCGGCTATATTTATTATTGGCGAATCTGGAACCGGCAAAGAAGTCGTAGCAGATCTCATTGGTAGCGCCCTACCTCCAGAAACTCCGTTTATCAAAGTCAACTGCGGAGCCATTGCCCCAACCCTGCTCGAAAGTGAACTTTTCGGCCACGTCAAGGGTGCCTTTACCGGTGCGACCGCCGACAAACGCGGTCTACTGGAAGCGGCGTCCGGTGGCTTTATCTTCCTAGACGAAGTGGCTACGCTTAGCCCCTCAGCACAGGTGGCCCTGCTGCGGGTCCTTGAAGATCATACAATGCTCCGTGTCGGATCAACCAAGCCCGTACATCTTGACCTAAGAGTCCTATCGGCAACCAACGAGCCCCTGGAGACGCTGGTGGCGGCGGGTAAATTCCGCGCCGATCTTTGGCAAAGGCTCAGGGAAACTGAAATCAATCTGCCACCGCTGCGCCAGCGACCAGATGAAATACCGGCTTTAGTGGAGCGTTTTTGTAATAAAATGAACGGAGGTCCCTACACTGTGAGCGGGCCAGCAATGGCCGTACTCACTAGCGCCAGCTGGCGTGCGGGAAATATCCGTGAACTCCGTAACTGTCTGCGTGCGATGACCGAAATGCATGTGAATAAGTTACTTACGCCACTTTCCATACCGGAGAGACTCTGGGAGGAAATAGGCGAAAAGCCTGAAACACACACTCAAGTTCAAGCCGAACTAAAGCCACAGGTGCCACCTGACGATCCAGATGACAACGGAATCGTAATTCCTTGGAAATATGACGACAAACAAACATATGATCACCTCACCGACCTTTTGCTACTAACCTTGACGCGCAAAGTAGCATCAAGGCATGGGCGATTGTCACTGCGTAGCTTGGCTCAAACTATTGGAATCTCCCGCAGCACGTTATCTTCTCGGCTAAAAAATCTCGTCCATCGAAATTTGATTTCTACTACTGAGCTCTCTCAACTCGTTGGAATTAATGAGGCCTAACTTGTCTAAAGATCGTATTCAGCTGTCCCACGTGCGCCTGCATCTGATCATCGGAATTCTTCCCGCAGAAAGACTGATTCCACAGCCAGTGGATGTCGGTGTTGATCTAGACCTTGATCTAGGCAAAGCGGCCGTTAGTGGCAACTTAACTCAAAGTATCGATTATGGAGACCTACTCAAGCAAGTCAGCTTTATCCTACATGCTGGGCACTTTTATCTATTGGAGACCGCAGCCCTTGCATTGGTTCACTTTTTGCTAACGCCTCTAAATAAAGACGCGCAAGTCAGCCAAGCTCGAGTCAGTCTGAGCAAACGGGAAGCACCACGAGTCAGCCCAGCTATCCCCAAAGTCACTGTTGCCAGAGACTTAGTCGATGTGAACGTAGCGGCAGAAAGAATTGGCGACACCACAATCCACCATATTTTCTCAGGACACAACGTCACCGTACAGCGACTGCACGGTAAAAACATTCCGACGGCGCAGTCTGACTCCAGACTTAAGGCACGAGTTGAAGATATGGAAGTAGCACCTGGCACCATCTTGCGCGTCAGATCTCTAGAGCTCTAAAGGTGCGCCGTAGCAAAAACCACCGAGAGTTTAGGTGACAAGCATACCGCCATCGACCGGTAGTTCCACTCCGGTAATCCAGCCTGCTGCAGGACTCGCGAGAAACACCACCGCCATCGCGATATCCCGCGGCTGCCCCATCCGTCCGAGAGGATGTAGATGATCCACCGCGGCAGTGCCTTCAAGAAAGCTCTTTTCATCGACGAAACGACTACGGTACATCGGAGTATCGACGATAGCTGGGAGGATCGCGTTCACTCTGACACCCTCGGGCCCTAGCTCGAGAGCAAGTGTCCGAGTAAGCTGACCAAGGGCGGCCTTGCTGGCGCTGTAGGCCGATGCACCCGGAATTGCTTTCTGCGCTAAAGTGGAACTTATATTGATCACCGAGGCATGCTTTGACCGGCTGAGTAAATCGAGCAAATCGCGAGTAAGGAAAAACGGTACACTCGCATTTAGTACAAAGCACTGATCCAAGCTGGCATCTTCGGTCTCCCGAATGGGAGCAGAGACAAAACAGCCGGCATTATTCACTAGCACATCCAAACTACCGAGCAGCTTGGCCTGCTCCACAACACGAGTACGGTCGGCATGAACGGCAAGATCCGCAGCCACCCGGTAAACCTGGCAACCAGCATTTATCGCACCAATAGCCTGTGCTGTGTGCTCGAGTTTTTTCGCCTCACGTCCTACCAAAATCAGCCTGGCAGTACCGGCTTTCGCCATTTCTACTGCAGTGGCTGCCCCGATGCCAGAACCAGCGCCCGTGATCAGAGCAGTATAACCATCTAAACTGAAAGCAGTAGACATGATTTAGCTCCGTGTTTTGCGAACGCGATTGCTCGGTGTTTCATGAAGTACAATATCCTCTAGCCGCACATGAGGCGCTTCACGAGCTAACACGCTCACAATTCGTTCCCAGATTTTTTCTGCAAACATTTCAGTGGTTGGTACTACGCTTTGCATCCAAGAAACGTCAGTATTCAGATTCTTGTGATCCACGTCTGAGATCACTTGAGCAAACACGACCTCTTTCAGCTGGCGTAGATTCATGATCATACCCGTTTCAGGGTCCAGCGACCCGCTCACTGTAACTTCGAGAGTATAGTTATGGCCGTGCCCAGCAGGGTTAGCGCATAGTCCAAAAACCGAGGTGTTCTGCCTGTCGTCCCATTCAGGACGGTATAGCCGATGACCAGCACAAAATTGAAAGGCCCGAGTGATCGTCAGCATTTAAGTTCCTTTAAAGTTTAGTCTGCAGCCGTTGCCAGTGCTAGCCCCTGCTGCACTAACCATCTTTTTTCAGTGCTTGAAGCTGCCGTCTCACGCTCAAGCCCTGCAGCGAGGTCATCGGCACCAGGTGCCTTAGTTCTCTTTGCAAGTTCGACCAGCTCGAGCTGCAGGAGCCACTCATGCGGAAAACCAGCGCCAATGTCCTGGAGTAGTTGTGTCACCTGCTCAGCAAATACCTCAGGTCGCACAGAATTCGTGATTTTATCGCGTAGCTCTCGTACTTTCTGATAGGCGCCAAATGCGGCCAGCTCAGTGGCAGAGAAAGGTGAAGTCCTAGCAGGACTTGTTGCTGCTGTCCCGACATCATGCGAACCATATCGTTCAGGGTCGGCGGGGCCTCCGGAAACCGAGGTCACCGCTTCGCCGATAGCCATGTCAAAATCTCCCCACTCGGGAAGAAAATAGTCCTTTTCGCCTCTTTTAACGGAGCATCCGCGCCACTTTATAGCGAGCAAGGTCTGACTCTCGTCGCGCAATATTTCCGCAACTAAACCTACAATTTCAAACCCGGTAGTGAGACGCAGCGTCGATTTTAAGCCGACCTCGATACCCAACTTAGATAGATCGTATGTGTTGGCATAGCGCAGCGGCTTCTCGGCAAGGCCAACAGCACGCCCGAGTGGCGTGCTAAAGCCGAAAGCATGCTCAGCTACGCTTTGGCCACGAAGTTCTCTGCCGTTCACGGAAAGTTGTACAGGTCCTTGCCACCTAACAAAATCCACGGACTGGTCGGCCTGGGACAAATATTCAGCGACTTCACCGCTAATCTGAATACCCGAATCCAATGTGGTGGTGGTAACCGTGGCGCCACTTAACGCCTCAGACAAGCCATAAACACCACCCCGCTTGTAAGACAGTGTCTGCTCAAATTCGCGCAGCACTGCCTTCAAATGGTTAATGTCCTCAGCCACGAAAAGCTGCGGTTGCGGCTCGGTGATATCATATCCGGTCTCTACACAGTCGGCAGTCAACCGCAGTTTCTTGACCTTGGGCATCAAACAAGCCTGGCTTTCGCCGACGGAAGACAAAAGACCCGCACCGTATATTTTAGGTGCCGCAAGTGAACCGATTAAACCGTACTCAACGGTCCACCAATTCATCCGGGCTACTTTACTCGCCTCGGTTATGACTTTCACCGCAGCATTAGCCTGAGTCAAAGCCACTGTCGCAGATTGCACTTGCGAGGCAGTGCTATCTGGATTCTCTTTCACATCCGACAGGGTCCGTATGGCCTCGTAAAGCTTTAAATCCTGCTTAGAGAAGATGGCTTTTTGTGCCATCGACGCATACATCTGAAGATATTCAGAATATTCCGGATCAGCGAGAATCGGAGCGTGTCCTGCAGCCTCATGCACAATATCCGGTGCTGGCGTATAGTGAATGTGATCTACAGATCGCATATCCGAAGCAATTGGCAAAATTCGCCTAGCCTGAAAATCAAGAAAGGCTGCTGGCGGAATGAAGCCTTCCACTGGAACGGCTCCCCAGCCGAGATCCCGTAGTTTGGCATCCATATCTGCGATACTTGGAATCCGATCCACGCTGATGCCAGTTCGCCGCAGCCCCTCTAAATAGATGGGGACTGCGTGTTCCTTAAAATAAGCGCGTGACTGCCGCATGATGTAACGCCAGCCAGCATGATCACGTGCCGAATATCGATCGGCACGCTGCTCGACACAGTATTTTTGCAGGTAGGCTGGTAGCTTGGCTATCGTTCGATACATCTTTGGACTCCGCCATCGCCATTCAGAAGCACTAAAGTATTATTGATGAAACTTCATGCAAGATGCGACCATCGTGCGCAGGCCAAAAGTCGATCCGCCTCCCGATGGGTAGCCAAGAGCCTGACAATTCCAACCGGTGCCTGCAATGTCCAGGTGAACCCATTTAGAATCACCAACAAACTCCTTGAGGAACAGACCACCCATGATGGTGCCGCCTTTAACGCTCGGCTTGGCAATATTCTTCAAGTCAGCAATGTCGCCTTTAGTTTCTTTTTCCAGCTCGGCCCAAAGGGGTAGCTGCCATAGAGGCTCACCTTCGGACGCACCGGCGTCCAAAACATTTTGCGCGGAAGCTTGGTCATTTGACATGACAGCAGCTCCGACACAGCCTAAAGCCATAAGAACGGCGCCAGTCAAAGTCGCGATATCGATGGTCAGTTGCGGCTTGTATTCGGTGATCGCATAGTGGAGCACATCGGCCAACACAAGGCGCCCTTCGGCATCCGTGTTGTGCACTTCAATGGTCTTGCCATTCATCGCCCGAACAACGTCACCTGGCTTGGTAGCGGTCCCAGATGGCATATTTTCCGTGGTTCCCACAATACAAACTACATTCACAGGCGGCTTCACTTTAGCGAAAAAGTGGGCTGCGCCTAGAACAGCCGCGCCACCGGACATGTCGTACTTCATCTCTTCCATCCCGGCGGA
>Ga0315274_10001709_pt1 | contig 33586 bp, 20 predicted proteins | sample YL17G02_20_MG_FD_203700 | JGI IMG/M metagenome (GOLD analysis project Ga0315274, IMG submission 203700) | Sediment microbial communities from Yellowstone Lake, YNP, Wyoming, USA - YL17G02_20 | ecosystem: Environmental > Aquatic > Freshwater > Lake > Sediment | place: USA: Wyoming | collected...
TGGTTCTCGTTGCCACTGACATCGAGGTACCCATCGTCAAACGGCCACCAGCCCACAAGGTTGGGATCGGCAGAGGCGGTGGTCTCAAAGCTCCAGACATCGCCCGTGTGTGTTTTGGCGCCGTCAGATTCATCCACGCGCCAATAGTAAATGGTGTCATGCGTGAGGGTTTCGGGAGCATAGTTGGGTTCTGTCCTGACGCCTTTGTCGACATCGGCGGCCCCGGCGGCAACCTTGGTTTGGTCCATGCCGAAGTAGACGCGGTGTGAAACCGCGCCGGTTCCCGGTGCCCAGCTAAGCACTCTGGTTCTATTCACGTACAAGGCGCCGTCCGGCGGATTGGGGACGGCCGCCTTGTCAGCAGCAACCGTGAAGCTCCAGACGCTGCCCGGCCAGATCTTGTCCGGGTGCACGTCATTCGCCTCATCGACGCGCCAATAGTACGTCGCGCCCAGGACAAGCCCTGTGACACGATAGTTCGGATCGGTCGTGAAGCCCTTGTCGGCGGCGGCGGCGCCCGTGTTCACATCGGCGACCTGATCGCTGAAGTACACGTGATGGCCGTTTGCGGCGGCCACGTTCGATCCCTGCCACCACTCGAGCAGGACGTCCGTCGTGCTGACGATCGCCCCGTTCCTCGGCGTGGGGTCGGTGGAGTCCTTAACCCCGGCGATGGTCTTGATCTCGACCGGATTCAGGGCACGGTTGTAGAGACTACCCTCATCGACCATTCCCTGAAACCACCATCTGCCGGCCGGCTGCGTGTAAGTCTCCGCGCCGATAAAAAGCGGTCCGGGGTTGGTCGTGAGCGGGTTGGCCGAACGGTTCTCGGCGTCCAGTCTTCCGTTGATGTAGATCTTCTGGTTGTTTCCCGGGGCGTCCACGTCGAAGGTGATGGCGATGTGGGTCCACTCCGCCAGCGGCAGGCCTGTGCCGGAGTTCAGGGCGTTGACGGTGTCACCGCCGCGGCTGCGCCAGTTCAACTGCCGGTATGTCACGGGGTCGTCGTCGAGGCGGATGCCCAGGTTCTTCCAGGCGTTTCCGTCGCCGGCGGCGCCTTTGACCATGATTGCGTCGGCGGGCGTGCCCGTATAGTACACCCACATCTCGAACGTGACCGCGTTCGTCACATCCAGACTTGGGCTGTGCTCGACACGCAGAAAGGCGTTGGTGCCGTTGAGCGAGATCGCATAGCCTTCCTTTCCCGGCGCGCCCGGCGTGACCCATGCCGCGCCATTCATCAGAGTGGCGTGGTTGTTGTTGCCGCTGCCGTCATAGGCGATGGTGCCGGCGCCTTCATCGAATGCCCACCAGGCGACGAGCCCAGCGCCCAGGTCTACATCGCCCAGGCACACCGAGGCGAGGCTTAGCGCCAACACGAGAGAGAACAGACAGATTGGTTTTCTGGACATAACTATCCTCCTTCAATGATGGGAAACAAGGTTTTCACGAAACAGCTACAGAGGCTGTCCTTTGGCGTCATCAGCACGAAGCCGGTATGACCTCCAACCGATCATTGCCGCAAGGTGTTCACGCTCGCGGCGGAATCACAACATTGATTCAACGGACCGTCTTATCGAACCTTTCCACCTGCGTCGGTCTCCTCTTCTCTCGACAACTCCAGGGCCGGCTCGGCGAACAAGGCCCAGCCGTACTGATAGTCCCCGGGGTGGGTCGTAGCCAACGTCAGGAAGCGATCGTTTCGTCCAAGCGACACGTCAATTTGCCGCGACTGGGGCGGCGCAGCCGCCAGTGTCGCATGAAGGCGAACCTGGCCGTCCGCCAACACCCAGAAATCGACCTTGATGTCAGCCGGGTTTCTGCCTCTGCAGAACGGTATGACCGATTCAGACACGCCGCACAGCCCAACGAAGCGGTCGATCTGCACTCCAGGCATTGCAGCACGCATCGCATCCAGGTCGAACGTAATCCCGGCGTTGGGATGCAGCCCTATAGAGGGACTTACCTTCGTGTCGTACATTCGGCCGGCCAGACGCCCGAACTGGACTCCGAGTGAGCCGGCCTCGAATACGCCCCGATTCATGATCGTTTCGTAGCATTTGCCGCATGTTCTCGGACACTGTTCGAAGCGGATGCCCGTGGAGGTAATGACAGCCGAACCATCGTTGCTGTCGGGGACGAAGACCCCATCGACAAATGGCAGTGACGGCACGGTCTGGAAGCCATTGTCATCCCTCTTCAGGACCTTGCGGCCGGACATGATCTGACCGGTGGAAGGGTCGAGGCCGCAGCCCAGGATACCCGTATCCAGGCCGTTGCCTTCTCCAACCACGTCTGCCAGCCCCAGTCGCTTGCCGGGGATGCCGAACCCCTCTCCCGCTGGTATCGCACGCGAGAACAGGCGGGGTCTTTCCTTCAGGGGGGTCCGATTCATATGCCCGACCGCATCGACGGTCATAGCCTCGTTCTTGACGAGTCTTTGGGGGGTGCTCGCGCTATCATCGCCGCCGGCGTGCTCGAACTCGATCCTGCCGTCAAAGACATGGATCTCCGTCTTGCCGGCATCGCCCGCCAGCAGCCCGAATTCCGTTCCGAAATCGACCACGCAGGACGCCGGCGTCTTGACGGCGAAGCCCGTTGCGGAAGGGGGCACTTTGGCCGTAATCCAGCCGGTTTCCAGGAACATACGGTTGGTGTTGCGCAGATTGAACGTGCTTGGCGCCTGCAGAATGACATCGGCGCCTTTCTTCAGCTTGATTCGGGCATAACCCTCTTCCAGCGTCATAGGGCCGGCTCGCAGCTTGCCCGTCTGTTCGATGGGGACATCCCACTTGGCATTGGCCGAATCCACCAGCATGCCAAGGGTCCGATTCGCGTAGATATAGAGGCCGATGATCGAGAGAACAGCCAAGACGAGCATACAGACAGCCGCCGTCTTGGCCATTCTGGCCCCGGCAGCCACGAATCGCTGTGCGGCCTGGGCGGCTCCGCAGATGCCAGACCCAAAGTCCGATTCCGCCGCCGGCGTTTGTGACGGCGACTGGGCCCGCTGTTCCTGGGCGAGAAAGGCGGCAAGCTGTTGGCTCGCATAGCGTTCGATCTGGCGGATTCGATCCTCCTCGGACATCTCAGGTCCGATGCGAAGACCGCCGGCGTCTTCCCGTCCGTTTGTCTTCGGGGCCGGATACTCTACCACGCCGGGTGACGTCCTCCGCTGCGTTTGGGGCTCATCGACGAGGCTCTCGGCCTTCGGCAGGCTCCCCACGAGATCCATCAGGCTGACATAGGTGGTGATGAACTCCAGGTAGTACGCGCGAGCCTCACTGTTCGTGGTGATCTCGTGATCGAGCAGGGCGAATTGCTCCGGCGAAATCGTACCGTCAAGAGAACGGACGATCCACTCCGCGAAGTTCGATGGAATCGGATTGCCCTGGCTCATGCGAATTCCTCTCGGCTGATGGCCTTGCGAACACATCGAAGCAGCGCGTCGTGAATCCGGGTGATCCTCTTGTAGACGCTTTGAATGGACCGGCCCATCCGTTCGGCAATGCTTTTGACGCTCACCTCGTCGCGGTACCGCAGGCAAATCAGCTCGTAGTCCCTCCGGTCGAGCTTGTCGATGCATCTGCGCAATGCCTGCACTCGGCTGTCGGTCTGTTCCACGAACGGCTCGGCCTCTTCGCGCAACAGATCCATGGCCGCCTGGCTCAGGAGAATGCTCCGCGTGGAATGCCGCTTGCGAACGCTGAGAATCTGGTACTTGGCGACGGTGATGCCCCAGGCCGCAAAGCTGGTGCCCCGAGTGAAACTGTCGAACTTGGACCACATCAGAAGCACCGTTTCCTGGAACAAATCATCCGCGTCCACCTGGTTGGGAACCAGCGCCAGGATAAAGGCATATATCCGCCTTTGGTTTGCCATAAGCAAACACAGAAACTCGTTTGTCTTCGAAGAGTCACTCATAAAGCTTTCAGCAGGGTAATATCCCGAAGGGCGGAGGATTCTACCACGAAAAACGCCTTGGCCCGCATTTTTTGCCTCTTGGAGGAAGAATGCGTACTCGGCTCTGTATTGTTCGGGGACAATATCTCGGCTACAGTAACGCCCACGATGGGCGGCCGCGCTGCCCATGAAACAGGCCCGCAAGTGACAAAGTGGAGGTTCAGGACAGGATGGATAAGGCACGTGACAGGATACTCCTGTTGTTCACAATCGTTGTCGCCGGTTTATGGGTAGCGCCGGCCGTTGCGGCCGACTGGCCCCAGTGGCGTGGGCCGACGAGGGACGGCGTGTGGTCCGAAACCGGCATCATCGAGCGATTCGCGACCCGCGAGTTGCCCATCAAGTGGCGGGTGGCTATCGGCAGCGGCTACAACGGCCCGACGGTCGCCGAGGGACGCGTGTTCGTCATGGACCGTATCACACAGCCCAGCCAGCAGGAGCGGGTCCATTGCTTCGATGCGCAAACGGGCGAAAGGTTGTGGTCCTATGCGTACGAATGCCCCTACGAGCGGGTGGAGTACAAGGCGGGCCCGCGAGCGTCGGTCACGATCTCCGACGGCCGGGCCTACTCGCTCGGCACGATGGGACACTTGCACTGCTTTGATGCGAAATCCGGCGAGGTAATATGGAGTCATAACTGCCGGCGCGAATACCAGGCGAGGGTCCCAGTCTGGGGCATTGCCGCCGCCCCATTGGTGGAGGGCGACCTCGTCATTGTGGCGATAGGCGGCAAGGACAACGCGTGCCTGATGGCATTTGACAAAGCGACAGGGCAGGAGCGATGGCGGGCGCTGAACGACTCGGTGTCCTATTCCGCGCCGATCATCATTGAGCAGGCAGGCAAGCGCGTGCTGGTGTACATCACGGGCCAGCGCGTCGTCGGTCTCGATCCCCAGACAGGCCGGCTCTACTGGGAGCAGCCTTTCCAACCAAAGGAAATGGTGATCACCATCGCAACGCCGGTCTTCGATGGCGAGCATCTCCTCGCCACGAGCTTCTACGACGGCTCGCTCCTGCTGAAGGTACACCGGGACAAACTGGCCGTGGAGCAACTCTGGCGTCGGCGGGGCGCAAGCGAACGCGACACGGACGCCCTGCACTGCTGCATCTCCACGCCGATGATCCAGGGCGATCACATCTACGGCGTGGACAGTCACGGCGAGCTGCGCTGCCTGGACCTCAAGACCGGTGACCGCCTCTGGGAGGACCTGACGGCGGTGCCCAAGGCCCGCTGGTCCAACATCCACATGGTCCGCAACGCCGACAAAGTCTGGATGTTCAACGAGCGAGGCGAGCTGGTCATCGCCCGGTTGTCGCCCGACGGCTTCCACGAGATCAGCCGGGCCAAGCTGCTCGATCCGACGGAGGACCAGCTCGACCAGCGAGGCGGCGTCACCTGGTCCCACCCCGCCTTCGCCAATCGCTGCATCTTCGCCCGCAACGACAAAGAGCTCCTCTGCGCCGACCTGGCTGCCAAGCCGTAGCGAAGTCTCTCTACCGCCGGTGACCGAGTCGCTCCGCCTTAGAGACTCCCTGAATCTGCGAGAAGAGCCGCTGAGAGAGGCCCTGCTTCGCCCGATCCGTCCTATCGTGCTATAGTCAGGTTCGGGAGGCTCTGGTTGAGCTGCTGTACACCCGCATCCGTGACCTGGGTGCCGCCTAGCTTTAACTCCCGCAATCGGGTCAGGCCTTTGAGGCAGGCCAGGCCTGCATCCGTAATCCGGGTACCAGTCACATCCAAGTATTCCAATCCGCCCAGCCCCTTGAGATGCTCCAGACCGGCATCCGTGACGGGCGTGTTCGTCAACCACACTCCCCGTAGTCCGGTCAGGCCCCGCAGATTCTGCAGGCCTGCATCTGTGATCTGGGTATCGTTCAAGCTCAACCCCTCCAATCCGGTCAGGCCTTTGAGGTGGGCCAGGCCTATATCCGTTATCCGAGTGCCGGTCAAAGTCAATCCCGTCAATTTGGTCAGGCCCTTGAGATGCTCCATGCCTGTATCCGTTATCCGCGTGCCGGTCAAATCTAAGTAGTCCAATCCGGCTAGGCCCTTGAGATTTTCCAGGCCTGCATCCGTGACATTGGTACCGGTCAAATCCAGGTGATACAATCCAGTCAGGCCCTTGAGATGCTCCAGGCCCGCATTCGTGATCTGGGTCTCCCGCAAGTTCAACCTTTGCAATCCAGACAAACCCTCTAGATGAACCAGGCCTGCGTCTGTGACCCGCGTGCCCCACAAATCCAACCACTCCAATCCGGTCAGGCCTTTGAGATGCTCCAGGCCCACATCCGTGGTCTGTGCGTTCAACCACAGCCTCTGCAATCCGATCAAGCCCTTTAGATGCTCTATGCCTGCATCCGTGATCTGTGTTTCACCCAAGAGCAGTGTCTTCAATCCGGTCAGGCTCTTGAGATGGGCCAAGCCCGCGTCTGTGATCTGGGTGTTATCCAGATCTAAGTACTGTAATCCGGTCAAGCCCTTGAGATGTTCCAGGCCCATGTTCGTGACCTGGGTGCCTCGCAGAAACAACTGTTGCAGCCCGGTCAGGTCCTTCAGATGCTCCAGGCCCGCGTCCGTGATCCGGGTATTGAACAACCACAGGTCATGCAATCTGGTCATGCCCTTAAGGTAAACCAAGCCCGCTCCTGTAATCTGAGTGTTGTGCAACCACAGTTCCTCCAATCCGATCAGGCCCTTGAGACAGGCTAGTCCCGCGTCTGTGATCTGACTATCCCTCAGGTTCAGGTACCGAAGCTCTGTCAGGTCCACCAGATGCCTCAGATCGGAATCTGTAGCCAAATTCAACCCTAGACCCGGAATCTTATTCCGACCTATTTCTTGGGCCAGTAAGTCCCAGTCCTTCACTGGGGCCAAGGGTTGCACCCACCAGAGCCAACATGCCGGGATTTCAAGTGGAGCGGCACTCGGCGTACGCCCAATCGGCGTCCCCGCGTAATCAGAGGCCTTCTCAATCAAGACCTCGAATGCCACCTTGGAGTTGAAAGTCCGGGCTGCAAAGCGCGGTTGCTCTGGTCTCTCGCCAGCCTCAGCGGCCTTGTCAGCACTCTTGGTTGTCGGCTGACCTTCGCCTCTGGCGGTCAGGACCAGCGCGGTGGGGATGGTCACGAGGGCGATGAGCAATGCAACCATTGCGGCCACCAGACTCGGACGCCTGTGAAATGTCTTACCTGGTTTCAACATAGTTCTTATCCTTTCCTCGATGTCCTTGATGGAACCGACGATGGCCAGGGAGGGAACTGGACGGGTGGATCGACGCTCAGCCGCCAACGCCTCCACGATGGCCCCTGTGTAGTGTTCGGGAGGTGTCTTGAGGTGAACGACGGCCATCTCATCACAGCACTTCTCGCGTTCCTGGCGTATCTTCCTATTCACCCACCACACGAACGGATGGAACCAGTACACGGCCTGAACCAGGATTTGCAGCAGGTTGAGGCCCGCGTCGAAACGGGCGATGTGACTGAGCTCGTGCGCGAGGATGCTTCGCTGCCGGTCTGAAGCGTTCAAACCGACGAAGTCAGCCGGCAGATAGACGCTTCCACGCAGCAATCCCCAGACAAAGGGCTGGCCGATCTCCTCCAGCAGCCAAATCCCTGGCCACGCTCTGAAGTGGAAACCCGCCTGCCGGATGGATTCTTGCAGAGCCGATGGCAGGGGCCTTCGCCGCTCGCGCAGCCAGGAGGTATACCGAGCCGCTCTGCCGCCGACCCATAAGAGGAAGATGAGCACTCCGGCTGCCCACGCCAGGGCGATCCACCCACGAACGCTTGGTGCTGTGCGTGCTGGCTCGTGCGGTCTTGGGGCTCCCTCGGCTGGAAGGAGGACTTCGGGTATTGAATGCTCCTGCGGCAGATCTTGGAGTGCCAAGGGCGGGCTTGATGGCCGTTCCGGCAGGACCGCCAGGGGCACAGTCAGGAACGGCGGCACGAGACATCTGGCCAGAACGATCAGCCACAATAGATAGCGCAGGTGGGCGCTTCGGCTTCTCAGGGCCAACGATATCAAGCCCACAATCGCAGCCAAAACGGCGATCTGCCAGCTCTGAGCCAGCAAATAGCTGACGACGTGATTTGCGTACGCATTCATGGCACTCACTCCACAGAAAGCTCGCAGACTACCTCTTCTTCGCCAACTGTTTCAACCTCTCGATGTCCTCGTCGCTGATCCCGCTGTGCTGAGCCAGGTGCTGCATGAGGGGCACGGGATTGCCGCCGAACAGCCGCTCCACAAGGTCGCCGATCGTCCTTCGGATCACGTCCTCCTTCTTTGCGGCGGGAGCGTAGACGAAGGCCTTGCCGCGAACGCGGTGCTTGAGATACCCCTTTTCCTCCAGCCGCCGGACGAGCGTGGCCACAGTCACATAGGTCACCTTTCGATTGGGAGGCATCGCATCGTACACCTGTTGCACCGTGGCCTCCCGGGACTGCCAGACGAGTCGTAGGATTTCCGTTTCGGAAGGACTCATGGCGGGACGCTTGCTTTTGGTCATGATCTATCTCCTATGACACTTGTCATAACTCATATATGACAGATGTCATAGGAGTCAATCGGAATTATGAAATTCCCGAAAGAATTTTCCTGGACCATGGGTCGTCTCCCCGAGACAGCGATGGGACCCGGACAGAGCGAAACAGGGCGCGGTTATCCATTGCGGCGGCCGCCACAGGGAGGTACCATGCCAGGGAAGAGCCGCGTGATGGACGCGGGTCGGTTTATGGCGAAGATCGAAGGAGGCCGGTTATGGCCGCGAATCTCGCGCGACGCACTCTCCTGAAGAATGCGGCCGCAGGGGGAATGGGGCTAATCCTGCTAAAGAACAGCCGGTCTGTCTGGAGCTTCGCAGCCAATGACAGGGTGAACGTGGCGCTGGTGGGGGTGGCGGGGCGGGGGAGCTGGTTTTCGGATACTATGCCGAGGCTGGCTAATGTTGTGGCTATGTGCGATGTGAATGAGCGGAAGGCGGGGCCGTACTTCAAGGCGATTCCGGAGGCGAAGAAGTACGTCGACTTCCGCAAGATGCTGGAGGAGATGGATAAGCAGATCGACGGGGTTATGGTCGCTACGCCGGACAGTACGCACGCGGTCATCTCCGCGATGGCCATTCGCATGGGCAAGGGCGTGTACTGCGAGAAGCCGCTCACGCACGATGTGTATGAGGCCCGTTTCCTGCGCGACCTGGCGGCGGACAAGAAGGTCGCGACGCAGCTCGGCAACCAGGGGACGGCCAGCGAGGCGTTTCGCCGGGCAGTCGAATTGATCTGGGGCGGCGTGCTCGGCGAGATTCGCGAGGTGCACGTATGGAACACTAACGGTGGCTCGGGCGAGCGCCCGCTGCCCGCCGAGGAACACCCCGTGCCGGACTATCTCAAGTGGGATTTATGGCTGGGCCCGGCCAAGTGGCGGCCGTACAACTCCCGCTGGGTCGAGTGGTCCACCTGGCGAGACTTCGCCACCGGCCAACTCGGCAACTGGGCCTCGCATACGATGAATGTCGTGTTCAAAGGGCTCAAGATCGACTCGCTCTGGCAGAGTAGCCCGCAAGCGGGGGAATCCAGGCTGATCCACATAGAGCCGGAGGTCTCAGGGGTCCACCAACATACCTTCCCCCAGTGGGAGGTCCTGCGCTACCGGATTCCGCCGCGAGGCGAGCTGCCGGCGATCACCGTGAACTGGTATAACGGCGCCGGCAAGGCCCCGAACTGCCGCGAAAGAATCGAGGAGATGATCGGGTATCGCCTGGATTGGGGCGACGCGGGCGAGAAGAAGTGGGCCGATCATGCGGGCTGCCTGATCGCGGGGACCAACGGCATGATCCACTCCACGGGGCACAATGCGACGTTCTCGCTGTTGCCGAAGGACAAGTTCCAGGACTTCCAGGGCCCGGCCCGGACGCTGCCTCGCTCGCCTGGCCATGAGCGGGAATGGCTCGACGCAGTCAAGGGCGGCCCGGCGGCCATGTCGAATTTCAACTACGGCGGGCCGCTGGCCGAGTTCGTCCTGCTCGGCAACGTCGCGACGCTCGTCGGTAAGCCCGTCGAATACGACCCGGTGGCAACGAAGGTGCTGAACTCAGCCGCTGCGAACGACGCCTTGAAGCGGGAGTACCGTGAGGGCTGGTCGCTATGACGAACAGAAGGGACTTCCTGAAAGGCACCGCTGGTGTCACCGGATTGGTCGTGGCGGGGGGACTCCTGCAACAATCTGATGGGCAAACGACCGACTGCGGCCCGGGCTGCTATTGCGAGAGCACGCCGAAGCTGCCGCAGCGGGCGTACGGGGACACGGGTGAGCGGCTGTCGATCATCGGCTTCGGCGGGATGGTGGTCAACGGCGTCGAGCAGGAGCATGCCAGCCGGCTCGTCGCGGAGGCGGTCGAGAAAGGGATCAACTACTTCGACGTCGCCCCGAGCTACGGCGACGCGGAGCTGAAACTCGGGCCCGCCCTGGAGCCGTATCGCAAGAACGTGTTTCTCGCCTGCAAGACCGAGCGACGAACAAAGGAGGGAGCCGCCGCCGAGCTGGCCGAATCGCTCCAGCGGCTGCGGACCGATCATGTGGACCTCTACCAGCTTCATGCGATCTCCGATGTCCAAAAAGATGTGGACACGGCCTTCGGTAAAGAGGGCGCCATGGAGGCATTCCTCGAAGCGAAGAAGCAGGGGCGGATCCGCTACCTCGGCTTCTCCGCACACTCCGAGGAGGCGGCCCTGGCGGCAATGGATCGCTACGACTTCGATTCGATCTTGTTCCCGATCAACTTCGCCACCTTCTATAAGAGCAACTTCGGCCCTCGCATCATGGAGGTGGCCAGGTCGAAGGGCGTGGCCAGGCTCGCCCTCAAGGCGTTGGCCAGACAGCAGTGGCCGAAGGACGACCCCATGCGAAAGCAATATCCGAAGTGCTGGTATCAGCCGCTGACGGACCGTGCTGGGGCGAAGCTCGCCCTGCACTTCACGCTGAGCCAGCCGATCACGGCAGCGATCCCGCCAGGCGACGAGTCGCTCTTTCGCATGGCCATAGAGCTGGCGATGGGCTTTCGCCCGGTCTCCCAGCGGGAGAAACAAACCCTGCAAAAGATGGCCGAGTCCTTGAATCCCATCTTCACCAACGCGATGTAGTCTATCCAGTATTATGTGCACTGGTAGCCCGCAGGATGCGGATGAGATACCAGGGCGTGGCGGGCTCGCCCACGGGAATACGGTAGCCATCTTGCGTCTCTTCTGCCGGGATCGGTTTTCCGATTGGCTTGGCGCCGCTGTCCAAAGGGACGGCCTCGATGTGTCTGGCGGATTCGATGCCTCTCAATGTGACGAACCCTTTGACCGGCTCGATGAGCGTGGGCTCGGTTCCCCAGTCCGTGAGCGTCGTCCTCTTGTCGTTCCACTTCATGCCGGTGTTGGCCGAGCGTGCGGCGGTGATGAGGAGCAGCCGATCCGCCTGTGAGATCGGCTTGTCCTCCAGCGATGTCAAGGTGATTGCACAGAACTCGTTCTCGACCGTTGCCGCGAAATTCCTCGGCGGCTTGCCGGCGTGCTTGACGAATCCGATGACCGCCTGGGATCTATTCGTGTCGATAGTCACAACACTTTGCTTCGCCTGATCGCGATGCCACGCAAGCCCGCCCGTGTCCGAGGTGATTGTGTCCGTCGCGTCCACGCTCGGGTATGGTCCGCCGGATTTCTCGAAGTCCCGGATTCGCGTCGCGTGCACGAGGGCGAGGGCGGGGTCGAAGCCGGGCGTGAAGAACGGCCGCTGCGAGGAGGCAAGGCGAATGCTCTCGCGGACCTCCGCGGGTGAATAGGACCGGTAGACAGTCTCCTTTGCCGGCTGCACGTCCCCGCGCAGGAAGATGCACGCCCCGGCGGCGATATTCATCATCTTCACGGGGTCCGGCTGAATCTCGAAGTGACTCGGCATCCGGGGGCCCCAGTCGGCGGCGGCCTTGTGCTCGAACGTGTAGAAGAACACCCCGTCCCAGTCGTGCAAGGCCGCGTAGGCCGCGAGGATGCCAATACCCTCGCACGCATACTCGTTCGGGAACGGGTGGTTGATCTCCGACACGGTGTAGGGCTTGCCTGCCATCGCCGAACGCGACAACTGCACGACCGTGGAATTCAGGGGGTAGTTGACCATGGGTGTATTCTCAATAGAGAAACCCTGCTTTCGGGTCTGCGGATCGGTGACATGATTCGGGTGTTGCCAGTACACATGGCCGTCGATGACGTCGCATTGGGAAGTCGAGGCCAGGAGCGGGTAGCCGCTGTTGTAGTGATTGTGATCGCTCGTGCCGGCGATCAATGACCTGACGCCCAGGTCATCCTTCAGAAGGTTGTACATGCCCGTGAGGTACTCCCGCTCGAGTTCCATGTAGAACGCCGCCTCGGCATGGAACCGCTGGGCGGAGGCCTTCGCGAATTGTGTCCTGGTCAGACGGGGAATCGGCTGGTCCTGTGCGACTGCGGCCTCTTCTCGCAGCGATTTCAGCTCCTCCGGCGAGAGCATCTTGTTGAGCCAGCGATTGTACTTCTCGGTGAGCTGCTCGGCGTAGAAGGCCGTGATGTCGGTCCACGTGCCGGGGTTCCTCTGGGTGTTCTTGCCGAGCAGACGGTCACTGAACCACGCCTCGACAATCGAATTCTCGTTGACCAGCTCCACGATGGCGACGGCGGGATCATGCCGATACTCGCTGCCGGTGTACGGATTGCGATGCGTCAGGAGTTGCCGTGCGTACTCTTTGTGCAGCATCTGAATCTGCTCATCGAAGTAGTTCACGACCTTGGCCATACCGAGGTACTCATAGTCCTTCACGCCGTCACCCTTGCGAAAGGTCCGGCCCACGTTGAGGTTCAGGTTCGTGTAAATGCCGCGTTTCTTCAACTCGGCGACAAAGGTATCCAGCTTGTCCAACTGGTTCGGATCGAGCGAGCGGGTGTTGTCGCTGCCCCGCACAAGGAGACTCGCCGACCAGTTGGAATCGAGGAAGTGAAACCGCACGCAGTTGATCCCGAACCGGGCCAGGTGCGCCGCGACGACCGGCGCATCCTCCCTCGACGGAAAGCAAGCCGCCCCGGTGACGTTGACGCCCCAAATCCTGAACCGCCGACCCTCCGGCGTCACAAGATGCCCCTCCTTGACCCCAATCGGCCCATTCTTGCCGGCCGGGGCGTTCAGGAATGACGAGAGGTCCACAAGCGGCGCGGAATTGTCCCGCCAATCCATAACGAACGGCTGCATCGCCACTTCGACGTCGGCCAGAGCCGATGTTGTGAACCCAATAAGCAACGAGGTCAGAAGGTATCTCATGTGCGCGTCCCTTTCATCTGTGCAGAGCCGTCATTCAACGACAGCATACATGTCTCGACTCTCGCTGACAACCCTCGCCACAAACCTGCACGAAACGGCCTGATCCCCGAACTCCGTATCCGAGCGCAGGCCGTGCACGTATTGTGCCTCCGGAAATTGGCTTTGTTTTGCACGGCACTCTGTCGCCTGTTCCTGTCACTGTGGGCAACGCAGCCAGCCGGTCCTCGCGAGGGGGCAAAAGCAATCCGGCCCCACAAATTTGGCTTTGTTCTCACAGGCCCACAATCCGCATGCTTCTCTCATAACCCTCTTTCCGAACAGCAGTTAGAGTTCCTTTGGGCCCCCCGACAGTTGGCTTTGTTTTGCACAGCAGGCCTGGCAAATTGGCTTTGTTTGTACAACCGGCCGCCGGCAAATTGGCTTTGTTCTGCACGACAGGTCCCCCGGTCCCGGCCAACCGGCCCGTGGAAATTGGGTTTGTTTTGCACAATCGGCCATGCGCTCCGTGGCAGGGCCATTCCCCACCCTCGCGGGAGAGGCTTTCGCCTTGTCTAATTGGCTTTGTTTTGCACAATCGGTCGTCCGCGGGCCGGGGGGGGCTTCGCTGCTTCGACGGCCGGCGACGGTGTGCGATCTGCTGGTCATGCCCAGTCCCTCCGAATGGACTATTCCAACATTCCCCATTCAATTGCGACTGTAGTCAAATAGTTGCCTCAATATCATACAGGCGAACAGGTTGGCCGTCAAGTGAAATCCTGACAATGCAGAGATTCTTATCGGCCGCTGACGGACGACGTAAACCATTTTGAGAAGCGGACTTACGCCGATTCACGCGGACTCTCTCAGCCCGGCCGTCGGCCGGAACCAAAATCACCTCACACAAAGGCACGAAGCCACAAAGAGAAGATCGCATCAACGGGAATTCCGCACTTTGGGATCCTGGTGGCTTTGTCTGCGATTGAATTGGCGGAAATCGGCGAAATCTGCGGATTGGAATCTTGGCGAGCGGAAGAGGAATTCAACGATCAGGGTTGGGGGGCGATATCGATCAGAGTTGACAGACTCTCCGTGGGGTGATACCGTCTGAGCCTGAACAAGGTGACCCGAAGAAGGAGATACAGGTATGATGGGTATTCGGACGGCGGTTGTGGGCGCGGGGTTCATTGGGCCGGTGCATGTGGAAGGGCTGAGGCGGGCGGGTGTGGAGGTCGCCGGGATTCTGGGGGTGTCGGACGAGGAGTCGCAGCGGGCGGCGAAGACGTTGGGGCTGCCGAAGGCGTACGGGGACTTTGAGGAGATACTGGCGGATAAGGGTGTGCAGGTGGTGCATATTGCCACGCCCAACCGGGTGCATTACCCGATGGCCAAGGCGGCGCTGAAGGCGGGTAAGCACGTGCTGTGCGAGAAGCCGCTGGCGATGAACTCGCGGGAATCGGCCGAGCTTGTCAAGCTGGCCGGCCGCACAGGGCTTGTGGCGGGGGTGAACTACAATATCCGCTATTATCCGCTCAATATCGAAGCAGCCGACATGATGCAGCGGGGTGGCCTCGGACGGGTCTACTCGGTGTGCGGCAGCTACGTGCAGGACTGGCTGTTTCACCCCACCGACTACAACTGGCGGGTGCTGGCGGAAGAGGGCGGCGAGCTGCGGGCCGTGGCCGACATCGGCACGCACTGGCTGGACCTGGTACACGCGATCACCGGCCTGGAGGTGGAGGCCGTCTGTGCTGATCTCTCCACCGTTCATCCCGTGCGGCAGAGGCCGCTGGGTGAGGTGGAGACATTCAAGGGCAAGCAAGAGAAGAAGCGTGTCCGGACGGAGCCCATCGACATCGCCACCGAGGACTACGGCTGTATCCTGCTGCGGTTTGCGGGCGGGGCCAGAGGGTGCCTGTGGGTGTCACAGGTGACAGCGGGGCGGAAGAATTGCCTGCGGTACGAGATCGCCGGCTCCGAGCGAGCCCTGGCCTGGTGCAGTGAGCAGCCGAACGAGATGTGGATCGGTCATCGTGACAGGCCGAACGAGAGCCTGATTCGCGACCCGTCGTTGGTGTCGGATCGGGCCCGGCGGTTCATCAACTACCCCGGTGGGCATAACGAAGGCTTCCCCGATACCTTCAAGCAGTGCTTCCGGGCGTTCTATGACTATATCAAGGCAGGGGACTTCTCGGCGCCCGCGACATTCCCCACCTTTGCCGACGGCCATCGCGAGATTCTGCTCTGCGAGGCGATCCTGAAGAGCCACCGCCAGGGGAAATGGGCAGCGGTGAAAGGAGGACGTTCATGAAGCTTGGATTCGTCAGTGCGATTCTGCCGGACCTGCCGCTGAAGCAGGTGGTCGAGTTCGCCTTTGAGGCGGGCTACTCATGCGTGGAGCTGATGTGCTGGCCGAAGGGCCGGGCGGAGCGGCGGTACGCGGGCGTGACCCATCTTGATGTCACTGACTTCGGGCCCAACGAAGCCGACGAGGTGCGTACGCTGCTCGCGAATTCCGGCGTGACCATCAGCTCGCTCGGATACTACCCGAACTATCTGAGTCCCGACCGGGACGAAGCGAAGCAGGTGCTGGCCCACTTCAAGAAGGTGATCCGGGCGTCGGCCCTGCTCGGGGTGGGACAAGTCACGACCTTCATCGGCCGGGACTGGACCAAGTCCATCGAGGAGAACTGGGCACGATTCCAGAAGATCTGGCCGCCTTTAGTGAAGTTCGCCGAGGACTGCAACGTGTGGATCGGCATTGAGAACTGCCCGATGCTGTTCTCCAATGATGAGTGGCCCGGCGGCAAGAACCTGGCGCACAGCCCCAAGATCTGGCGGCGCATGTTTGAGGAGATCCCGTCCAAGTATTTCGGGCTCAACTACGATCCGTCGCACATGGTCTGGCAGCAGATGGACTACATCAAACCGCTGTGGGAGTTCCGGGACCGCATCCACCACGTCCACGCCAAGGATGTCCGCCTCGACCACCAGCGGCTCGACGACGTCGGCATCCTCGCCACGCCCCTACGATACCACACGCCCAAGCTGCCCGGACTCGGCGAGGTCAACTGGGGCCGCTTCTGCTCCGTGCTGGGCGACATCGGCTACACCGGGCCGGTCTGTGTGGAAGTGGAGGACCGGGCGTACGAGGGCTCGCTGGAGACCCGCAAGGCCGCGTTGCGGCAGAGCGCGAGATTCCTGCTCCAGTACATGCCGTAGATGGATAGGACGATTCTTCGAATCAACCCGTGGAAAAGGGAGGGCCCTATGAGGCTTTCGCGACAGTGGATTCTCTCAGTATGCATCGCCATATTCGTGGGTGTCTCCGTCACGGCGGCGGAGTTGCCCGGCACGGGCGGTGATGTCGGCAAAACGGTGGTCTATCGGGACACATGGGGCGTTCCGCATATCTACGCGCCCACCGTCGAGGCGGGTCTCTACGCGATGGGGTGGGCCCAGGCCCAGGATCGGCCCGAGGAACTCTTGAAGAATTACATGCGGGCCATGGGCGAGAGCGCGAAGTTCGACGGCCCGGCGGCTGTCCAATCCGATATGGTCTCGCATCTCTGGGACAACTATGGCACGAGCAAGCGGAACTTCGAAAGGATTCGGCCCCAGATCCAGGAGCAGGTGCGGGCGTACGTCAAAGGCGTCAACGATTTCTACGCTGGCCATGCGGGGGACATTCCATCGTTCTGGGGCGACCGCCGGGTGGACGAGTACATGGTGGTCGCGTTCTTTCGCTTCTTTCTGTACGGCTGGTCCGTCGGGCAGGTCTTCGACGATTTGCAGGCCGGGGGGATCCAACCCGGTTTTGAGGAAGTGTCTCGCGGGTCCAACCAGTGGTCGGTATCGCCCGGGCGAAGTGCCGAAGGGGCCGCGATTCTCTGCGTCGATCCGCATCTGTCCTGGTGGGGCACGTCACGGTTCTGGGAGTTTCGCATCCATGCGGGGGTGCTGAACGGCAGCGGATTCAATTTGCCGGGTGGTCCCTACATCGGCCTTGGACACAACGCGAACGTCGCCTGGGCGATGACCACCGGCGGGCCCGATACCGCCGACGTGTACGAACTGACGCTCAAGGGCGACGATCCGGCGAAATACCTGTATGACGGGCAATGGCGGGCGCTGAGCAGCCGCGAAGTGACCATCGAAGTGAAAGGAGCGCCGTCGCAGAAGGTCACCATCTGGTCTTCGCACCACGGCCCGATCGTGGCGATGCGCGGGGGCAAGGCCTATGCCGCAAAGATGGCGTATGCTGACGAAGTGCAGCTTGTGGAGGCATGGTACGAGTTCAACACGGCGAAGGACTACTCGGGGGCCGTGCAGGCCCTGAGCCTGCGGCAGCTCTTCCCGCAGAACGTCATGGTCGCCGATACCTCGGGCAATATCTACTACCAGCGGACGGGCCGGGTGCCTCGCCGACCTTCGGGATATAACTGGTCGAGGCCCGTCGATGGCTCCACGTCGGCCAGTGAGTGGCAGGGATTGCATCCCGCCTCCGACCACCTGCAGGTGCTGAATCCGCCGCAGGGGTATATGCAGAACTGCAACATCTCGCCGGATGTCATGATGGTGGACAGCCCGTTCTCGCCGGACAAGACGCTGTCGTATCTCTACGGGTCTTCCGCCGGCTCGACAAATCAGCGAGGGGCCCGGGCCGTGGAGCTTCTCCACGCGGATGCCTCCGTCACTGTCGAAGAGGCGCTGGCGTACGCGACCGACGTTCATCCGTACGGCGTCGAACGCTGGGTGGAGGTGCTCAGGCGTGCCGATGCGGTGTTTGGCTTGGCGCACCAGTCTGATGCGGATTATGTCGTGGGCGTCAAGGAGTTGCTGTCATGGAATGGTGAGCTGCGCAGCGATTCCAAAGCCGCGCTGAAGTACTACTATTGGCGCAGACAGCTTGTCGAGGATCATGGGGCCCAGGCGGTATCTGATGCGGCCCGTCGCATCGACTATTATCTGGCCGCGTTGGGCAAGCCTGCGCCGCAAATCGAGCTCGACGACACGGAGCTTCAGGCCGCGGCCGATTCCTTTGCCTCTGCAATGGCCAGACTCAAAGCCGATCGCGGCTCGCTCGATGCGACCTATGGTGACATGTTTCGCGTGGGGCGCGATGATGTCTCGTGGCCTCTGGGGGGAGGCGGGGACTATGCGACGACGACCCTGCGCAACATCGGCTATGGGCGCGAACGGGGCGACCATACGCGGTGGGGCGATCGCGGCCAGACATCCACGCAAATCATCGTGTTGAGCAAGCCCGTGCGAAGCTGGACCTATGTGCCCATTGGGCAGAGCGACCGTCCGAACTCGCGTCACTACCATGACCAGGCGGAGAAGCTCTTCAGTCCGCGCACGCTGAAGCCTACCTGGTGGCTGCCGGAGGACTTAGCCGGGCATATCGAATCCCGAACACTCGTTGGGGATGGTTAGCCGACAAGGAGCATATGATGGACTACACGTATCAGGATATCGCGAAGATGATCGACCACTCCCTGCTGAATCCGACGCTGACTGTGCCGGAGCTTGAAGCGGGGTGCAAGCTGGCGCTCGAGTACGACACCGCCAGCGTCTGCATCCTGCCGTATTACCTCAAGAGGTGTGCCGAGATTCTCAAGGGCAGCACGGTAAAGGCGAGCACGACGATCGGCTTTCCACACGGCGGGCACACGACGGCCATCAAGGTGGCGGAGGCCGAGCAGGCCCTCGCCGACGGCGGGCAGGAGTTGGACATGGTCGTCAACATCAGCAAGGTCCTCAGCGGCGACTGGGAGTACGTCCGCCGTGATATTGCCGCCGTCATCGACGTGGCGCACAACCGTGGCCAGAAGGTCAAGGTCATTTTCGAGAATTGCTACCTGAACAATGACCAGAAGATCGAGCTGTGCGGGATCTGCGGCAGACTCGGGGCCGACTGGGTAAAGACGTCCACCGGGTACGGGACCGGCGGGGCGACCATCGACGACCTCAAACTGATGCGCCAGCACTCGCCCAAGCACGTGCAGGTGAAAGCGGCGGGGGGCGTGCGCGACCTGGAGAAGCTCCTGGAGGTCCGTGCCCTTGGTGTCACCCGGGTCGGCGCCACTCGCACGGCGGATATGCTGAACGACTGCAAGCGACGGCTGGGGATGATGTAGGGGCTGGCTCCGATGGGGCTCGCGCCTGTCGAGCCGCTCTACTGCGGCGTATCGATTGGTTCCTGACGCTCGGTGATCGTGACGCCATTTTGCTGGTCGAAACTCCAGACGCTGGTGGTGCCGTTGCCCTCATCGACGACACAGACCTTGTTCGGGACGAATTTCTGGCCGTTCCAGACCCAGCGGACGGTCACTTCGCCGTACAGGAGGTCCTTGTACTTCGGATTGCCACAGTTCCTCGCATCGACGATGCCCACGCGTTTGACTCGCGGCTGCACATCGACGGGCGGCATCTCATCGGCGGCGGTTTCCGGGGTTGCCGGAACAAGAGCAGCCGATTCCCCCAGCGATGATGGCACTTGGGCGGGGATTTCTGCTCTATTGGGACGGACTTCCGCATTTCCGGACCTTGGCGGCCTGCTGCAGAGCATCAGCACCAACAACATCGCCGCGACGATCACCAGCTCAAGTCTGGTGCTGTTAGCCAGCATCGTGGAAACTCCGCTCGCGACTTGTTTTACGCTCCGATTCGTTTTCGATGCCTGTGCTTTCATAAGAAATCCAGACTGCCGGCTGCTCCATTCTGCAGAAGTCCACGTATGCATATCGGCCGCCTTGAGCCTCAGGTAAAGTATAAACAAGGTTTCTCCCGACCCAAAAGCAGCGGGGGAGTTCGGTTCCGGCGGGGCGGTGCGACATGCTCTTGAAGGTCCGAGAAATGAGCGATGGCGGCCCGTTCTTGTAGGGCGGGTCTATTGCTGCTTGTCCGAGGTGGATTCTTTCCGTGCTGCCTCGCGGGCACGGGGGAAGTAGTATAAGGGAGGGTGGCCCCCCTCGCTGATCGTGAAGTAGCCGAGGCCTTGGCTGTCGAAGCAGATGGCCTCGCCCTGCGGCTCGTGCACCAGCGGCAGAAACGTCTGCTTGCCGGAGAAGGCATGCCACAGCGGCTCGCCGGTGGGCCGGGTCCACAGAGAGGCGTTGAACATGCCTCTGACGATGACCTCGCGGCCGTCAGGGGAGACAGTGCCGCCCACGGCGAATCCCCACGACAGCGTCGTCACGGCCTCCATCTGGGTCGGCTGTGTCGTGGATTGCGGAAAGCCGGCACGGTAGACCGTCGAGAACAACTCCCGCTTGGCGATGATGTAGATATCGCGCGTCAGCGGGTCGACGAGGAGCGTCTCGGCGTCGCGCGGGCCGCCCGGGTACGTCAGGCGGATCGCCTCCGCCGGGCCAATCGTCATTGTCCCAAACGCCCCGGGGGTGCTCACCTTCGGCTCGGCTATCCGGTACACGATGACTTCGGGATACTTCGCCTGGTTGTCACCGATGTCGCCGATGTAGAGGTATTGCCGATTGGGGTCGGGCCCCGGACCGATGGCAATGTCCTCCCAGTCGCGGGCCGTGGCGCTGCGGATCGTGCACACGCCGAGCAGGTCGGCCTTTGCATTGATCGCAAAGACTTCGGGACTGCCGCCCGAGTCGTTGTGCACCCAGAGCACGCCGGGATTCTGCCGGCTGGCCACGATGCCCGAGGCCTCCCGGATAAGGTCGCTCCGGACAACACCCGCCTGCTGGGCTGGCAGGAACTCATCCGAGTGCGCCGCCAGCGCGCACGACGAATTCATCAGCACCAGCGGCGCGATGACACAGGCGAGAACACGCAGACGGTCATTCATTCTTTCCTCGAGATCCAAAGGATGCTTCATTCCTTCTGGTTCGTCGTTCACGAGTCGGTTCCGGCGGATTCTACCTTCTGCCGGACGAAGGGGCAACGGAATGCCCATGCGCGCTCGGCATTGCATTTTGCCTACGGTTCTATATACTCGTTGCAGTTATCTGGTTCAACCGGAGTTCTGCAAAATGGAACTTAGGCTTACTTTGGGAAGGAAGAATCGTCTTCTTGATTCTTCCTTCCTCAAACGGTAGGGGGCAACCCCCCCGTGGTTGCCGAAGGGCAGGCACGGGGCCCTGCCCCTATGCACAATCGGTTACGTGGATTATTCAAGGAAATCCAGAACCGATTTCCTTGAATAATATGAGCCTGACTTCCATTTTGCAGAACTCCACTCTTAACAATCGGCCGCCATTTACGAGGAGACTTGACGTATGGTGAACCCAGCAGTATCCGCCAGGGTTGATGGGTCGTCCAAGAAGAGCCGTAAACACAAACCCTCGAAAGGGCGATCCATGGCGCGCACAATCTCGCGCCTGCGCAAGCCCGAGGAAATGTCGCTCGAACAGTGGCAGATTGCCCTGCGCAGGCAGTATGCGCAGAAACAGAACTTCCGCCTTGCGAATACGGGTGACCAGCCGATCTTCTCTGAATTCGCGGTGGTCAATCGGCAGACGGAGCGGGAGTACCGCGTCGCGATTCGCGGCCGGGGACTTGGCGACAACTACTGCTCCTGCCCCGACTTTGCGGTCAATACTCTGGGCACGTGCAAACACATCGAGTGGGTCCTCCGCAAACTGCGACGTCAGCCCGGCGCCAAGCAGGCCTTTGCGCAACGATTCCGTCCAGTGTACTCACAGGTGTACCTACGCTATGGCGCAAAACGGGAGGTCATGTTCATGCCCGGCACGGAGTGCCCTCCCGGATTGCACGATCTCGCCGCAGGGTACTTTGATGGCGACGGAATCCTCCGAGCCGATGCATATCTGAGGTTCGAGACATTCATGAAACGAGCCGGCACGTACGGGCACGATTCGCGATGTTATGATGATGCGTTGGATTTCATCGCGGAGGTCAGGGACCGCGCGCACCTGAAGGAACGGATCGACAAGGCATTCCCCGGCGGGATCGAGAGCACCGCATTGGATTCTCTGCTGAAGGTCTCGCTGTATCCCTACCAGCGCGAAGGGGCTTTGTTCGCCGCGCGGGCGGGACGCAGTCTCGTTGCCGATGATATGGGCCTCGGCAAGACGATCCAGGCGATTGCGGCATGTGAGATTCTGGCCAGGACGGCCGGTGCCGAGCGCGTCCTGATCGTGTGCCCAACGTCGCTCAAGTACCAGTGGAAGCAGGAGATCGAGAAGTTCTGCGAACGCTCGGCGACTGTGGTGGAGGGGACGCTGGCGAAACGCGCGGATCTGTATGCAACGGATGCATTCTACAAGATTACCAATTATGAAGTCGTGCACCGGGATTTGAATCCGATTCACAACTGGGGTCCCGATGTGGTCATCCTCGACGAGGCCCAGCGTATCAAGAACTGGAAGACCCGTAGGGCGCAGAGCGTCAAGAGACTCGACTCGAAATTCGCCATCGTTCTGACCGGGACGCCCCTGGAGAATCGCCTGGAGGAGCTGCATTCGATCGTGGAGTTCGTCGACCGATTCCGGCTGGGGCCGATGTTTCGGTTCCTCGCGGAGCATCAGCACACCGATGAGATCGGCAAGGTCATTGGGTATCGCAACCTCGATAGGATCGGGCAGACTCTCAAACCGATTTTGATTCGGCGCACCAAGCAGGAGGTCCTCAAGCAACTGCCCGAGCGGCTCGACAAGAACTACTTCGTGCCCATGACGAAAGAGCAGATGATGCACCACGAGGAGAACCGGGAGATCGCCGCACGGATCGTGGCCAAATGGCGTCGATTCGGGTTCCTGTCGGAGATCGACCAGCGCCGCCTGATGATCGCCCTGCAGAACATGCGCATGAGCTGCAACAGCACATACCTGCTCGACAAGAAGACGGACTACGGGTACAAGGCCGACGAGTTGATCTCGGTTCTCAAGGAGTCGTTCGAGCAGCCTGGCGACAAGGCCGTGGTTTTCAGTCAGTGGCTTCGCACCCATGAGACTCTCCTAAGCCGTCTTGATGCCGCCAAGCTTGGCTATGTGCTGTTCCACGGCAGTATTGCCTCCAAGGATCGAAGGGAGTTGATCAGCCAGTTCAAGCAGGACCCCAAATGCCGCGTGTTTCTTTCGACCGACGCCGGCGGCGTGGGCCTCAATCTGCAGAACGCCTCCACGGTGGTCAACATGGATCTGCCGTGGAATCCTGCGGTCCTCGACCAGCGCGTCGGTCGCGTGCATCGGCTTGGGCAGCACAGGCCGGTGCGCGTCGTGAACTTCGTTGCCCAGGGGACCATCGAGCACGGCATGCTGTCGGTACTGTCGTTCAAACAATCCATGTTCGCCGGGGTCCTGGACGGCGGCGCACAGGAGGTCTTCCTCGGCGGGACGCGACTGAAACGGTTCATGGATTCCGTCGACACGGTGACGCAGGCCATTCCCCCGTCGATGCCGCAGCCGGAGGAGCGTGGGGAAGGCAGACCGGAACGGTCGGAACCGGCAGCCCCGGCGACCGACCGCGGGCCGGATTGGCAAGCCCTGCTCACTACGGGCGTGACGCTGCTGAACAAGCTCGCCAGCTCGCTGTCTGGTGAAACCAAGGCGCCCGTTGAGATCGGCGCCGGCCTAACGGTGGAGAGGGAACAGGCCACCGGCCAGCGCCGCTTGATATTGCCCGTACCTTCGAAGGCCGTGCTGCGCGACATCGCCAACCTGTTGAGCCAGTTGGCAGACAAGCTGTGAACCAGCCCGCCAGTCAGTTCTCAAAGGGACCGCCTTCTGTGGTATAATCGCGGCGACAGTCTCGCGGGCATAACGAGAGGTTTGGATCATGAACGTGTTGTACACTGCATTGTGTTGTCTGCTGGTTCCGTTCTCTCTGACGGGGATCACTCGGGGACAGAACAAGGACGGCGCTTGTGTCCGTGTAAGTCCGCGGGACCCACGGTACTTCGAGTTGTCGAACGGCCGGCCGTACATCCCGATCGGGCTGAACATGATCGCCCCGCCCGGCCGTGACGAGAAGCAGGCGCTGGCCCAGATGGACGAGTGGATGCGTAAGCTCTCCGAGAACGGCGGCAACTTCATACGGATCTGGCTGAGCAATCCTTTCTTCGATATCGAGTATGCGAAGAGCGGCGTGTACGACGAGGAGAGGGCCAAACGGATCGACGCCGTGTTGGTGATGGCCCGCAAGTACAACATCCGGGTGAAGATGACCCTCGAACACTTCCGGCACCTCGGCGACGGCAAGCAGACGTGGGCGGGCAAGCCCATCCACCACGTATCGCAGGGCGGCCCCGCCAGAGACATCGTCGATTTCTTCGCAAGCCCCGCCTCGCGCGACCAGTTCAAGAGGAAACTGGACTGGTACGCCAGTAGGTACGCTGACGATCCCACCATCTTCGCTTGGGAGCTCTGGAACGAGTTCGACGCGGTCCAGGAGATGTGGAAGCCCGAGATGTGGCAGCAGGGCGGTGTCGCGCTGGAGTGGACGCAGGTCATGCTCGACGCTTTGCACGAGCGATTCCCAAAGACTCTGGCGACGCAGAGTCAGGGCAGCTTCGACCTGGATCGCAAGACGCAGATGTACCGGACCCTTTGCCTGATCCCGAACAACAACATTGCGCAGGTGCACCGCTATTTGGACCTGGGAGCGAAGCTTGAGGTCTGTCATGGGCCGATGGACGTTCTGGCCGCAGATGCCGTGACGACCTTGGTCCAATTCAATTCCGGCAAGCCCGTCCTGCTCGCCGAGAGCGGGGCGGTCGAGCCGAGCCATAGCGGCCCGTTCAAGCTCTACGACCGGGACAAGGCCAGCATTATCCTGCACGATGTGCTATTCGCGCCGTTCTTCGTCGGTGCGGCTGGACCCGGCCATTGCTGGCATTGGGACAGCTACGTGGCGAAGAACGACCTCTGGTGCCAGTTCGGCCGCTTCGCCCAAGCCGTTCGGGACATCGACCCGCCTGCCGAGCAGTTCCGGCCGGTTCGCATCGAGCATCCACGTCTGCGAATCTACGCCCTTGCCGGCCGGCATACACTCCTCGCCTGGTGCCGGGACAAGCAGAACACCTGGCAGACGGAGTTGGCCGAAGGTAGAGAACCCGAGCGTATGGCGAGCGAAGTAATCCGTCTGCCCACGGAGCTTCTACCACAGGGCTCGCTGCGCGCGAGGGTCTATGATCCCTGGGCCGACGCATGGTCCGAGGGCCGGACCACCAACGGCGAGCTGCCGTTGCCCCCGTTCGTCCGGTCCATTGTCGTTCGCATCGAGCGGTAACTCATCGACTCTCCCGCACCGCTTGTTGCCGCGTGAGGCGATTCGGGACTCCAGAGACTCTCCCCTTCAAGGAGCGAATAGAAAGGTAAAGAACGAACATCTTGGATTTCGACATTCGGATGGTTATCATGGTGCGGCGACCTGAAACGTCCCGTGGAGCACATGGCCGCGCTGCTCGGCTTCGAGGTCATCGAAGAGGCGTAGAGCCGTTGGCAAGGGGCGCGGCTGCGACTCTTCCGTCTCCGTCCTACTACGATATGAACAGGTCGCGTGCGACCTGATGCCCGGCCACGCCGACCGGAGAGTCGAAATGGCAGATAGCCCGAACAGGAGCTCGAATTCCTTCAAAGATGGCGCATTCGCCACCACGCATTGGAGCGTGGTGATGGCGGCGGGGAAGGGCCACTCGGCCCAGGCCGCCGATGCCTTGGAGCAGTTGTGCCGTACATACTGGTATCCCCTTTATGCCTTTGTCCGGCAGCACGTTTCCGAGGCCCATGATGCCGAGGATCTGACCCAGGAGTTCTTCACGCGGTTCCTGGCGAAGGAGTACTTTGGGCGAGCGGACCCAACGCTGGGACGGTTTCGCAGTTTTCTGCTGGCCTGCCTGAGGAACTTTCTCGCGGAGCAGCAACGACAGGCTCGGCGGCTCAAACGCGGGGGTGGGCAAACCACCATTTCCTGGGACAGTCAGACGGCGGAGGAGCGGTATCGGCTGGAGCCGGCCGACCCGGTGACGCCGGAGCAGATCTATGACCGCCGCTGGGCCCTGACCCTGCTGGAGACGGTATTGGCCCGGCTGACCGAGGAGCAATCAGCGGCCGGCAAGGAGCAGGTCTTTGCCCAACTGAGAGACTACCTGTGGGGGGAAACTCGCGAGACAAGTTACGCCGAGATGGCACAACGCCTGGGCATGACCGAAGGGGCTGTGAAGGTAACGGTGCATCGGTTGCGGCGGCGTCTCCGCGACCTGCTGCGCGAGGAGGTGGCGCACACGGTGGCTGCCGGCGAAGAAATCGACGACGAGCTGCGGCATCTGATCGGAGTGATCCGGGGCTGAGACCGACGGTAGCGTGTTTTCGCCTTCGGATGCCGTGTAACCTTCTGCCGGTTCCGTCATAGAATAGAGAGTGCTGGTGAGGGCGAGGCTCGAAGCAAGGAGTTGTGTATGGCCGGAGATCGTGTCTGCGGCAAATGTGGCGCAGAGTTGACAGATGTGGGCACAGAACGGCTCTGTCCGGCGTGCGTGCTGGAAGGTGGGCTGGACGAAGGCTCGCTGGCTGCGGGTCAGCCTACCCTGGCGGCTCCCTCCGTTTCGGATTCCGCACCGGGGACGGCCCCGACCTCCTTTGGCGACTATGAACTGCTGGAGGAGATCGGGCGGGGCGGCATGGGCATCGTCTACAAAGCGCGGCAGGCAAGCCTGGACCGGATTGTCGCGGTGAAGGTGCTGCTGTCCGGGCGGCTGGCCGGCCCGGAGTTCGTGCAGCGGTTCCGCACCGAGGCCGCGGCCGCCGCCAGCCTTCAGCATCCGAACATCGTGGCGATCCACGAAGTCGGATTTCGGGAGGGGCAGCATTTCTTCGCGATGGACTACGTGGCGGGACGGAGCCTGGCCCAGATCACGCGGGATGGGCCGCTGCCGCCGCGCCGGGCGGCGGGCTATATGAAGATTACCACCGAGGCAATTCAGTATGCGCACGAGCGGGGCATCCTGCACCGGGACCTCACGCCGGCAAACGTGTTGATCGACGAGAACGACCAGCCGAAGGTGACGGACTTCGGTCTGGCCAAGCGGCTGGAGAAGGATACCGAGCTGACCTTGAGCGGGCAGGTGCTGGGTTCGCCGAACTACATGCCGCCGGAGCAGGCGGCGGCCCGCCGGGGCCTGGTGGGCAAACGCAGCGACGTCTATTCACTGGGCGCGATCCTGTACCATCTGCTCACGGGTCGGGCGCCGTTTGCGGGGGACACGGTCGCCAAGACGCTGCAGCAGGTGGAAAACAGCGAGCCGGTGTCGCCCCAGTTGTTGAATCCCGGCGTGCCGCGAGACCTGGAGACGATTTGCCTGAAGTGCCTGGAGAAGGAGCCGGCCCGCCGGTACGCCAGTGCGCAGGAATTGGCGGACGAACTCGATCGTTTTCTCAACCGCAAACCGATCCTGGCCCGGCCGGTCGACCGGCTGGAGAAGCTATGGCGCTGGTGCCGGCGCAATCCGGTCATCGCCACATTGGCAGCCGCAGCGGTAGTCATTTTCTTTCTCGGCTTTGCCGGCGTTATGTGGGAGGGGCGGCAGGCGAGAAAGGCCCGCGACCTTGCTCAAGACAGGCTCTACGCCGCCCAGATGAAGCTCGCTGTTCAGGCGTGGGAGAGTGGTAGTCTCGACCACGCCCGCCAACTGTTGGCAGCGCACCGTCCTGCGTTTGGTCACAGGGATCTGCGCGGCTTCGAGTGGCGGCTGCTCGCGAATTTGTGTCGCGAAGAGAGCCTGTACACATTTCCCAAGGACGGAAGAACCGGCGGCCTCCAGGGAATGACGGACTGGGCCGTCGCCTTTTCGCCCCACGGAGACACCCTAGCGGCGGCAGGAGACGACGGTGTGATTCGGCTCTGGGATGTTGCCTCCCGCCGGTTGGTCAAGAATCTCACGGGGCACAAGGAATTCGTCAGTTGCATCGCCTTTTCTCCCGACGGCCGGTGGTTCGCCTCCGGGACGGGCGGTTTCTTCTCAGGGAACCGACCGATGGAACTAAAGCTCTGGGACGCGAAGACATGGGCCTTCATCGGCGACCTGCCCGGCCATTCCTTCCGGATCACTTCAGTGGCGTTTTCACCGGACAACCAGACCCTCGCTTCCGCCAGTGGGGACAAGTCGGTTCGACTTTGGGATGTCGCTTCCCGAACGCTTCGGGCCGAACTGCAGGGGCATGCGGAGATGGTCGCCTGCGTGGTCTACTCGCCCGATGGGAACACACTGGCCACCGCAAGTCTTGATAGGACCGTGAGACTATGGGACGCCGCCACCGCGCGAGAATTGTCGACGCTGAATGGGCATACGGCAGGGGTCTGGTCTGTTGCCTTTTCTCCTGATGGGAAGACTTTGGCCTCGGCCAGCGACGACTGGACTGTGCGCCTGTGGGACGTAGGTACGGGGCGCCAGACGGCGGCCCTGAACCACCCATACTTCGTCGAGGCGGTAGCCTTCACGCCGAACGGCCGGATCCTTGCCAGCGGTGGGATGACGGTCACATATTGGGATGTCGATACGCGGGAGGAGATCGGGCGGCTGAGAGGGTTCGCCGGCGCCGTCCAGAACGTAGCTTTCTCCCTTGATGGTGAGACCCTGGCCACGGGGTGCGAGTTCACCACGGCCCAACTGTGGCCGGGAAGACCGCACTCCAAGGTCCTCCAACTCACGCCCCATGCCGACGGCGTCACGAGCGCCGCCCTGTCCAGCGGCGGAAAGGTGCTCGCCACCGGAAGCGGCGACTTCTACCAACCGCTTCGTCCCACCGAGATCAAGTTCTGGGACGTTGACTCGGGGCACTTGCTGAGAGTCCTGCCCGGACACCGCGGTGACGTGATGTCGCTGGCCTTTTCTCCCGACGATCGGATCCTGGCTTCGGGTAGCATCGACAAGACGGTGCGCTTGTGGAACGTGACGTCCGGAGAAGAACTGGCGGTCCTCGAAGGGCAGACAGACGACGTCTGGTCAGTAGCCATCTCGCCGGACGGCAGGACCTTGGCGGCTGCGCGTGGATGCAACAACACGGTGGCCCTCTGGGACATTCCTTCTCGGCAGCCGCTAGCCCCGCTGCAGGGTACTGCGATAATGCAGCCAGTCGCCTTCTCCCCTGATGGGCACCTGCTGGCCGCAGGAGATTTCATGGGTTTGATCCGAGTGTGGGACACGGCTAACTGGCGGGAGAAGCACCTTCTGACACATGAGGCCGGTCCGATCAGCGCCTTGGCGTTCTCCCCTGACGGGACGCGCATCGCAGCCGGCAGCACGAACAAGCTCATCCGTCTTTGGAGCGTGAGGACGGGGCGAGAATTGGCCACCCTTCAGGGCCACCAGCACGTGGTGCAGTCCATCGCATTTTCACCAGACGGCAGGACGCTGGCATCGGGCGGTGTCGACATCGGCTGCAAGCTCTGGAATCTCGTCACTTTCCAGGAAGTGGCTGCCCTCGCCGGTCACAAGGAGCCCATTTTCGCAGTCGTGTTCTCGCCGGACGGCAATGTACTCGTCACGGCCAGCCGTGACCGGACCGTCCGCCTCTGGCGTGCTCTGTCGTTTGAACAGATCGAGGCTGGGGGCCTTGCCGGAGGCGCCGGCCCCCGGAAAGAGCAGACGCCCTGAAGAAGGGCGGCTGGAATCGATACATCAGTCCGCAGCATGGGAGAGACCACTGACTGGAATCCGGCGAGACCAGTGGTTGAATGCTTGCCTCAAGGCCGTTTGCCAATCGGCCGGCTTTTTCCGTGTTCCTGAGGATTTCCTGTAACCTTTCATTCGGTTTGTCATAGGAAAGGGCAGAAGAGGCCCTCGTAGGAGGGCAGAAACCGAAAGGAAGAACAGGAAAGGGAAGGGCAAAGCCATGAAAACGACGACCCAAAACCACGCGGCCCGGAGGCAGGGCCATGACATTCAGGCTGGCCGGACCGGTACGCACAGGAAAGCGGCAACCCACATGACTGCTGTCGTATCCCTTGTCATCCTATGCTTCGCGTCCGCCGCCCAGGCCGATGTCTACACGATCACAGTCGGGAATGAAGAGCTTCGTTTTGTCCCTCAGCCGGAGCGAGGGTACGTGGTCAAGCTCGCCGAGAGGACCGGCGGCATTACCGTGTTAAGTGGTATTTCAGTCCTTGATCCAGACCACGCGAAGCCGGTCGACGGGACGGACCGACACTCTGTCTACATCGTGGAGAACACCGGTCCCGCGGCCGAGAATGAACGGGCCATCACAGGACTCAGACAGCAGGGACGGGTCACTTTTGCGGCTCCCTTGTTCTCGTCCAACGGGCAAACGATGGCGATCATCCCCGAGATCGTCGTGCGAATGGTGCCGGGCACGGAGATGGAGCAGCTTCAGGCCCTTTGCGAGAAAGCGGCTTGCCGGATCAGAAAGCGGATGGAGTTCACGGAGCAGGAGTATCTGCTGGAGGTCCTGGGGCCGGACGCCGAGGCTGTCTTTGCCGCCCTTGACGCATTCAACCACTGCCCCGAAGCCGAATGGGCGGCTCCGAATACTGCGTTCCAGCCGAAGCTCGGTGACCAAGTTGTGCCGGACGGCGCTGTTGCTGACCGGAGACTTCGGATTGCTTCAGCAGGACAAGACGCCAACACTCCCGGCGTGTTCCCGAACGACGAATACTTCCCCATGCAATGGCACCTGTACAACACAGGTCAGTCAGGCGGCACACCCGGTGCGGACATTCGCGCCCCGGAGGCGTGGGAGATCACGACAGGAGACCCGAACATCATGGTCGCCATCCTCGACTGCGGTGTTGACACCAGCCATCCTGACCTGATCAACAACCTGGTCGCAGGATACGATTTCTTCGAGAATGACCCGTACCCAGACCCTGCCCTTGTTGGGGAGACAAACCTCCACGGCACAGCTTGTGCGGGTCTTGTCGCGGCTCAAGGCAACAACTCTATCGGCGTCACGGGAGTCACCTGGAACTGCAAGGTGATGCCCATCCGACAAACACAGATACAGCCCAACCCTACCACGGAAGCCATCGGGGCGACAGCACTCCGCTGGGCTGCGGCACAGGGCGCCGACATCGTAAATGGGAGAGGGGCCACAAGCTACCCAACTCCCATCATTCACTCGGCGATCGTGGATATTACGAGACCAGGCGGAATCGGTCGAAACGGCAAAGGATGTGTTATTGTGTACCCTGCGATCAACGCCAACTCGTCGGTGTATTACCCCGCGAGATATCCGGAGGTTATCGCTGTCGGTGCAACGGACCACAGGGACCTGCGTTGGGGCTATAGTAATTACGGGCCGGAGTTGGACATCATGGCTCCGGGCGGGCCCTATCCACCCGGCTCGGGCGGGGACGTATTCGCCATCTGGACCACCGATATTGCAGGAAGCTCCGGCGGCAACGGGATCATCAAGGGCCTCCCCATCACAGACTACATCCCATTTGGCGGGACTTCTGCTGCTGCTCCAATCGTAGCCGGCGTGGCGGCCCTGATTCTGTCTGTGGAGCCCAATCTCACCAACGACGAGGTCCGCCACTTCCTGGAGCGGTCAGCAAAGGACCTCGGCGAGCCGGGGAGGGATGATTACTACGGTTGGGGTCGAGTCGATGCGAGGGCGGCTCTGGATATGGTCCTGGCCAGGCGGGCTGACCTGAACAACGACTGGAAAGTCGACGAGCAGGACCTCACAATCCTGAAGGCATGCATGGAGACCAACGATCTCTCGGCGGACATCGCCCCGGCCCAACGCCGAGACGGTGTTGTCGATGCCAGCGATCTTGAGCTTTTGACACGATACTTGGGGACAGTCATTCCGGAGTTGGGGTCGATCGCCCACTGGGAGCTGGATGAGGTGGAGGGGAACATAGCCCATGAGAGTATCAGTCACCGCGATGGCACTGTGCATGGCGGCGCTGTATGGCAGCCGGCCGGCGGCAAGCTCGGCGGGGCCCTACTGCTTGATGGCGTGGATGACTGTGTCAAGACTGAGTTCGTTCGCGATCCATCAGAAGGCCCCTTCAGTATCTTTGCCTGGGTCAAGGGCGGGGCACCCGGACAGGTCATTGTGTCCCAGATAAAGGGTGCCAATTGGCTGATGGCGGGTGCCTCAGACGGCGGATTGACCATGGAACTGAAGAGCTCCGGCCGCACCGGAAAGGCCCTGAAATCCGCCGTGAGTATCACCGATGGCACCTGGCACCGCATTGGTCTTACATGGGACGGCACCAACAGAATTCTCTACGTCGATGACATCGAGGTTGCCCGAGACACGCAGACAACGCTGGCGGGAACCTACACAGGTTTGCATCTCGGGGCCGGCAGTACGCTCGCACCGGGCAGCTTCTGGTCCGGCACGATTGATGATGTGCGGATCTATGACCGGGCCGTGAGACCGTAACATATGTTGCCCGCTTGGCAGATACAGAGGGGCTGGCGGTCCAGCATGCCGTCAGCCCTTATCCTTCTCGATCGGTGTTCCCCCGCCCCGTCGCTCGTACGGAGATAGCTCCGTACCCCGAAAGCCTCTGTGATCTTCGTTGACATGTCACGGACCTGGAAGGTACAGTATAGCGTATATCGGAAATAGGTTCTCTCACACAACGAAAGAGGAGGTTCGAAAATGACGAACGCTGCAAATCCAACCAAGCCGCTGGCGGTTTTCACGTTTTTGCTGGTCGTGGCGGGGTCGGCACAGGCTCGCACGATCACAGTCGGGAATGAAGAGCTTCGTTTTGTCCCTCAGCCGGAGCGAGGGTATGTGGTCAAGCTGGCCGAGAGGACCGGTGGCATTGCCGCGTTGAGTGATATCTCAGTCCTTGATCCGGACCATACGAAGCCGGTGGGCGGGCCGGGCCGACACTCTTTCTACATCGTGGAGAACACCGGGCCCGCGGCCGAGAACGAACGGACCACCACACGACTCAGACAGCAGGGACGAGTCACTTTTGCGGCTCCCTTGTTCTCGTCCAACGGGCAAACGGTGGCGATCATCCCTGAGATCGTCGTACGGATGGAGCCGGGCACGGAGGTGGAGCAGCTTCGGAGCCTCTGTGAAAGAGCCGGCTGCACGATCAAGAAGCGGATGGAGTTCACCGAGCAGGAGTACCTGCTGGAGGTCCTGGGACCGGACGCCGAGGCTGTCTTTGCGGCCGTGGGGCAACTCAGCCAGGCGGCCTGTGTCGAGTGGGCCTGCCCGAATACGGCATTCCAGCCGAAGCTCGGTGACCAAGTTGTGCCGGACGACGCTGTCGCTGACCAGAGACTGCGGGTTGCTTCAGCAGGACAAGATGCCAACACTCCCGGCGTGTTCCCGAACGACGAATACTTCCCCATGCAATGGCACTTGCACAACACAGGTCAGTCAGGCGGCACAC